>Ga0209281_1000169_pt1 | contig 154679 bp, 134 predicted proteins | sample MedtruBG_FD_187514 | JGI IMG/M metagenome (GOLD analysis project Ga0209281, IMG submission 187514) | Root nodule microbial communities of legume samples collected from California, USA - Medicago truncatula BG (SPAdes) (version 2) | ecosystem: Host-associated > Plants > Roots > Nodule | place... | reverse complement strand
GAGTCTGGGCCGTGTCTCAGTCCCAATGTGGCCGATCACCCTCTCAGGTCGGCTACGCATCGTCGCCTTGGTGAGCCGTTACCTCACCAACTAGCTAATGCGACGCGGGTCCATCTCATAGCGGATTACTCCTTTAATTGCTGTTTCATGCGAAACTACAATCTTATGCGGTATTAATCTTCCTTTCGAAAGGCTATTCCCCTCTATGAGGCAGGTTACCCACGTGTTACTCACCCGTCCGCCGCTAATCCATTCCCGAAGGAACTTCATCGCTCGACTTGCATGTGTTAAGCACGCCGCCAGCGTTCGTCCTGAGCCAGGATCAAACTCTCAATAAAAAGTTCAATCTTAGCTTACTCAAATAAAAATTGCTGATTTACTTAAATGTACTTATATATTCTGTTCAATTTTCAAAGATCTTGCAATCTCTCTCGACCGCTTTATTATGATAACATCGTTAGAAACTATTGTCAACATTTATTTTTCATAAATGTTAAAATATTTTCTAGCAAGTTTTTCACAACTGTTCGCCACTTCCGTGACAACGAATATTATAGTATCATGTTTCCCACAATAAATTCTCTTATAAATCACCGTGTAGTTAAACTATTTTCTTTTTTCTATAAATTGCTCAAAATATCTATATATTGCGTTAAATGATACGCCAGGACAAGTTATTGTCTTAAACTTCAAAATCTCCGAAAAATCGCAGTAAATTAAGACACCTTTACTTTACTCTTATACTAATTTATTTTAATATTAATATAGTAGTCTTCATATCTTTAAATTAGCAACGCCATTATTTTCATTAATTTGAAGATATAAAGTATATAATAATACTTACTACTATAAGTTCTAGTAAATTTAATATCGTATTAATATATACACTTTGTTTTATTATTACTAATTTATCATTTATAAATTTAATTTAGGGAGATTTTAATAATGAATAAAAAAATATTATATCTATTACTAACACTTACTATGATTTCTTTTATCGGTTGTTCAAGCACTACTAATACCTCTACAAGTTCTACTTCTAGCACAGCTTCAAATTCTTCTTCACAAACTGTAACTGATGCCACAACCAATACAGTAAGCGAATCAACGTCATTTATTTTAGGAGATAATTCATCATACTTTTCTCCTTTTGTTTTTAATGGAAATAATTTAATATTTCCTAATCCAGATGAAAATAACAGAATTTCAATAATTCCGAATCCATTACCTGAAAATATACTTGAAAGTAAATCAGTAAAAGATTTTGCTGATTATTCAGCTGATAATATCACTCTAATTGATGATATAGTTTATTTTTCTGATGGTTTAAATAATAATGCATTAAGTTCTTTTGACGTTACTGATAAAACTTATACAAAATTAGCTACTCATTCAGTAAATAACTTAATATCTTTTAATACAGACCTATTTTATATGAACAAAGATGATAACAACAAAATCTATAAGTTTGACACTCTAACTTCAAACTCTATGTTAGTATGTCCTGATAATGTAGGTTCATTTATAGTCAATGGGGATTTTATTATATATCAAAATTTAAGTGATGACTCAAAATTATATTCTATACAGACTAATGGAACTAACAAACAAAAGCTTACTGACTATACAGCTAATAGTTTTGTAGTATTTGAAGGACAGTTGCTTTTCTTTAATTCTTCAGATAATAATAATTTATATTCAATAGATCCTTCAAATTTAACTTCCAAAAGAATTTACATTATGAATGGATTCAAATTGAAAATCATAAATAAATCTTTATATTTTATAAATGGAGATGACTCAAACAACTTATATTCCTTATCAGTAGATTTAAAGAATTCAACTGCAACTTATAAACCTGAAATATCACAAGGAATTAATGATTACTATTTAACTCCTAAAGGTATTTTTTATAGTCCAAGCATTAACGTGAATAATATTTACTACCGAAAATTATCTGAATAAATTTAAGCAGCAAAAAAGGATGTATGAAAGTATTTCTTTATGATCTTCTTTCATACATCCTTTTATATATACAATCTATAAAATAACCTAATTCTTATATCTAATATTAATTAGCGTAAAAATACATTAGATATAAACTACGAGTAACTCTAATTAGCCACTTTTAGCATTTCTATATTATAAACCATTTACTATATCCTTAAATTCATTTCCTCTCACCATAAAGTTTGGATACATATCAAACGATGCACATGCTGGTGATAATGTTATAATATCTCCTTCTATAGATGTCTCTTTAGCAATCTTTACAGCTGATTCTAACGATTCAGCTATTTTCATATTAACTTTAATTCCTTTTTCTTCATCTAACTTATCAAATACAGCTTTTATCTTTCCCTTTGTTGCTCCTAAAAGAATCAATTCTTTTATATAAGGATAGCCTTCATAAGCTAAAGGTTCAAAAGGTATATGTTTATCATATCCCCCTGCAATTAATATTACTTTTTCATCAAAAGCCTTAAGTCCTGCTAATGTTCTTGTTGGACTTGATGCAATTGAATCATTATAGTATTTAACTCCATCTATCTCTCTAACAAGTTCACATCTGTGTTCAACCCCTGTAAAAGTTTCTGCAACTTTCTTCATTATTTTTATAGAAACATCATTTTTAGTTGCTATAAAAGCTGCCAGATAGTTTTCAACATTATGCATTCCTTTAATTACTATATCTCCTTTTTTGCATACTTCTTTTCCTTCTAAATAAAGAATTCCATCTTTATAATATGCTCCATCACTTATTTCCCTCTTTGAACTAAATTCCTTAACAATCGCTTTTGCTTCTTTTTTAAATTCATAAGTAATTTCATTTTCTCTATTTATTATTAAAATGCTATTTGAATTTTGATATAAAAAGATATTTTTCTTAGCATCTATATATTCCTGCATGTCCTTATGCATATCTAAATGATTTGGTGCTAAATTAGTACATATAGCAATATCTATATTTTCAGTCATAGTCATAAGTTGAAAACTAGATAATTCCAATACAACTCTGTCTTCTTCATTTATACTTTCTATTTGTGAGAATAGTGGCGTTCCAATATTTCCCCCAACCCAAGTTTTGTAGCCTTGCGCTTCTAATAATTTAGAGATAATAGTAGTTGTTGTTGTCTTACCATCACTACCTGTTATTCCATATACCTGTCCCTTCGTATATCTAACAAACTCCTCCATTTCAGAAGTAATATATGCGCCTTCTTTTTTAACCTTAACTAATGATTCACTATCAATTCTCATAGATGGTGTCTTAAATACAACTTCGAATCCAGTAAGATTATTTAAATACTCCTCACCTAATTCTAATTTAACACCTTTACTTTCAAAGTCAGTTGCTATATCTGCTAATTCTTCTTTAGTTTTTTTATCAAAGGCTGTTACTGCCGCACCTAAATCCAGCAAAAAATTTATTAAAGGAATATTGCTTACACCAATTCCAACAACTGCGACCTTCTTGCCCAATATAAACTGCTTAAATTCTTTAAAGTCTTTTCCCATTTCAATCCTCCATATTAAAATCATTTATATTTATATGAATATTCTGTTATGCTTAAAATTAATTATATCACTATAAAAACTTTCATTCCACCTGAACACTATATTGTTTATTATATAAAACTGCAAAAAATACAACCTACTGATAATTATTCAATAGGTTGTATTTTTTATTAAAACTCTAAGCTTTTTTCTATATACTTTTCTAATTCGCTTATCTTAATTCTTTCTTGTTCCATAGTATCCCTATTTCTTATAGTAACAGCTTCATCTTCTAATGTTTCAAAGTCAATTGTTACACAATAAGGTGTTCCTATTTCATCTTGTCTTCTATATCTCTTTCCAATACTTCCTGTTTCATCAAAATCAAGATTGAACTTCTTGCTTAATTCTCCATAAACATCTAAAGCTTTTTCTGAAAGTTTTTTTGATAGCGGTAATATTGCTGCTTTAAATGGAGCTAATGCAGGATGTAAGTGCATTACAGTTCTAACATCTCCAGCTTCTAATTCTTCTTCATCATAAGCTTCAATTAAGAATGCTAAAGCAACTCTATCAGCACCTAATGATGGTTCTATAACATATGGTATATATTTTTCATTAGTTGTTTGATCTAAGTAGCTTAAATCTTGACCTGAATGCTCTTGATGTTTAGTTAAATCATAATCTGTTCTATCTGCTATACCCCAAAGTTCTCCCCATCCAAACGGAAATAAGTATTCTATATCAGAAGTTGCATTTGAATAAAATGATAATTCATCTTCTCCATGATCTCTCATTCTTAAACTTTCTGGCTTTACATTTAAGTTAAGTAAGAAGTTCCAGCAATAATCTTTCCAATATTTATGCCATTCTAAATCAGTTCCTGGCTTACAGAAGAATTCTAATTCCATTTGTTCAAATTCTCTTATTCTGAATATAAAATTACCTGGAGTAATTTCATTTCTAAAAGATTTGCCTATTTGAGCTATTCCAAATGGTACTTTCTTTCTTGAAGTTCTTTGTACTGCTTTAAAGTTTACAAATATACCTTGTGCTGTTTCAGGTCTTAAATAAACTTCTGCTTTAGAATCTTCAGTAACACCTTGGAATGTTTTAAACATAAGATTAAACTTTCTTATATCTGTATAATTCATCTTTCCACATTTAGGGCAAACTATATTATTAGTTTCAATATATTCTTTTAATTGTTCATTAGTCCATCCATCAGCACTAGCTACTTCTGCACCATTTGCTGTCATATGGTCTTCAACTATCTTATCAGCTCTAAATCTAGCTCTACATTCTTTACAATCCATTAACGGATCTGAAAATCCACCAACATGTCCTGATGCAACCCAAACTTGACTATTCATTAAAATTGCAGAATCTAATCCAACATTATAAGGACTTTCTTGAACAAATTTCTTCCACCATGCCTTTTTAACATTATTTTTAAATTCTACACCTAATGGACCGTAATCCCATGAATTAGCCAAACCACCATATATATCTGAGCCTGGGAATACAAATCCTCTATTTTTGCAAAGCGCTACAATCTTATCCATTGTTTTTTCTACTGCCATTATTTATCCCTCCAAATACATTTTTATAAAATAAAAAAGCCCTAACCACAAAGGGACGAAATATACTTCCGCGGTTCCACCCTTCTTGGCTTAAGCCCATCTTTCTTCTTTAACAACTCTGCACTCAGAAGCTCCTTTCATTTTAAATCAATAATGATTTGCACCAAACATCATCTCTCTTTAATTGACTTGTAAATTACTATTCTTCTTCAACATGCATATTCAATTGATAAATTAATTTTAACAAAATCCATTTATATGTCAAGATTAAAATATTTTCTAAAAAAAGTGTAAAAAAAATGGCTCCGCGAAGAGGACTCGAACCTCCAACCTATCGGTTAACAGCCGAGTGCTCCACCATTGAGCTATCGCGGAACGTCATTACTTAATCTATTATATCAGCTTTTTCTAATTATGCAACCCTATTTTTATATTTTTTCCTAATTTTTATATTTTTTATTTTTTCTAAATTTTAGCTTTCACCCTGAATACGAATGTATGTTTTGGTCTAAACTTAAAATGAATAACTTTTAGGAGGTAATATATGAACAAAATATATCTAATAGGTAGAGTTACTAAAGATCTACAACTTCAACATTATGGAACTAACGAGAGAAGTTATGTGCAATTTACTTTAGCAGTAGATGAATATAACTCAGCAACAAAGGAAAATTTAACGAATTTTATAAATGTTGTTGCTTTTGATAGAAAGGCCGAGATACTCTCTCACTATATAACCAAAGGTCATAAATTATCTATACAAGGCAAAATTAGAACAGGTAGCTATTTAGATAAAAATAGCGCAAAAAAATATACAGTAGATATAATCCTAGATGACTTTGATTTTATTGACAATAAACCAAATGTAATATAGTTTTAAATTTTATTTACACTGTTCATTAAAATACAAAAGGGTGGAAATTACTTTCCACCCTAAACTATTCTATTAATCTTAAAAAAGTATAAAAAAAATGGCTCCGCGAAGAGGACTCGAACCTCCAACCTATCGGTTAACAGCCGAGTGCTCCACCATTGAGCTATCGCGGAACGTCATTACTTAATCTATTATATCAGCTTTTATTAATTATGCAACCCTATTTTGGCAAAAAACTTAAATATTTTGTTTTATTTTTGATTTTATTTCAATTAATCACATCTATAGGTGCATTTCTACTTACTTTAGCCATTTAAACTTTTTCTAAAACATTCTTTTTATATTTATAAATAACATTCTACTTTTAATTATTTTAAAAATTAAATTTTGAGCTCTTTTATGCAAATCATCTTATACTCTACATGCAATCAATTAATTCCTAATTAATTATAAATTATACTCTATTCATTGTTCTTAATCTTAAAGTAATTTAAATTCTAACTACACTAATAGTTATATGTTTCTTATAAAATAAAAAGCTATAGCAGACATTTAATTATGTATACTATAACTATATTGTTATTCATATTAAAAAAGTATAAAAAAATGGCTCCGCGAAGAGGACTCGAACCTCCAACCTATCGGTTAACAGCCGAGTGCTCCACCATTGAGCTATCGCGGAACGTCATTACTTAATCTATTATATCAGCTTTTATTAATTATGCAACCCTATTTTTGCAAAAATCAAAAAAAATTAATATATATGTTAATTTTTCAATTCTTGAACAAAATTAAGTAACAATAGCTAGTTTTAATATAGACTTTTTTTGCAACATATATATTTATTATTTTATAATAAGTACATATTTTTAGCCATTTTGCTTTATTATTTGCACTAGAAATTAAAAAAGGTTCATATATGCCTTATTAAGCATATATGAACCAAATTTATAACACATTACTTTTGTGGTCTCATTGTTGGGAATAATATAACATCTCTAATTGATGCAGAATCAGTTAAAAACATTATAAGTCTATCTATACCCATTCCCATTCCACCTGTTGGCGGCATTCCTGTTTCAAGAGCACTCATGAATTGTTCATCTAACATGTATGCTTCGTCATCACCAAGTTCTCTTTCGTTAGCTTGTTGTTCAAATCTTTTTCGTTGTACTATTGGATCATTTAATTCTGAGTATGCATTACAAAGTTCTCTACCAAATACAAAACCTTCAAATCTTTCAGTAAATTCTGGATTTCCTCTCTTTTTCTTTGTAAGAGGTGAAATTTCAACTGGATAATCTGTTACAAATGTAGGCTGAATCATATTGGCTTCACCAAATTCTTCATATAAAGCATTTAACACTTCACCCTTTGTAACTGTATCTAATGGCTTAGCAAATTCTAAATGCTTTTCTTTAGCTATAGCTTGAGCTTCTTCATTAGATTTAATTTCATTAAAGTCTACACCTGCATATTCCTTTACAGCATCAACCATAGTGATTCTTCTCCATGGTGGCATAAAGTCTATTTCAGTTCCTTGGTAAGTAACCTTAGTAGTTCCATTTACCTTTTCACAGATATGTGCAACCATATTCTCTGTAATTTCCATCATATCATTATAATCAGAATAAGCTTCATATAATTCGATAGCAGTAAATTCTGGATTATGTCTAACTGACATTCCTTCATTTCTGAAGTTTCTTCCTATTTCATATACTTTTTCGAATCCAGCAACTATTAATCTCTTAAGATATAATTCTGTTGCAATTCTTAAGTACATATCCATATCCAAAGTATTGTGATGGGTAACAAATGGTTTAGCTGCTGCCCCACCCGCTATTGCTCCAAGAATTGGAGTTTCTACTTCTACAAATCCCTTAGTATCTAAGAATTCTCTCATTGCTGAAATAATTTTACTTCTCTTAAGAAAAGTATCTTTTACACCTGCATTTGTGATTATATCAACTTCTCTTTGTCTATATCTTAAATCAGGATCCTTTAATCCATGCCATTTCTCAGGAAGCGGTTTTAAAGATTTACAAGTTAATTCAAATGTATTTACATTTATTGATACTTCACCTGTTTTTGTAGTGAATACTTCGCCTGTTGCTGCAACCCAGTCACCTAAATCAAATGCCTTATATTGCTTTAAATTTTCTTCGCCCACTTTATCTATCTTTAAGAATAATTGTATCTTTCCATCTTTATCATGTACATCTGAGAATACAACCTTCCCTTGACCTCTTTTAGACATAAGTCTTCCTGCAACTGTTACTTCTTTACCTTCTAATGTATCATAATTTGCCTTAACTTCTTCTGATGTATGAGTTCTGTTTACCTTATAAACATCAAAAGGATCTTTCCCAGCACTTTGTAGTTCAGCTAGTTTTTCTCTTCTTAAACCTTCTTGTTCATTATATTGAGACTCTAACTCCTGCATACTCATTTCTTCTGTTGACATATCGTACCTCCAATTAACTTCTACTTATTCCTAGTACCTCAAATTTATTTAATCCATCTGGAATTACTACTTCTACTATGTCACCTATTTTTTTACCAACTAAGGCACTTCCAACTGGTGATTCATTTGATATTTTAAAATTTATAGGATCTGCTTCAGCTGATCCAACTATTGCATATTCTACTTCTTCATCAAATTCATAATCTTTTACTTTAACCTTTGATCCAACTGAAACAATATCGTTTGGAATATCTGATTCATCAACAACAACTGCATTTTTTAACATATTTTCCAATTGTAGTATTCTTCCCTCTGTAAATGCTTGGTCGTTTTTAGCTTCATCATATTCAGAGTTTTCACTTAAATCTCCATATCCTAATGCAACTTTTATTTTTTCAGTTATTTCTTTTCTCTTTACTGTTTTTAAATAATCAAGTTCAGTTTCTAATTTTTTTACACCTTCATAAGTCATTACATACTGTTTTGCTTGGCTCATATATTTTACTCCCCTTTAAAACCTTTAATATTTCTTTAATTTTATTTCAGAATAACATTGAATAATTCATAAACCTGAAATCATTTAACTAATTATAAATCAGCCTATTTGATATGTCAATTAATCCTAATCTAAAGGATTTCTGTTATCATGCTTCAATATTTTAATATAAAATCTCAAAACATAATGACAAAAAAATTATAATTGATACTTTAAAAATAGTTTTTAACTTTATAACATATTCAATATATATTATTAGTATTATGATTCAATTTATCAAATTATTCTAAATTATAATCTATTGATTTAAAATATAATTTTTACAATTCTTCTTTATACTTTGTTAAAATTTCAATTACCTTTTTACTATCATCTAAAATATTAATTTCATTTCTAATATCTGTACACCTTGGAAGTCCTTTAATATACCAGGATGCATGTTTTCTCATTTCCCTAATAGCTTTAAACTCACCATCATATTTAATTGCTAATTCATAATGTCGCAAGCACATTTCAATTTTCTTTCTATAGGAAACTTCTTGAAGTGGCTCACCTTTTAGTGCACAACTCACTTCCTTAAATATCCATGGATTTCCTTGACTACCTCTTGCAATCATTATTCCATCACAATTAGTAAGCTCTTTCATTCTAAGAGCATCTCCACCAGAAAATACATCACCATTTCCTATTACAGGCACAGATACACTATCCTTGACAGCTTTTATTATATTCCAATCCGCAATCCCTTGATACATTTGTTTTCTTGTTCGTCCATGAATAGTAATTGCATCTACTCCAGCCTGCTCCATTCCCTTAGCAAATTCTACTGCATTAATATTCTCTTCATCAAATCCTTTTCTGAATTTAACAGTAACAGGTTTTTTTGAAACTTTTTTTATAGCTTTTACAATTTCATATGCTAGTTCCGGTTCCTTCATCAGTGCAGAACCTTCTCCATTTTTAACTATTTTCGGTGCTGGGCACCCCATGTTTATATCAATAATACAAATATCATCTCTATCATTAAAATGTTTCTCACAGATATTTGCCATTATATCTGGTTCCCTACCGAAAATTTGCACCGCTACAGGTTTTTCTTCATCTGCTATTCTAAGTAAAGATTGAGTATTCTCACTTCCATAATATAACGCTTTAGCACTAACCATTTCAGTATAAACCAACCCACATCCCATTTCTTTACATAATCCTCTAAACGATATATCCGTCACACCTGCCATAGGTGCTAAAAATACATTATTTTCGAAGGTTAAATTACCTATTTTCATTTAGAATGTACTCCTTACTTTACATATTTATACTATACATAAACTTTCTAATTTTTTAAGTTTTCAGATTCCTTATTCTTTTCATATAATATTTTTAAGCCTTCTAATGTTAAATCAGAATCAACTTTATCTATAACATCAGTTTCCTTAGCAATTAAATTAGCTAATCCACCTGTTGCTACTACCAATGGTTCTTCCTTATACTTAGATGTCTTCATCTCTTGCTTCATCTTTTTCACTATGTATTCAACTTGCCCAATGTACCCAAATAAAATACCTGCCTGCATACTTGATACTGTATTTTTGCAAATCATATTTTTAGGTACTTCTAATTCTACTCTAGGAAGCTTTGCAGCTCTTTCAAATAAAGCATCTGCTGAAATTCTTATCCCTGGGCATATGCATCCTCCAAGGTAATCTCCATTTGCTCTTACTGCACAGAAAGTTGTTGCTGTACCAAAATCTATTATAATAACGGGTCTTTTATAAATCTCATACGCTGCAACAGCATTTACTATTCTATCAGCTCCAACCTCTCTCGGATTATCATATTTAATATTTATTCCTGTTTTTACTCCCGGTCCAACTATTATAGGTTCATGACAAAAACATTTTTTTAACATATTTTCTAAAGAATGCATTATATTAGGAACAACAGAAGAAACTATAACTCCAGTAATATCTTTAGTATTAATATTACTTCCGTTAAATAATTGCATGACTTGTATACCATACTCATCTGAGGTTTTATTTCCTTCACTTGAAATACGCCAACTAGCTATGTACTTTTCTCCATTATGTACTCCCAAAACAATGTTGGTATTACCTGCATCAACAAGTAAAATCATAGAAAGCACCACCTTAATATAGTTAAATTAAAAGCAGCCCTGAGAGCTGCCTTAATGTTAGAAATTTACTTAAAAATAACAATATAATTTTAACAATTATAATTCATTTGTCAAGTGCTAAAATCTCATTTTTAAATAATCCCATGCTTTAATTGTACTTTATGTTTTGATAATACCCGATGTAATCAAGCGTTTAGAATAATCCTATTATTTCTCCACTTTTTAATACATCCATCCTATTTGCAGCCGGAACCTTTGGTAATCCTGGCATAGTCATTATATCACCTGTTTGAACAACTATAAAACCCGCTCCATTAGATACTCTAACTTCTTTAACAGTAATATCAAAACCTTCTGGTCTAGCTAAAAGACTAGGATTATCTGATAACGAATATTGTGTTTTTGCCATACATATAGGTAATTTATCTAATCCAAACTTTTCTAATTCAATAATTTGTTTTTTAGCAGCTGGTGTGTAATTAACTTTATCTGCTCCATAAATTTCTTTAGCTATAGACAATACTTTTTCTTGAATAGTAAGCTTTTCATCATAAATTGGTGCAAAATTAGAATTGTTATTATCCAAAATGTCTAACACAACATTTCCTAGTTCAATTCCGCCTTCTCCACCTTTAGCCCATACATCTGACAATGCAACCTTAACACCAATCTTGTTACAGAAATCTTTTATAAATTGCACTTCCTCATCACTATCTGTAACAAATTTATTTATAGCAACAACAGGGGTTACATTAAATTTCTTAATATTTTCAATTTGCTTTTCTAAGTTAGCTACTCCCTTGATTAAAGATTCAACATTTGGAATATTTAATTCAGCTTTATTTACTCCTCCGTGATGTTTTAATGCTCTTATTGTAGCTACAATTACAACACACTCAGGTTTTAAATTTCCATATCTACACTTAATATCAAAGAATTTTTCTGCTCCTAAATCTGCACCAAACCCAGCTTCAGTTACAGCAATTTCACCAAGCTTTAAAGCAAGCTTAGTTGCCATTATAGAATTACATCCATGAGCAATATTCGCAAATGGTCCTCCATGTATTAATGCTGGAGTGTTTTCTAAAGTTTGCACTAAATTAGGTTTAATAGCATCTTTCATTAATAATGCCATAGCACCTTGAATTTCTAATTCCTTAGCATATACAGGTTCTCCATCTAAATTGTATGCAACTACGATATTTCCCATTCTTTCTTTTAAATCTTCTAAATCACTTGATAAACATAATATAGCCATTATTTCTGATGCAACAGTTATGTTAAAACCATCTTCTCTAACAAAGCCATTAGCTTTTCCACCCATTCCAACAACAATGTTTCTTAATGCTCTGTCATTCATATCCATTACTCTTTTAAATACTATTCTTCTCGAATCAATCTTTAAATCATTTCCTTGATGAATATGATTATCCATTGCTGCTGATAATAAATTGTTAGCAGCTGTAATAGCATGCATATCACCAGTAAAATGAAGATTAATATCTTCCATTGGAACTACTTGCGCATATCCACCACCTGCAGCTCCACCTTTTATTCCAAAAACAGGTCCTAATGATGGTTCTCTTAATGCTATCACTGCTCTTTTACCTAATTTATTCAACGCTTGGCCAAGCCCTACAGTGACAGTTGATTTTCCTTCTCCTGCTGGAGTTGGGTTTATAGCCGTTACTAAAACTAACTTTCCATCCTTGTTTTGTTTAACTTTCTCATATACATCTAAAGATATTTTACATTTATATTTCCCATAGTATTCAATATCATCTTCGCAAAGTCCTAATTTTTCAGCCACATTCTTTATTGGTTCCATTTTCGCTTCTTGTGCAATTTGAATATCACTTTTCATTTAAGCTCTCCTCCTAATATTAACAATATATCATTTCCTGTATTTCTATTATATCATTTCAACTTACCCATTAAAAGTTTTTTCGAATATTTGATATTAATTACAGCAAAACATTCGTATTATTACTAACAAAATTTGACTCATCTAATATTTTAATTATCACAATTATATAAATTGCTTTTTGCAACATGGATCAACATTTCTAATTCATTATTTCCCACGCAATATTATTCTCACATATTTTGAATGATATACGTAAGAAATTAAAAAGCTATTTCAGAATATATTTTATTCTGAAATAGCTTTTAATCATTAATTATTCACAAAAATTTCTTCAAATTCTTTTGCATCAAGTTTTTCTTTTTCAATTAAAGCTAGAGCAACAGCATGAAGCTTACTAGTGTTTTCTTCTAATAACTTAGTTGCCTTATCATAAGCTTCATCTATAAATCTTTTAATTTCTTTATCTATTTTAGATCCAATTTCTTCACTAAAATCTCTACTTTTTCCTAAGTCTCTTCCAAGGAATACTTCATCATGACCTGAAGAATAAGATATTGTACCAATTTTATCACTCATCCCATAATCCATAACCATGCTCTTAGCTATATGACTAGCTCTATCAATGTCATTTTTAGCACCAGTACTTATATCTCCCATAATCAACTTTTCAGCTACTCTACCGCCTAAAAGCCCAATCATTTCATCTTCTAGTTTCGCTTTAGATGTATATGATGTATCTTCTTTAGGAAGATGCATAGTGTATCCTCCAGCTCTTCCTCTTGGAATTACACTTATTTCATGAACTGGATCGCAATTTGGAAGTAATCTCATAACAACTGCATGACCTGCTTCATGATAAGCTGTTAATTTTCTATCATGTTCAGTTATTACTCTACTCTTCTTTTCAGGCCCTGCAATTACTTTTGTTATTGCTTCTTCCATTTCCAACATTGATATTTGTTTCTTGTCTCTTCTAACTGCAAGCAATGCTGCTTCATTTGTTAAGTTTTCTAAATCTGCTCCAGAAAACCCTGGAGTTCTTTTAGCTAATATATCTAATTTAACATCAGGCTCGAGAGGTTTCTTTTTTGTATGAACCTTAAGAATTTCTTCTCTACCCTTTATATCAGGAGCTCCAACCATTATTTGTCTATCAAATCTTCCCGGTCTTAACAATGCAGGATCTAGTATATCCGGTCTATTTGTAGCCGCTATCATGACAATACCTTCATTTACACCAAAACCATCCATTTCAACAAGAAGTTGATTTAATGTTTGTTCTCTTTCATCATGTCCACCGCCAAGTCCTGCACCTCTTTGTCTTCCAACTGCATCAATTTCATCTATAAATATTATACAAGGTGAATTCTTTTTAGCTTCTTCAAATAAGCTTCTAACTCTAGATGCACCAACACCAACAAACATTTCAACAAAGTCTGAACCAGATATGCTGAAAAACGGAACCCCAGCTTCTCCTGCTATCGCCTTTGCAAGTAGAGTTTTTCCTGTTCCCGGAGGCCCAACTAGTAATACTCCCTTAGGTATTCTTGCACCCATTTGTATATATCTTGCTGGTAACTTTAAGAAATCAACTATTTCTTCAAGCTCTGCTTTTTCTTCATCTGCACCAGCAATATCTTCAAATGTAATTGTTTGACTTTCTGGCATTACCATTTTGGCTTTACTTTTACCAAAATTCATAACACCTCTTCCGCCACCTCCACCTTGCGATTGTTGCGTAAATATGAATAGAAATATAAATAGAAATACTGCCATAACTATAAATGGAAGTAATGTTGCAATCCAAGTTGCATTATTAGATGGTTTCTCAAAAATAACCTTAGCTTCTGATTTAGGCTGACTTTCTAATAATGAACTTACAAGTTCACTTGGTGCAATAGTTATAAATGTTTTATTCTCAGTAGTTTTACCCTCTATTGTCATACTATCCGATTTAATTATAACACTCTCTATTTGATTTGCATTCCATTTTTGTACGAATTCGCTATATGCCATATCGTTAGAACCATTTCCAGTTTGCCATATAGTAACTGCTGCTAAAATTAGCATAACTGAACATACAATCCACACAGCTGCACTTGAATACTTTTTCATTCAAGTTCCCCCTCTCTCATCATATTTAAAATTTTACCATAGGAATATTTTTATTACAATAAAATTACAATCTCTATTTTTCATATATTTCCGCTTTCAATATTCCTATAAATGGTAGATTTCTATATTTCTCAGCATAATCGATTCCGTACCCAACTATGAATCCATCAGGAACTTCAAATCCAATATATTTAACTTCTAAATCAGATATCCTTCTTGCTTGTTTATTTAATAAAGCAACAATTTCTATACTGTTAGCTTTTCTTGCTTTTAAATATTTAAGTAAATACGCTAATGTTACTCCAGTATCAACTATATCTTCAACTATTAAAATATCCTTTCCTTCAATATTACTATCTAGATCTTTTAATATTCTTACAACTCCAGATGTTTCTGTTGAGTTTCCATAGCTGGATACTGCCATAAAATCAATTTCACAGGGAATTGATATATTTTTAATTAACTCTGCTGCAAATATTACTGATCCTTTTAATATTCCAACCACTACTAATTCCTTACCTTTATAATCTGCACTTATTTCATCTGCAATCTCCTTAATTCTTTTAGTTAAAACTTCTTCTGAGAATAGTATTTCTTTTATATCTTGTTTCATAATTTAATATTCCTTTCTTTTAGTTACTATTTTTAATATATTTTTACTTTGGTTTGTAACTTTATATTCTTCTGATGTTCTAATTCCCATAATCCATGCGATTTTTTGATCAAAGCATAAAATAGTAATATTATCTCTTTCTTCTTTGGGTATTTTCATATCAATAAAAATATCTTTGAGCTTTTTACTCCCACTCATACCTAAAGGAATGATTTTATCTCCATCAATTCTTTTCCTTATTAAAATATTATCATTTATTTTATCAAAATCAAAGTACTGTATTAAGTTCCCTTGATTTAAACTTATATAATCTCTTTGATAATCATTAATTATAGAAAATTCAATTACAATTTTATCAAAACTAGCTATTTTATTATTTATATTGCCCTTACTAAATAATATTTCCTCTTTTTTATTATTTGTATTACATTTATCGCTTCTATTTTTTATGTATATATCACCATAAATATTTTCAGCGTAAATACCATTGGGTAAATCTATGACTTTTCCTGAATTTTTTTGAGCTAAAGAAGAAATTTCATTTATATGCTTCATTTCAAAATCATAATTTAATTTTGAGTACTTAGTCACAGCATGCCTTAGCACTCTATTAATTATAGATTCTTCTTGTTTAAATATCTCCTCTTTTATTATAAAATAATCATCATATTCTACACAATATTTTTTATATGAATTTAGTGCCAAATTTTCAAGAAACTCATTATCCTTTTGCAATAGTAATGACATTCTATTTAATGTTTGTATAATATCTTCATTAAAATTTTCCTTCATATATGGTAATATATCTAACCTTATTTTGTTTCTATTGTATATCTTCTCAAAATTAGTTTTATCAATTCTAGGTTTCAAGGTTTTCAATTGTATGTACGCTTCTACTTCCTGTCTGCTTAAACATAAAATTGGTCTTATTATTTTATTATCTCTAGAAGCTTTAATTCCACCAAGGCCTTCTAGTCCAGTCCCTCTCATAAGTCTAAATAATATTGTCTCCGCTTGATCATTTGCATTATGAGCAGTAGCAATCTTGTTAAAGTCTTCCTTTTCTATAATTTCTTCAAAAAAGTCATATCTAACCTGTCTTCCTGCTAATTCAGAAGATAACTTATGTTCTTTAGAATAATTATTTATATCTACACGAGTCACAAAACATGGTACACCCATTTCATCACATATCTTAACCACATATTCTTCATCTTTAAATGCGTCTTCTCCTCGCAAAAGATGATTTACATGTGCAGCACCTATATCTATATTTAATTCTTCCTTTAATTCAAATAAAATATTTAAAAGACATACTGAATCTGGTCCTCCAGAAAGAGCAACCAAAATTTTATCTCCATCTTTAATTAATTTATTATCTTTGATATAAGATATTACTTTTCTACGCAAAAATAAACACCTCCATTTATCAATAAACTTATACACAACACAATCTATTGTACGTATATATTTTTTGAATGTAAACATTAATTTTATCGGACCTAAACATATCTATATTGTAATTTTGATTCTTAAACAAAATTAAGTCATATTAACTAATTTTAATGCAAATTACTTTTGCAACATATCCGAGAAGTTTTTCTAAATAAATAAACCTTATGTAAAATAAAAGCATGCATAGGTTAAGGAAGCATTTCCTTATATGCATGCTTTTTGTGTAATATATAAGTGTAACTATTAAACAATCTATCTTTTTAAGATTTACTCATCAAATTTTATAACCTTTAAGTTCAATAGTATTCTTAATACTACTAAAATTATAGAAAAAGGCTAATAAGAACGTTAACTATCTAAATAAACCTTCGAAACAACAACAGTCATATCATCATTAAGGTTTCCTTTGCTTAATTCTTTTGCTTTTTCTAATATTTTTTCAGACAACTCTCTTGGATCAGCATTAATATTTTTTAAATATTCTTCCAGCCAGCTAATTTTCCCATTATTTAATTTGCTGATGTCTAAAATTCCATCACTTACATTAATTAAAATATCGCCGGGTTTCAAAGTATCTTTTATAATTTCAACATCCACTTCATCTACAAGCCCTAATGGCAAATTTTTAGAATTAATAGATTTTACCTCACTGCCTCTCTTAATGAAACTAGGCGCTGCACCTATTTTCACAAAAATAGTATCTCCATTATATAAATCAACTTTGTTTAAATCTAACGTCGCATATTTTTCATCTTCTGCAAATCTCATTCCCATTATTGAATTAACTGTATTCACTGTTATATCTTCACCAAAACCCGCTTCCATAAGTTTCTCTACCAAATCCACAGTTGCCTTACTTTCTTCTCCAGCCTCTGGTCCTGATCCCATCCCATCACTTAATATAGTTATATAACTTCCAGCATTAGTTCTCCCAAAGCTATAATTATCGCCAGTTTGAAATTCTCCGTCTTTAGATTCCATTGCTCCATATGACACCATATGATATCTAGGTTTTTCTTCTATAGTAATAATTCTTTCATTTGTTTTGATATCAATATTACAGCCCTCTTCCTCAATACATAAGCTCATTTTCATTCCATTACTTAATAGAGAAACTATTTTTTTTTGATAATATTCAGCACCATCATAATTATTCATGCTTATTCTGATCTTAACTCTACCATTTTTGTCTATATAGCAAAAAATATTATTATAATAAATTGAATTTTTGTTCAGCACACGCTTTATTACTCTTTCTAATTCAGTATCTATATTAACCTCCTTTTTAAAATCATTTAATAGTACCTCTAAGGTGGTTGTTATATTAGATATATGAGTTGATAATACATTCTTTCCCTCTGCTAATCTTTCTTTTATTGTTTCACTTACATTATAATTATTTACAACCCCTTCTGTACTTCGCAATAGAGTAAAGTTCTTAACGCACTTCTTTTCTAAATCTATCGGTATAGCTAAACATCCCTCCTCATAACTCTTTATCAACATCTGGAATGAATTAAAAGTTTGATGGAAATCCCTTTCCCAACATAACGGTCTATTTTCACAATTTGAACAACTTCTATCTGCTAAATTTTCTACTAATGCACTTCCCTTCGATTTAATTAATAAATTTTCATTGTCATTAGTATCACTTAAGCATTTTGACACACTTGATAACACACTTGTAAGACCTTTTAGTTTAAAAGTAAATTCCTCCTTTATTGCATTTAATTGAACCTCTCCAAAATAAGTTTTCTTTTTTTGTGGATTTATTTCAACTTCAATACTTTTATATACAGGTTTCGGAATACATAAAAACAAAAAGCAGCCTGCTAACACTTCTATTCCTAATTTTAATGTTACTGCATTAGAATACAATGCTAATGCAAAATAAATTATTATACCTGAAAGCATTGAAAATATTTTCCCAGTATCTTTGAATATGCCGACTGCAAGCCCACCAACCCCAAAAAAGGCTACACTATACATCATATTATTAGATGCTACGCCAAGCATTATCCCCATTAAAACACCAATCATCGCTCCATATGCTGCCCCACCTACATATGCAATTGTTAAAACCAAGGTTAAAGCAAATATATTTCTTATAGAATAATCTAAAAAATTAATGTTCCCTATTCCTGTAACTAATAAGCATAAGAATATTCCAATGCTAACTATTTCTTCTGATGAAAAGAAATAATTAGTGTTAATCTCCTCAAAAGAATTTAGTGCATATTTTATAATATAGTATATAGGCATAACAACTATTGTTTGTAATAGGCATAAAATTATATCTACTCCTAATTCATATTTATTAACTACAATACCATAAATAAAGAAACTGCTTAAAATTATTAAAAAACCTACTAATTCTTTCTTTCTTGTCTTATTAGATGCTATAAAAGCATAATATATTGTTATTAGAGCTACTGCTATTAAATATGCATATCCATCTGTCAACATACTATTAATTGTTAAATATCCTATAGCAATTCCTATGGCTGCAATTAATGTATCTCTTTTATTTTCTTTTGTAGCAACAGCCATTAAGTAAGCTATTCCCATAGGTGCTATACCACGACTATCTGATTGATTCAATAATAAATTGACTCTTCCAAGCAAAATTCCAATTATTAAAATGGTTACTAATTTTACTACAGATGTTTTCATCCATGTGTTTCTTCTTATACTTGCCAGCTTTTCCATTTCCCCATATTTATTTACACCTAATTCATACTGCACATCATCTCGCCTCATTTCCAATTAATGTAATTTTATTATAGCAGTACGATTTTACGATAAATGTCATAACATGTTTCTCTCATAAAATTTTCGTAGGACAACTTCATCTAAAATTCTCTAATATCTAATGGTTTAGTAATTTATTTTCACTCTAATTAATTACATTGAAATTGTTTTAAGTCTAGGACTTATCTACTTAAATAACCTAATCCTTTCAATCTTTCTTTAATAATTAATTTGTCGTTAATATTATTTTATTAGAAATTTATACACAATTATTTTTTCATAAAATAATAAAAAGTGAATATTATTAGAATTTCTCTACTGAATAAGGTTCTATAAAACTTTTAATACTTAAAAATTTCATACTTTTTTCTATGATAAAAGAGTCTGAGAAAAATAACACTTTTAATATTTCTTCTCAGACTCTTCCTATTTATTTACTTTATAATTTAAATCATACAACAAAAAAAGACTTAAGCTTATTGCTTAAGTCTTTGGTGCCGAAGACCGGAATCGAACCGGTACGGTGTTTAACTACCGCAGGATTTTAAGTCCTGTGCGTCTGCCAGTTCCGCCACTTCGGCATATTAATAATCTTTATCATGGAATTTACGACACTTTAGATTTAACTCTAAATATTACCATCATTAAAAATCAATGGTTGCGAAGGCAGGACTTGAACCTACGACCTTCGGGTTATGAGCCCGACGAGCTACCAACTGCTCCACCTCGCGTTATTATTTTTTTCATAATATGGTGCCGAAGACCGGAATCGAACCGGTACGGTGTTTAACCACCGCAGGATTTTAAGTCCTGTGCGTCTGCCAGTTCCGCCACTTCGGCACATATTGGTAGCGGAAATAGGACTTGAACCTACGACACCTCGGGTATGAACCGAGTGCTCTAGCCAGCTGAGCTATTCCGCCATATTAATTAATGGTTGCGGAGGCAGGACTTGAACCTACGACCTTCGGGTTATGAGCCCGACGAGCTACCAACTGCTCCACCCCGCGTTATTATGTTTTCATATAAAATGGTTGCGAAGGCAGGACTTGAACCTACGACCTTCGGGTTATGAGCCCGACGAGCTACCAACTGCTCCACCTCGCGTTATTATGTTTTCATATAAAATGGTTGCGAAGGCAGGACTTGAACCTACGACCTTCGGGTTATGAGCCCGACGAGCTACCAACTGCTCCACCTCGCGTTATTTATGTTTTCATATATATGGTGCCGAAGACCGGAATCGAACCGGTACGGTGTTTAACTACCGCAGGATTTTAAGTCCTGTGCGTCTGCCAGTTCCGCCACTTCGGCATCTATTGGTAGCGGAAATAGGACTTGAACCTACGACACCTCGGGTATGAACCGAGTGCTCTAGCCAGCTGAGCTATTCCGCCATATTAATAATGGTTGCGAAGGCAGGACTTGAACCTACGACCTTCGGGTTATGAGCCCGACGAGCTACCAACTGCTCCACCTCGCGTTATTATGTTTTCATATATATGGTGCCGAAGACCGGAATCGAACCGGTACGGTGTTTAACTACCGCAGGATTTTAAGTCCTGTGCGTCTGCCAGTTCCGCCACTTCGGCATGTCATTTACACATAATGTGCCGACAACAAAGCTAATTATAATATATAATCTTTAAGCTGTCAATAAAATTTTCTAATAAATTTTATTCTTAATTTAAATCTAACTTTTAATAACAAAATTATATATTAAACTAATAACTTTAACTATGTAAATGTATAGCATTAATAAACTGTTTTTAAATTTATAAATGTAGAATAAACCGCAAAAAATAAATATATTCTTCACTAATTTATCCTACATTTTTAAAACTTATTAATTACTATATTTTATTATACCTTTTAAATAAATTCTAAGAACCCTTTTTTCCACCTTTACCTTTAAATTCTTGATGTTTTTTTACATCTTGCATTCTTTCTTCACTATCTTTTAAGAATCTAGACATAATGTCTTCAAAATTTCCAGCATTATTAGGCTTCTTTTTCTCTGTTGGTTTCCATTCAATGTCTGCTGGTTTAACTGATTTTCTTTGAACATTCGCTTGTTTTATTGAAAGGCTTATTTTTCCATTATCATCAATTGAGATAACCTTTACCTTCACTTTATCTTGTTCACTAAGGTGCTCTCTAATATCTTTTACGTAAGAATCTGCTACTTCTGAAATATGAACTAATCCAGTTTTGCCTTCAACTTCAATAAAAGCTCCAAAGTTTGTAATGTTTATAACTGTTCCCTCTACTATGTTTCCTGCCATTAAGGTCATGTTTAAAAGACTCCTCCTTAAATTTAAAAATATATAAATTTATAAGAACAATCCGTAATACAGATGTTCTTAAATTTAAACTACAATTTTAATGATTATTAAATATTATATTATTAGAAATTTATTAGTTTTTCTATACACTTAAAGTTAATTGGAACTTTTATCTGTTATCTCGCCATTAACAACTTTTTCTCCAGGCTTAATCATTCCAAGTCTTTCTCTTGCTAACTTTTCAAGATAATCTGCTGAATCTGAATTAATCTTTTCAACTTCCTCTTGAAGCCTGTCATTTTTTTGCTTAACTTCATCTAACTGAAACTGCTTACTGTCGATTTCTTTTTGAATTCTATTCATAGTTACGCATTGCCTAATATAACTAAATGCAAAGAAAACAATAAATCCAACAATTATTATTTTTTTTAATATTAACTTTTTTCCCATCTATAGAACCTCTATTTTATAAATTCTCTTATATCTATTGTAAACACTATGTTGCTATTATTCAAGTAATTTTTTCTTATTTCCTTTTGTCTGTAATTTTATATACAATTATTTTTAATGGATAACATATATTTTTTAATATTATTCTTATTAATTTGTAAAATAATCTTGCTATTACTATTTCACTAGCATAAACATATTTACTAATAAATCTAAAATATATTACTAGAGCACTGACTATAAGAATGTATACATAGGGAGTTAAAAAAGCATAATTAGTATATAATAGAAAAGTAAAAATAATCAAAGCAATAAGTACACAAAATAATATATCTTGTATTATCGTCAATATTTTTATGGGGTTTACACCTCTTATTACTCTATATATATCAAATAATCCTCCTGCTATAAGTCCGCCAAGCAAACTATACAAAACAAGATTAATTTGCATATTTAATCCTAAAGGCATAAATTCCTACTTAAACAACTTACTTATTATGCTCTCATTGCTTTTTTTTGATACTTTTCCATTATAAATCATAGATGAAATGCTTCCAGCAATTATAACATCCCCATTTTGTACATCTAATTTATTCATTTTTAACTCTTCCCCTTTAATAGTTAAATTCCCTAAATTAGTAGTTAAATCTATTTTCTGTTCATCAAAACTTATAACTTCTACAACACCGCTTAATATTAACTTTTTTCTACTTTCTAACATTAAATTAGATTTATTATCATCAATCTTATTTTCTGTTTTTTTCTCCATTAAAAACTCCTCCATTCTTTCTTCTTACACATGTGAAAAATAATAACCTGAATTTTTCTTTTTAAATTTTATAAGGACAGCATGATAAGAAACAAAAAGCATACTGTTCTATTATTCTTCGTAATGTGCCTTATACAATATATGTTTATATACTATAATTTAGAATGTAGAATTTTTATGAATTATCCTAATAATTATATACAATTAAAATAGTTTTCTTAATTTCACTTTATATTTTTTTGCATTTCAACTTTTCAAATTAACTATATATAAGTAAAAAATAATCCTTTATTGATAAGAGACTTTATAAAATCCCACCAATAAAAAAAAGAGTAGATAAATACTCATATTTTCTACTCTTTATCTTCTTCGCCTTCAACAATTAAATACATTTCCTTTGCATCTTCTTTTCTAACATGTTCTGCTATATTAATTATTTCTGCTTTTAATATTCTATTTGCAAAAGTTATTTGAATTATGTCTCCTTCTTTTACTTTTGTAGAAGGTTTCGCTACTTTATCATTTATTAATATACGACCACTCTCACTGATTTCTTTTGCTACTGTTCTTCTCTTTATAATACGAGATACCTTTAAATACTTATCTAATCGCATAATTTTTCTCCTTTATCAAAAAAACCCGAGAAAACTCGGGTTCTTTATTTACTCTGTTTAGCTTATATATTACTTGTTAACTTTATCTTTGAATTCTTTACCTGCTTTAAATACTGGAACTGTTGTTGCAGGGATTTTTATAACTTCTTTAGTTCTAGGGTTTCTTCCTTCTCTAGCAGCTCTTTCTCTTGTTTCGAAAGTTCCAAAACCAACTAATTGAACCTTTTCACCTTTTTCTAATGTTTCTTCAACACTTTCAATTAAAGCTCTTAATGCTGATTCTGCATCCTTTTTTGTTAACTTACTTTTTTCTGCCATACTAGTAATTAATTCTGCTTTATTCACAATAACATCCTCCTTAAAATCCAGTCATATATTTTCTAACTGTTTTCTTTATGTACTAAATTGCACTTCTTTATTATATAACCTCTTCAGCCAGCCGTCTATAGGAAAACAATTTCTTTTCCTATAGGGAACTGAATAATTCAATAAATCATTACAACATAGTTCTTTATAGATTATTATTCTGCATAAACTAGAAAACTCCTTCATTTAAATCACATATTAATCTATTTTTTTTGAAATTTCCCATAGTTTATCCATTTCTTCCATATTCATGTTAGTTATTTCAATATTTTTTTCCTTTGCAACCTTCTCAATATATGCAAATCTTTTTATAAACTTATCTATAGTATAATTTAAAGCTATTTCTTCATCAACTTTTAAAAACCTTGCAACATTAACACATGAGAAGAATAAATCTCCCAGTTCTTCTTTTATTTTTTCCACATTTTCTGTATTATATACATCTATTACTTCACTAAGTTCTTCTTTTACCTTATCTATAGCAAAATTTACATTCTCAAAGTCAAATCCAACCTTTTTTGCTTTTTCTTGAACCTTATGTGCTCTTAAAAGTGCTGGTAATCCTTTTGTTATTCCTTTCATTTCTTCAGTAATACTATTATATCCTTTTTCTTTTTTCTTAAGCTCATCCCATTTTACCACTACTTCTTCTGATGAATTTAATTCATTAGCTTTTTTAAAAACATGTGGATGTCTGTTTATCATTTTGTTACAGATTGCTTCTACTATGTCACTCATATCAAAATAACCCTCTTCTTTTCCGATAGATGCATGAAAAACAACTTGAAGGAGAACATCTCCAAGTTCTTCAATTAAAGAATCATCATTCTCTTGATCTATAGCATCTATAACCTCATAACTTTCCTCTATTAATGCTTTTTTTAAGGACTGATGAGTTTGTTCCCTATCCCATGGACATCCATCCTCACCTCTTAAAGTTTCTATTATAGATAATAAATCATTAAAATCTTTTTTATTTTTCAAGTCCTTTGGAATATATATAGATGTTAAATAATCTATATCCTCCTGCATATCTAATTCAAATAATGGTATTTTTCTTATACTTTCTTGATCTTTTATTCCTGCCGCTCTAACATAATATATTTCTGTTTCATCATTATACTGCTCTAATAGCTCTAATTTAACTTCTGATGCTATTAATGGATTATAAACTTGCGTAATTATAGTTCCTATTCTCTTATCTAAAATTTGATTCCCTATATCAAAGGAATCTATAACCTTTAATCCTTCTATTGGATCAATCTTAAGTGCTTCAATCATAGCATCTATAAAGCTTACTGCCGGTATTATTTTGTATTCTATATTATTTTCTTTACATAGTTCTATTAAATTAAATACTGATTTTTCTGCAACTAATGGATGACCTGGCACTGCATAAACTAAATCCCCAAAATCTCCATGCTTTTTAATTAAGTCATTGGCTATATTTAAATATACTTCATCAAAACTTCCTATACTTTCATAAACATTATCATAAGTTGCAAACACAATATTCTTTTCTTTTAAATAATCTACAGTTGGGTGTTTTTCAGTTCTCAAAAATATATTTTTATTACTTTCAAGTTCACATATTGTTCCTATTGTCAATGCTTCCTTAGCTCCTGGCCCTAATCCTACTATTTTAATCATTAGGTTTCCTCTCCTTCTACCTTTTTCTAATTCTACTCTTTATTTCTTCAATATTAAATATTTTAAATGCAATTATTAGTGACATATATATTATCATACCTAAAAGTATAGATATTAAGCAAGATATTCCATTACTTGTTGTATTTTTATATAGAAAATTATAACTAATTAATACAAACAACATCATAATCACTGATGCATATGTTGGTTTTATTAATATTTCATATAAATTAAGCTTTATCCTCAACTTATATTTCATAGTTATTATATTCAAAATGCTTACTATTGTATAGGCTCCAAAACTCGCTATAACAGCTCCATATATGTTAAACTGCTCTAAGGGAACCAATATCCATGTTAATACAATTTTAATTACACATCCAATTAACAAATTAATAACAGGCATTATATAATTTCCTGTTCCCTGTAAAACAGCTGTTGTTGTTTGAGTAATTATTATAAAAGGAATAGTCAATGATAAATATTTTAATATTTCTATACCCTCAAATCTGCCCGGAAATATAAATTTCATTACTGGTTCTGCTAGAAAAAAAAGTCCAAAAGTACAAGGAATTGCAATTATAGTTGCCATTTTCATAGAGATATCTATTTTTGCCCTAAGTTCTTTTTGTTTTTTTAATATAAAAACTTCAGCTATAATCGGAATTAAAGATGTGCAAATTGCCATAGAAATAGTAAGTGGAATATTAACAATAACAGAAGCTTTACCTGTCAATTGTGCATATAATATGGTAGATTGAGTCTTTGTAAATCCTGCTTCTAAAAGTTTTTGTGGAACTAAAATTGAATCTATTAAATTCATAATACTGCTAACGGTCGTTCCTAATGATATAGGAATTGCAATTTTTAATATAGTGCTTAATATTTCAGTATTAATTTTTATGTTTTTTATTTTATAACGTTTTTTTATCTTCTTATACTTGGAATATAAATATGAAGCACCAAATACCGCTCCTGCAGTCGCACCAAATGCTGCTCCCCCAGCTGAATACTCAATACCCCTTGGCAATAAAATTATAGCCAGTCCTACACCAAATATAACTCTGCCAAGTTGCTCTATTATTTGGGATATTGCTGATGGAGTCATGTTTTGTAACCCTTGAAAAAAACCCCTAAATATAGTTACAAAAGATATTACAATGGGTGCAAAGGATATTCCTATTAATGAATAATATGCTTTAGTATCCCATTTTAAAAGCACTATTATTTCCTTTGCAAAGAAGAATAATGATAATGTAGTGCCTGTACCTATAATAGCCATTAAAATAGCAGACTCCTTCATTACTTCAAAGCTTCCATATACATCATTTGTTGCATTCCTTTCTGATATCATTTTCGACATTGCAACTGGGACTCCTGATGCCATTGCTATAAAAAACATATATAGTGGATATGACATTTGATAATATCCTATTCCTTCATCTCCTATTAACATTATTAATGGCCATCTGAAGAACAGCCCTAAAAATCTAGTTAATATTCCTGCAGATCCAAGAATTATGCTCCCTTTTATTAGGGATTGTTTATTCATAAAACACCTCCAAACTTACAAGTTACTAATTAATTATTATTGTAAGTTTAGAGGTATTATGCCTTTTATTTTTCATATAGTGATTAAATTATAATTATTTATTATTGCTCCATTTGTTTTCCTAAAAATGCTGCTGCTGTTTCAACTAGTTTTGTTTCAACTTCGCCAAGCTCTACATCTTCTTTAGAAATGATAATTACTGCACCAATTTGATCACCTTCAGCTATAATTGGTGATATAACTTGACTGTTATAATTTGCTTCATCATCATCATTGTGTAATGGTATTACTTCATTATTAGATTTATTTAATAATACAGTCTTTCTTGCATCCATTATCTTTTCTAACTCACTACTTACTTTTCTTTCTATGTATTCTTTTTTTGGTGCTCCACTCACAGAAACAAATGCATCTTTATCAGATATTAAGACTACATGACCTATAACTTGTTGCAAGCTATCACAATATTCCTTTGAAAAATTAGTTAATTCTTCAATTGGAGAATATTTTTTTAGAATCACACCGCCATCTCTATCTGTAAAAATCTCCAGTGGATCTCCTTCTCTTATTCTTAAGGTTCTCCTTATTTCTTTTGGTATTACCACTCTTCCTAGATCGTCAATTCTTCTAACAATTCCTGTTGCCTTCATTGGTTATATAACCTCCTTTGAAACTCTAATAATTAGTTGCACTATTATTATTTGAATTTCTAGAAATTTTATACACTTATAGACAAATTTTATATTAAATTTATTTTTCCAGCCCAAAGTGGCTAAAAATGCATCTATAGACTAAATTTCTTATAGCTAAAATACAAAGCTTAAAATATATATTTAGTATTTTAAATATATATTTTAAGTTTTGTATTAAAATTAGTTATCATAATTTAGTTTTATTGAAAAACTAAAATTATAATGTATATATTTTTTAATTATACATATTGTTCTGATAAATAAGCTAAATAATACTTAATTAATCTGCATGTTTTTAACATAGTAATCTAATTAGATCTTAATAATATATAAATTCCAATTAAAAATCTACATGGAATGAAGCTTACGGATATAAATTTTATGAAAGAATAATTTTTCAACATATATATCAATTGTAAAAAAACTTACAATTGATTCATAAAAAAAGGTTATTTTGAAATAAGTATTAATCATTTCAAAATAACCTTAGATTTATTATTTAATATTATAATTGATCTTCGTAAGTTTTAACTTTTAATGCTGTTTTCCATTCTTCTATTTTAGAATTAAAAGCTGTGCTTTGTTTTTGTTGTAATAATGTTTGTTTAACTTGATCTTTAACTGTATCTAATGGGCTTACTTCTGCACTTTTTAATCCAGTAGCTTTAATTAAATGATATCCAAATTGACTCTTTACTGGCTCTGAAACTTCGCCTTCTTTTAACTTCTTAAATCCATCCATAAATTCAGTAACTAATTGTGTTGAGTTGTAAGCTACAAATCCTAAGCTACCACCTTTATCCTTACTTCCTGGATCTGTTGAATTTTCCTTAGCTAATGTTGCAAAATCAGCACCAGCATCTAATTTAACCTTTAAATCTTTAGCTGTTTGTTCATCTGCTACTAATATATGTGCTGCAGTTGCACCTGCACCTACAGAAAACTGAGTGTCTTTATTTTCATTATAATATGTTTGAATATCCTCATCTGTAACTGTTATATCTTTTACCATATCTTGTTGAACTGCAGTCATTATTATTTGTTTCTTTAAAGAGTCTTTAAGTTCATCCTCTGTAAGTCCTGCTTGTTTTAAAACATCTGCAAATTGTCCTTCTTCTGGATATTGAGTCTTATATCCATTCATTGTTTCATCAATTTGGCTATTTATCACATCATCTGATGGCTTTAAGTTTAATTCAGTAGCTTTTTGCAAAAGTATGTTTTGAGTTACTAAACTATTTAATCCTTGTGTTTTAGCTTGCTTTACTTGATCCTTAACCTTGTCATTAGTTGCATAATCGTCACCATATTGTTGCTTTAATTGTGGCACAATTTGTTTATCTAAATCGCCTTTTGTTATTTTTTCATTCCCAACTGTTGCAAGAACTGTCTTTTGTATTGCCTCTGGTGTTTTTTCAATCATCTTACAACCCATAGCTGATCCTGCAATTGTTAATATAGCTATCGCTGCAATAATTTTTTTTACTTTTTTCAAAATTTTCCCCTCACTTACTCTAAATTTAAAAATTTTATAAAATAACTGTTTTTAAAATCATATGTAACCTTCACATACAGTTACTTTAATATTCATACTGTAAAAAAGTCATAATATTAGTATATCAATATTACTTTTATAATTCAAATTTTTTACACTATTTTTATTGTTGGCACTCTTTCTTTATAACACACGTTTGTTACAATATTATGTCATTAAGAACTTCTTTTAAAAATTCTAATTTATTTTCTTTCTTTATAGCCTTTAATTTAAAAGCAAAATAAGGATTTGTTCCAAACCTTAATACTACACTCTTCTTATGCTTATCCATTAATGTTTTGAATATTTTCTTATATCCACTTTCTCCCTCTGCAAATTTAAATATTATTTCCTTAGGAGTTTCTTTTATTTCTTCTATAAAGATAGCTTTTGCCCGGCTCTTTATATATGCAATATCCATTAAATTATATACCGGCTCAGGTATCTTAGAATATCTATCTTCTAATTCTTCCTTTATATCGTTGTAATCATCTAAGCCTTCAATTGCTGCAATCTTTTTATAAACTTCAATTTTTTGAATTTCATCTTCTATATAACTTTCTGATATAAATGCATCAACTTTTATATCTAATGTTGTTTCTATTGGTTCCTTCTCAATTTCACCCTTAAGTAATTTTACTGTATCCTCAAGCATTCTACAGTATAAATCATATCCTATGGACGCCATGTGACCATGTTGAGATGAGCCCATCATATTACCTGCACCTCTGATTTCCAAATCTCTCATAGCTATTTTAAAACCAGAACCTAGTTCAGTAAAATCTTTTAATGCCTTAAGTCTCTTTTCTGCAACTTCTGTTAGAACCTTATCTTTAGTATATAAAAGATATGCATATGCAATTCTATTAGATCTACCTACTCTACCTCTTAATTGATAAAGTTGAGAAAGCCCCATCTTATCTGAATTATAAATTATTATTGTATTTACATTTTGAATGTCCATTCCTGTTTCTATTATAGTTGTACAAACTAATACGTTATATTGCTCTGACATAAAGTCATACATTTCTTGTTCAAGCTGTCTTTCTGCCATTTGTCCATGGGCAATTCCAACCTTACTTTCTGGAACTAAAGCTTGCACAAACTTAGCCATTCTCTCAATATCTTCAACTCTATTATATACAAAATAAACTTGACCACCTCTGCCTATTTCCCTAAGGATAGCATCTCTAATAAGCTGATCGTTTTGTTCTACAACATATGTCTGAATAGGATATCTCTCTTCTGGTGGAGTTTCTATAACGGAAATATCCCTAACCCCACTTAGTGACATATGAAGTGTTCTTGGAATTGGAGTTGCACTTAAAGTTAAAACATCAACATTTTTCTTAATGTTTTTAATTTTTTCTTTTTGCTTTACTCCGAATCTTTGCTCCTCATCAACTATTAATAGTCCTAAATCTTTAAATTGTATATCCTTAGATACTAGTCTATGAGTACCTATTAAAATATCTAAATTTCCCTCTTTTGCCTTTTGCAGAATTTCTTTCTGCTGTTTTGCTGTTCTAAATCTACTAACCATATCTATTTTTATAGGGAAATCAGAAAATCTATTTCTTATATTTTTGTAATGCTGCTCTGCTAAAATAGTTGTTGGTACTAATATTGCAACTTGCTTTCCATCCATAACAGCTTTGAAGCCTGCTCTTAATGCAACTTCTGTCTTTCCATATCCAACATCTCCACATAATAGCCTATCCATTGGTTTATCTGATTCCATATCCATTTTTATTTCATCTATTGATGTTAATTGATCTGGAGTTTCTTCAAATGGAAATTCATCTTCAAATTGCTTTTGCCACTGCGTATCTCTAGGAAATTTATGTCCTTTTACAGTACTTCTCATAGCATATAATTTAACTAAATCTTCAGCTATTTCATTAATTGATTTTCTAGCCTTTGCCTTTGCTTTTTGCCATTCAATACTTCCAAGCTTATTAACCTTTGGAGATTTACCTTCAGACCCAATATATTTTTGGATTAAATCAAGCTGATCTACAGGAACATAAAGTTTATCACCTTTATCATATACAATGTCTAAATAATCTCTCTTGTGCCCCCCGACATCAATTTGCTTAATGCCTTTATATACACCAATTCCATGGTTAGCATGAACTACATAATCTCCTGGTTTTAGCTCTGCAAAGCTCTTTATCTTAGAAATTCCTTTTTTCTTTGATTTTCTATTTTTAAGCTTCCTCTTTGCTTCTCCAAAAACTTCTCTATCTGATATTACACAAACCTTGTAACTTGGATATTCAAATCCTTTTAGTTGATTACCAAAAGTTATTACAACTTCACTATATTCAATTTTATCAACATCATCTCTATAAACGCTTTCTATTCCTCGCTCTCTTAAAGTTCCTACTAAACGTTCACCTCTAGCTCTTGTTCCAGATAATATCAATGTCTTATATCCAGCATTTTTTTTGTTTAATATATCATCAATTAACAAATCCAATTGCCCTTGATAATTATTTAATGTCACTTGACCTATATCAACTGTTGAAGTTGGTCTAAGCCAATCAGTAGCTTTAGTTAACGCTTCAAAAAATACAACATTTTTAGATTCAAAGGATTCTAAAACTTGCTCTTTATCAATTAATAAATTTCCTTGCCCGGGAAATATATCTCCTCTTTGAGAAAAAGCAGTAAAGTTTTCTTGAAATTCCAAGTATGTGGATTCCAATTTACCATTACATCTTTGAACATTATCCACTATGAAAATATAATCCTTGAAATAATCAAAAAGACTTTCTGCTTCCTTTACAAAGTAAGGCAGATAACTATCAATAGTTTCAAAAGATGAAGTTTCTTCTAATGACTCTAAATTTTTATTTAAAATTTTCCTTAATTTCTCTGATCTGTCTTTATCTTTATCTTTTGAAACAATTTTATCAAATTCTTCTCTAAGTTTATCACTTCCAATTTTTATAGTTTCTTCAGATATTATTATTTCTTTTGCAGGAAAAATTTCTATTTTTTTCACCTTTTCAATACTTCGTTGTGATTCTGTATTGAAGGTTCTAATTGATTCTATTTCATCACCAAAAAGTTCAACTCTATATGGATAAGTTGAACATGTTGGGAATACATCTAATATTCCACCTCTTAATGAAAATTGACCTTTTCCTTCTACCATTTCCACTCTTTCATAACCTGACTGGATTAATTTCTCAGATAATTCTTTAAGGTTAACTTCACTACCTTCTTTCAGCTTCATACTATATTCTAAAAATAGCTTATGAGGAGTATATTTAGCTGCAAAAGAATCTATTGAGGTTACCACTATTTTCTTTTTCTTATTTAATATTTCATTTATTACCTTTAATCTTTCCCATCTTAAATCGCCTGAAATAGCATCAATACTATAGAAAACCATTTCTTTCACTGGAAAATAGTACACCTCATTGGTATACAATATCAAATCTTCATAAAGGTTTTTTGCTTCCATATCGCTTTGAGTGACAATTATCATGGATTTATCAAGATTCTCAAAAATTCCATCTATAATATATCCTCTGCCTGATTCAGATGCACCATATACCCCAATAGGATATTTTTTATTTTCAATACCTTTTATGATATTTTGAAATTCTGTACTATTCTCCAAGGGCTCTAATAACCCTTTTAATCTCATTCCATGCACCTTCCTTAAATTGTTTTATTTGCTTTAAAACCATTAAATTGATTCATCGCTGTTTTAGTATCAGTTTTTATTATATCTTTAGCTGCTTTAGTTGATGCATTTACACTCTCACTTAAAACATCTTCCTCTTCTTTTGTAAACTTCCCTAATACATGTTTAACTAAATCTCCTGTTGGTTGTCCTACGCCTACTTTTATTCTAGGAAAAACCTCACTACCAAGATGTGCTATAATGCTTTTTATTCCGTTATGCCCCCCTGCACTTCCCTTTTCCCTTATTCTTAAAGTTCCTATTTCTAAACTAATATCATCATATATAACTAAAATATCCTCACTATCAAGATTATAAAAGTCCACTACTTCTCTTACACTTTCTCCACTTAAATTCATATAAGTAGTTGGTTTTAAAAGGATAACCTTCTCCCCATCTATAAATCCTTCCCCATATGTGCCTTTAAATTTTTGCCTGTTTATGTCAATATTATACTCTCTCGCAATATTATCGACAACTTTAAAGCCAATATTATGTCTTGTATCCTCATATTCTCTTCCTGGATTTCCAAGACCTACTATTAAAAACATATAACTTTCCTCCTAAAGATTTTGTTTATTCCTGTGATTTTTAAATTTTGTAAGTGAAAATGTAAATGTAACTCCTGCATTAGGATTATTTTTAACCCACACTTCTTCTCCTTGCTGCACGAGTATCATCCTCACTATAGGCAATCCAAGCCCAGTACTTACCTTATTTGTTCTCGCTTTATCTGATTTATAAAATCTATCCCATATATTATTTATTTCTTCTTCTTCAATTTTAGGACCATTATTATATATTTGTACAAAAACCTTTGAGCCTCTATGATATGTATTAATGCTTATAATTCCTTTATTGCCACAATATTTAATAGCATTATCCAATAAATTAGTTACAACTTGCATTGTTTTATCTTCATCAGCTTTTACATAACATTTTTCTTTTTGTAGCCCTACTGTTAATTTTATTTCTTTTTCTCTTATCTTTTGCTCATTATTTATAACGCACATTCTAATTAATTCATTAATATCCAGTTTTTTTACATCAAATTTCAACTTACCAGATTCAATAGCTGATAAATCTAACAAATCATTAATTAATCGTGTAAGTCTTTTTATTTCACTATAAACTCTCTCTAAATAATACCCTTCTCTATCTTTTGGAATTACACCATCAATTATTCCTGCAATAAATCCTTTTATTGATGTAATTGGAGACCTTAATTCATGAGAAACATTAGATATAAAATCTCTTCTGTTGTTTTCAACCTTCTCCAAAGATTCAGCCATTATATTAAAAGAATTAGCTAACTCACCAATTTCATCATTTGAACTTACATAAACTCTTTTATCAACTTCACCACTCGCAAATCTTTTAGCTGCATTATTTATTTCTGCTAAAGGATTAATTAATATTTTCTTCGAAACTAAAGACAAGACTACTGCTGCAAAGGATGCGGCACCAAGGGCTGATATCCATACAATTAAATATATTCTATGAAGCTGCTTATTTATTATTGATAACGGTGCTGTCATTGCAACACACCCATTGAATTCATCATTTTCCATTATAGGATATATATAAGTATAATGATCATTAATATATTCTACTGAATTTCCGCTAATTAATGTTTTTATATCTTTTTCTGAAACATTAGTTTTTTCTTCTACCTTATTGCTATTTTCAATTTTAGAATACATATATATGTATCCTGTTTTATCTAAAACACTAATATCTGAATTTGCTCCAACACTAGACATATCTAATATTGCCTGCAGCTTATCTAATTCTATCTTACTATTTTCAGTATTATATTGTTGAATTGCCTTAGATATATATTCACCATCACTTTGAAATTGTGTCCTTTTTTCAGCAAAATAATATACCCTAAACCACATAGATAATATCCATGCCAATGAAACTAAAACAATTGTTAGAATAATTATAAATGTCATTATTAATTTTTGAAGTAAACTACCACCTCTCATTTAGTTCACCTCAAATTTATATCCAACACCCCATACAGTTTCAATTTTCCACTGTTCTCCACTACTTAACTTTTCTCTTACTCTTTTAATATGAACATCTACAGTTCTAGAATCCCCTGGATACTCATATCCCCAAACTTCACAAAGCAATTGTTCTCTTGTAAAAACTTTATTTTTGTTATTTGCTAGATAGTATAACAATTCAAATTCTTTTGGTGGCATTTTTATTTCTTCATCATTGTATATAACTTTATACGAAGTTGAATCTATTACTAAATCACTTAATTTTATTATTTCATTTTTAACATTTTCCGAAGAATATCTTCTGAGTACAGCTTTAACTCTAGCCAATAATTCCTTAGGTTCAAAAGGCTTTACTATATAATCATCTGCACCAAGCTCTAATGCTAAAACCTTATCAAAGGTATCTCCTTTTGCAGTAATCATTATTACTGGTGTTTCACTTTGTTTTCTTATCCATTTTAATATATCAATTCCATCTATGTATGGTATCATTACATCAAGCAAAACTATGTCTGGGTTATATTCTAAATATGCTTTTTGTGCTTCATTGCCATTTAAAGAAATCTTAGTATTATATCCAGAACTTCTTAAGTACATGTCTATTACTTCACTGATATTTTCATCATCATCTACAATTAAAACCTTTGCCGTAACTGCATCCACAATTTCTGCCTCCTTAAATTCATTCTACATTATCACCATCTAATATAGCATAAATATATTATATCTTATAGCCAATAAAAAATAGAATATATATTTGTATTATCTTCTAAACTGATAAAACAAATATACATTCTTTTTTCTTTTATTAATGATTCTAAAATGAGAATTTATTACTGCTCATATTCAAACAATTTGCTTATTGGTTGGTCGTCATAAATTCTCTTTATTGCTTCCGCAAACAATGGTGCAACTGAAATTGATGTAATTTTGGTACTGTCTAAATCTTCTCTTAACGGAATAGTATTTAACATTACTAATTCTTCAATTGCTGAATTATTTATTCTTTCCATTGCTGGCCCTGATAACACTCCATGAGTACAACAAGCATATACATTTTTAGCACCTAGATCTTTAAGTGCATTTGCTGCATTGGCAATAGTTCCAGCAGTATCTATCATATCATCAATCAGTATGCACCTCTTACCTTCTATATCACCTATAATATTCATTATTTCTGAAACATTTGCTTTCGGTCTTCTCTTATCTATGATTGCTATCGTGGCATGCAAATTATCTGCAAACTTCCTTGCTCTAGTCACACTTCCTAAATCTGGTGAAACTACAACTAAATCACGTTGATCTATTAGCCCTTTTGATATAAAATGTTCTGCAAGTATTGGTGCTCCAAGTAAATGATCCACTGGAATATTAAAGTATCCTTGAATTTGTGACGCATGTAAATCCATAGTTAAAATCCTGTTTGCTCCTGCTGCAGTTAGTAAATCTGCAACTAATTTTGCAGTTATTGGATCTCTAGCCTTAACTTTTCTATCTTGTCTAGCATATCCATAATAAGGAATAACTGCTGTAATTCTTCCTGCTGACGCTCTCTTAAATGCATCAATCATTATTAACAATTCCATAAGATTATTATTAACAGGTGCAGAAGTAGATTGTACTATGAACACATCATTGCCTCTAACAGTCTCATTAATATCAACAGATATCTCTCCATCACTAAAGGTTGAAACTTTAGACTTTCCTACTGGAACTCCTAATATATCAGCTATGTCTTCAGCTAATTGAGAATGTGAATTCCCAGTAAATACTTTTATATTTCTTCCATGAGTTATCATAATTATGAAGACCCCCTTAAAATTTTTAGTTGATTCATAATAAAAGTTTTATTTTTTCAATCCCTTTTTATTTACCCATCCACTAATATTTCTTTGTTTAGCCCTTGCAATTGCAAGATCACCCTCTTTTACTTCTGATGTAATAGTTGATCCCGCTGCAATATATGTATTATCTTGAATTGTAACTGGTGATACCAAATTCGTATTACACCCTATAAAGCTATGGTCTCCAATAATAGTCTTATATTTATTTTTACCGTCATAATTCACAACTACTGTTCCACATCCAAAATTACATTCTGAACCAACCTCTGCATCACCTATATAAGTTAAGTGAGATACTTTACTTCCATCACCTATAGTTGATTTCTTTATTTCTACAAAGTCTCCGATTCTAGCATGTTTCCCTATTGTGGTTTCAGGTCTTATATATGCGAAAGGTCCAACTGTTGTATTATCTCCAATACTACTATTTAATATAACTGAAGATTGAATATCTACTTCATCCCCAATAATGCTATTTGCAATTCTTGAATTTTGATAAATCAAGCAGTTGCTTCCTATCTTTGTGTTACCCTCTAAAATATTATTAGGATATATTATTGTATCCTTTCCGATTTCAACATCAATACCTATATATGTTGCTTTAGGATCAATTAATGTAACTCCATTTTCCATATGCATAATATTTATTCTACTTTTAAGAATTTCTTCTGCTTGTGCTAATTGAACTCTAGAATTTACTCCAATAGTTTCTTCATAATCTGTTATAACAGCACCTACTGTTTCACTTTTAGATTTTAAGATTTCTATAACATCTGTAAGATAATATTCACCTTGTTCATTGTTTCTTTTCAACTTATCTAAGGCATCTACTAATAATTCAATATCAAAGCAATATATTGCCGAATTCATCTCGTTAATTTTAAGTTCTTCTTCAGTGCAATCTTTATGCTCTACAATTTTTAGCACTTCATTTTTTTCTCTTACAATTCTTCCATAACCAGTTGGATCATCAACAATTGCAGTTAAAATAGTTGCTGCATTTTTATTTTCAATATGATCATTAAGTAATCTTTCAATAGTAGATTGCTTTATTAAAGGAGTATCGCCTGCAAAAACTGCAACTACTCCTTTCTTTCCTCTTAAGAATTCCTCTGCACACTTAACAGCATGCCCAGTACCTAATTGTTCAGCTTGCAGCGAATAAGATACATTTTTATCTGCTGTTCTTTCTTTTACAAGCTCAGCACCCTTGCCTATAATTACATCTATATCATCAATTGCTGATTTTCTTATAGAATCTATAACATGTTTTAACATTTCCTTACCACATACTTTATGTAATACCTTAGGTAAATCCGACTTTATTCTTTTACCTTGCCCTGCTGCTAAAACCAATGCACATTTATACATTATATATCACACCTCATTTATATTAATACGATTAATTCATAAGAATATCGTATTAAATATTCATATCAATTTAATTTAATTATATTGGAAATCTATACTTATTTCAACCCAATAACATCTCAATATTTCTTTATTAAAATCAACTTTTTCCCCACATTGAAACAAGAGGAAGTGTATAACTTCCTCTTGTTCTTCTGAACTCTCTACCCTTCTACAACTTCTTCTGAAACAGCTTTTTCATAAGCTTCTAAAATTGCAGTTTGAATTTTTTCTCTTGCTTCTGTGTTTATTGGGTGAGCTATATCCTTAAATTCTCCATCTGGTGTTTTCCTACTAGGCATAGCAATAAATAAACCAGCTTGACCCTCTATAACCTTGATATCATGAATTACAAATTCATTATCAAATGTAACAGAAACTATTCCTTTCATTTTACCTTCTGAGGCAATCTTTCTAATCCTAACGTCTGTAATTTGCATTTTACTCCACCCTCCCAGTTGCTTAAAAATATTTAATAAATAATAAATTCTCCACAAATTTCTAAATTCCTTTTTTATATTTGATAAATCCTTATAAAATTTATTTTTTTGTGTGAACTTCTGTAAAACATTACATATAAGAGATAGTGCCATTCTATAATTAGAAAAATCTCCTTAATCTATGCAAACTATATATGGTGGAAAATGCAATAAAAACTTCTATTTATGAATTATGAAAATACCTTTGAAGGTTGTATCCCTGTAATTACTGACTTATCTACTTCTTTTAATTCAACAATAGAAACATATTCATCAACTAATTTTTTTTCACTTTGTTTATTATCTACTAATACTCCAATTCCAACTAATTCACTGTCAAACTCTTTTAGTAGATCTTTAATTCCAACAGCAGTTCCTCCACCTTTCATAAAGTCATCAATAAATATACATTTACTAGCTGGCTTCATGGATTTTTTAGATAATGCCATTTGTTGCAATCTTCCATTACTACCTGAAACATAATTTATAGTAACAGTTGGACCTTCTGTTGCCTGACTATCTCTTCTTGCAATAACTAATTGGACTCCTAAGTTCCTAGCTACTTCATAAGCTAGAGGGATTCCCTTTGTTTCTACAGTTATTACATAATCAACTTCTTTATCTTTAAAGCAGGATGAAAGCATAACTCCAGCTTTACTTATTATTTTAGGGTTGTACATTAGATCTGTCATATATATTATGTTTCCCGGAATAACTCTACCGTCATCACTTAATTGTTTACATATTTCTATTGCAAAAGCTTTCTTTTCTTCTTCGCCGCTTTGTGGTATGTATTTTATGCCACCTGCAACCCCTGCAATTGTTTCAATTTTACCCATTTCAAGCATTTCTAAGAGTTCACGAATGACAACTATATCTTCACTTATAGTAGACTTAGCTGCATTTAATAATTCTGAAAATTTATTTAAGCCTAGTATTTTATTAGGACTTTCCAATAAGATTTTTGTTATAGCAACTACCCTTTTATTTCTCGTAAATTTCTCCATATTAATCACCTACACGAATTTTTTTATATTAAATCCCTTTAATATTCATATTTTATGCTAAATTTAAGTTAATATCAATGTTTTAATTATAAATGTTTTTGTATTTCCTTCTAACTTGTTCACAAATATGATAAATCTGCATAAAATATTATGTATTTAATTTTTTCTATGGTTGATTTTTAGAAAAATGTATATAATTATAGTTAAAGCATAAGACTAAAAATTTAATTTAGACATATGAAAGAAAATAGTAAGTCAATGATGCCATGTATATTTCGTGCTAGACAAGGAAGTATGTTTACCTTATAGTGGGGCTATTAGGCAAACATGATGATAAGTAGAGAACCAAAAGTGAGAGTCCAAATTTTATATTTGGGTTCTAGAACTTTCACACAGTGCAATCTATGATTTTGTGTGAATCACTTACTCAGCGAGTGTATATGAGTCGAGCTTCCTTATTGTACAAAATAGACTAACATGCTGACTTAATATTTTCTGCAATATGCCTTAAGTAAAAAAATTATAAGTTTACAGTTTTATTAATTAAAAAGGAGTTGATCGTTTGTCTTTCGATTTTATAAAAGATAAAGATAAGAAAATTCATTTCATTGGTATTGGTGGAATCAGCATGAGTGGACTTGCTGCTGTTTTATTAAATAGTGAGTTTAAGGTGTCAGGTTCAGATTTAAAAAATTCTCCAATTGTTGAAAAGTTGGAAGCTTCAGGTGCTGAAATTTACATAGGACATAAAAAAGAAAATATTAAAAATGTAGATTTAGTAGTTTATACAGCTGCAATACCTTCTGATAACGCTGAACTTTTAGAAGCTAAAGAAAAAAATATTTTATTAATGGACAGAGCTGAATTCTTAGGTGAAATTATGAAAGGTCATAAATATAATGTAGCAGTTTCAGGTACACACGGAAAAACTACATGTACATCTATGCTTTCTCATGTTACACTTGCTGGCAACTTAGATCCAACTATTTTAGTAGGTGGGGAATTAGATATAATTGATGGAAATTTTAGAATAGGTAATAGTGAATACTTCTTAACTGAAGCATGTGAATATAATCGTTCATTCTTAAAATTCTTCCCTTACATTGGAATAATCTTAAACATTGATGCTGATCACTTAGATTGTTATAAGGATATAGATGAAATTGCTGACACTTTCCTGAAATTCTCTAAACTTATTCCTGCAGATGGATATCTTGTAGGATATGGAGATGATTTTAGAGTTAAAGAAATTTTATCAAAAGCCAGTTGCAATACTTTAAGTTACGGCTTTGATGACTCTGTAGATGTTACTGCCAAAAATATTATCTTCAATACAAATGGCTGTGCAACTTTTGATGTATATAAGGATAATAAAAATTTACTTACACTTACTTTAGATGTACCCGGTAAGCATAATATATTAAATGCCCTCGCAACAGTCTGTGTTTCAATTATATTTAATATTTCAAATGAAAATATAATTGAAGGTTTATCAAATTGCAAAGGTGCTCATAAAAGATTTGAATATAAGGGTGAAATAAATGGAATCACTGTAATTGATGATTACGCACATCATCCTACAGAAATAAAGGCTACATTAAGTACAGCAAAACAAATTAAACATAATAAGACTTACTGTATATTCCAACCACACACTTACACTAGGACAAAAACTTTATTTGATGAATTTACAGAGTGTTTCGGTGATACTGATGAGCTAATATTAATGGATATTTATGCTGCTCGTGAAAAAAATACTGGCCTTGTATCTTCTGATGAACTTGGAGATGCTATAAGAAGCAAAGGTGTAAAATGCACTAACGTTCATTCACATGATGAAGCATTAGCTTATGTAAAATCAAAGCTTGCAGATGGTGATTTATTATTAACCGTAGGTGCTGGTGATGTCGTTATTGTTGGTGAAAAATTTTTAGAAGCTTAAAATATATATTATGATTTTAGTTCGCAAGCAAAATTAAGTTACAATAACTAAGTCTTAGTCCAGATTATTTTTGCACTTTAATAATAACTTTCAATAAACTATTTAAATTAAGGCATATAGAATAATAATTTTTCTAAATAACTTATCTTTAATTATATGCCTATTCTTGGAGGAATACTTATGAAAATAGCAGTAATATCAGATATTCATGGTAATATTGATGCTCTTTCTACACTTTTAGAAGATGCTTACAAGGAAAAGGTGGATACAATTATTTGCTTAGGCGATTTAGTTGGTTATGGTCCATATCCAAATCAAGTGATTTCTACGATTAGAAGCAAGAATATTCTTTGCATAAAGGGTAATTATGATAGTTCCGTTGTTGACAATGACTATTCTTATATAAGAGAAACTAATCTCAACAGTTTTTCTCTACCTTGGACTGTTAATGAATTGACAGAGGACAATAGAATATTTCTTCAGAACTTGCCTTCAACCATAACTTCAAATATTGAAGGTAAGAATTTATTATTTGTTCATGGAAGTCCTAATAAAATTAATGAATATCTTTTAAAAGACGGAGATAATACTCTTGATACTATGAATTCTATTAATGAAGATGTTTTATGTTGTGCACATACTCATCTGCCTGATATTAAAGAATTCGGTAATAAATTATATGTAAATTGCGGTAGTGTTGGAAAACCTAAAATTGGTCGTCCAAATATCACCTATTGTCTTTTAAATATTAATGAAAAAATTGGGATATCAGCTAAAATAAAAGAATTTCCTTATAATTTTAAAAAAGTTGTTAAGGATATGACTGACTTAAATTTCCCAACAGAATTAATACAAAGTTTTGAAAGTGGATTAGAATAATTAGACAAGCCTTTCCATAATTGTATTGAAAGCATGCTATTTAGTTGCATTAACAAAAAAAATATTGTAAAATCTATTTATAATTAAACGTAGTAGGTTATATTAATATCGATGAAATTTTATTTCATCGATATTAAATTTTGTCTCTTTTATCCTGTATATGTTACCAGAAATAATCTTCAGTAAAGCTCGGCACATCGTAACTTAATTTTACTAAAGAATTAGATTTGCAGCATATATAATATCAATTTTAAAAATGGAGGTCTTGCAATATGGCAAAATCAAATTTAATTAGAAGTCTTTATAGAAAGACAGATGATTTTTTATCAAAAGAAATCACAATTTCAGGTTGGATAAGAACTTTAAGAGCATCTAATGCATTTGGATTTATAGAAGTTAATGATGGTTCTTTCTTTAAAAACCTTCAAATAGTTTTCGATGATAAACTAGATAATTTTAAAGAAATATCAAAATTACCTATTAATTCTTCAATTTCAGTAGTCGGTACATTAGTTGCTACCCCTGATGCAAAGCAACCTTTTGAAGTTCAAGCAAAAGAAGTTATTATTGAAGGAATGTCAAACTCTGATTATCCTCTTCAAAAGAAAAGACATACTTTTGAGTATCTAAGATCAATAGCTCATCTAAGACCTAGAAGTAATGCTTTTTCAGCAACATTTAGAGTACGTTCTGTTGCAGCTTATGCTATACATAAGTTCTTCCAAGAACAAAACTTTGTATACACTCATACTCCAATAATAACTGGTAGTGACTGTGAAGGTGCTGGCGAAATGTTTAGAGTAACAACTCTTGATCCTAAAGCTCCTGAATTAAATAAAGATGGAAGTATCGATTACAGCAAAGATTTCTTCGGAAAAGAAACAAACCTTACTGTTTCAGGTCAATTAAATGGTGAATGTTTTGCTTTAGCTTTCAGAAACATCTATACCTTCGGGCCAACTTTTAGAGCTGAAAATTCTAATACAACAAGGCATGCTGCTGAGTTCTGGATGATAGAACCTGAAATAGCTTTTGCAGACCTACAAGATGATATGGAACTTGCGGAAAGCATGCTTAAGTATGTTATTCAATATGTTATGGATGAATGTCCTGAAGAATTAGAATTCTTCAATCAATTTATTGATAAAGGCTTATTAGAAAGATTAAATCATGTAGTTTCATCAGACTTTGCTAGAGTTACTTACACAGAAGCTGTTGAAATCTTACAAAAATGTGGAAAACAATTTGATTACTCTGTAGAATGGGGCATTGATTTGCAAACAGAACATGAAAGATATCTTACTGAAGAACACTTTAAGAAACCTCTATTTGTAACAGATTATCCTAAGGATATAAAAGCTTTCTATATGAGAATGAATGATGACAATAAAACAGTTGCAGCTACTGATCTTCTAGTACCAGGAATAGGAGAAATCATAGGTGGAAGTCAAAGAGAAGAACGACTAGATGTCTTAAAGGGCAGAATGGCTGAATTAGGCTTAAATGAAGAAGATTACTGGTGGTACTTAGAACTCCGAAAATATGGAGAAACTAAACATGCAGGCTTTGGTTTAGGCTTTGAAAGATTAATCATGTACATTACTGGTATGACTAATATCAGAGACGTAATACCATTCCCTAGAACTCCAGGAACATCAGAATTTTAATATTATTTAAATTAGAAATGGTTTATTTACTTGGTTTTAAGATTTGATTCTTAGTTAAGAATATGTAAATAAATTCGATTTATAACAACTCAAAAAAAGCTGTATGTGCACTCTTATGTATACATACAGCTCTTTTTTCTTTAGTATTTTCCAAGTATCATATAAAACTAAATTATATTCTGCTTAGCATTATTAATTAATGCTTCGAAAATTTTCAAAAATTCACCATGTTTTTCTACTAAATTTTCTGGATGCCATTGTACTGCAACTAGAAATTTTTCATTAACACTTTCAATTGCTTCAATTATTCCATCCTTAGAATTTGCTGTTATTTTTAAATCATTTCCAAGTTTCTTTATACTTTGATGATGAAAAGAATTCACTTTTAAATCTTCTGTTTTAAATATATCAAATAATTTACTGCCTTTTTCAATTTTGACTGAATGATGAAGGTTCGATCTTAAAGTGTGCTTTGGTGCATGACCATAGCTATTAGGAATTTGTGAGTTAATATCTTGATATAAATTTCCTCCCAAGGCAATATTAATAATCTGAAGACCCCTGCATATACCTAAAATGGGTATCTTTTTTTCATAAACTTCCTTAAATAATTCTAATTCGAATCTATCTCTTTCCTCTATTATGCATTGAACTTCTTTTCGAGGCTCTTCATTATAAAATAAAGGAGAGATATCTTCCCCTCCTGTGAAAATTATACCTTGAATCTTATTAGTATATGCTTTTATATTTTCTATATCATTACTGAATGGAATAAGAATTGGTATGCCTCCAGCTTTTTGAACTGCTTTAATATAATCATTATTTATTACACTATATATTTTTTTAGATTTAACTCGATTAGACAAAGCTAATCCAATTATTGGCTTCATTAGTTACTCCTCCTTGTTTAGACATGTAAACTAAAATAATAAGTTTCAATATTGCTTACTACTGTTTTATACTATCAATTAAAGCTTTGAAAAGTTTTAAAAATTCCTTGTGTTTTAAAGTTAAATCTTCTGGATGCCATTGTAATCCAATTAGAAATTTTCTACTTAGACTTTCGATTCCTTCTATAACTCCATCTCTAGCAGTAGCGGTAACCTTTAAGTCTTTCCCTATATCTTTTATAGCTTGATGATGAAAAGAATTCACCTCGAATTCTTTAGATTTAAATATATCAAATAACTTGCTATTTTCTTCTATATTAATAAGATGAAATAAATCATATACCTGCATTTCTGAAGGCATATGCCCATGACAATTTGGTATTTCTGAAAAAATATCTTGATATAAGTTTCCTCCTAAGGCCACATTTATTAGTTGTGCTCCTCTACAAACTCCCAAAATAGGCATATTTCTATTATATGCTTCATGAAAAAGTGCCAATTCAAAATTATCTCTTGAAGGATTTATATTTGAAACAGACTTTGATGGATTTTCACCAAATTTTATAGGACCTACTCCTTCTCCTCCTGAAAAAATAACGCCATCAATCATATCTAAATAATACTTAACATCTTCAATATCTTCACTAACAGGAATAAATAATGGTACTCCGCCTGCATTTTCAATAGCATTTAAATAATTATTACTTACTAAACTAAATGTTTTTTCTATTTCAATATCCTGAAACATAGTTATACCTATTATGGGTTTCATTTTATTTCATCCTTTCTAATTTATAGATTTCCAATTATGACATGCAGCAAAATAACCTTTATCAACTTCATCAAGAGTTGGTACTTGCTCCTTACAAATACTTGTGCAATATTTGCATCTTGTGTGAAATTTACACCCATTAGGTGGATTTGAAGGACTTGGTACATCTCCCTCAAGAATTATTCTATTGGCTCTAAGCAGAGGATTAGCTGTTGGAATTGCAGATATTAGTGATTTTGTATATGGATGAAGTCTTTTATTAAATACCTCTTCAGAATCTCCTATTTCTATAATAGATCCTAAATACATAACGGCTACTCTATCACAAAAATATCTTACAAAGCTCAAATCATGAGATATAAATAAATAAGTTAGCTTAAATCTTTCTTTTAAATCAATTAATAAGTTAGTTACCTGTGCTTGTATTGATACATCTAAAGCTGAAATAGGCTCATCTCCTATTATAAATTTAGGTTTTAATACCATTGCTCTAGCTATTCCAATACGCTGCCTTTGCCCGCCACTAAATTCATGTGGATATTTATTAATAGAATCTCCTCGTAAACCACAAAGTTCTAAAAATTCCTTGGCCATATTAACTGCATTATTTCCCTGTGCTATATTATGCTTTTTTAATCCTTCAGTAACAATGTCACCAATATTCATTCTAGGATCTAAAGAAGCATAAGGATCTTGAAAAATAATTTGCATTTCTTTCCTTTTCCTTCTCATTTCTTCCTTGCTTAAATATATATTATCCTCAACATTATAAATAATTTCATTATTAAATTCAACGGTACCTCCACTAGGTTCAAGAAGATTTAATATGGTTCTTGCAATTGTTGATTTTCCACATCCTGATTCTCCAACTAATCCAAAGCTGGAACCTTCCATAATATTAAATGAAACATCATCTACAGCCTTAACAATTCTAGAATCACGCGAAAAAAAACCTTTTTTAGTCGTATAATATTTTTTTAAATTCTTAACCTTTAATAATTCTGTTCCCAAAACTAAACCTCCTTTCCGCTATAAAGCCAGCATCTAACTTTATGTCTGTTTTCTACTTCTATAAGTTCTGGCATTTTTTCCTTACATATATCCATACATTTTTCGCACCTTGGATTGAAACTGCATCCAGCAATCATATCTTTTAAATTTGGAACCATTCCAGGAATGTTATGTAATCTTTCACCTTTTCTAACATTTTCAGTTCTTGAATATAATAACCCTTTAGTATATGGATGTTTAGAGTTTTCAAATATATCTTGAACTGTACATTCTTCAACAATCCTGCCTGCATACATTACTATTACATCATCTGCCATTTCAGCTATTACCCCAAGATCATGAGTTATTAATATTATCGAAGTTTTAAGCTCCTCACTTAATTTTTTCATAAGCTCCAAAACCTGTGCTTGAATTGTAACATCAAGGGCTGTAGTTGGTTCATCTGCAATTATTAGTTTTGGGTTACATGAAAGTGCCATTGCTATCATAACTCTTTGTCTCATACCACCACTAAGCTGATGTGGATATTCATTTATAATCTTTTCTGGCATTGAAATTCCTACAAGCTTTAACATTTCAATTGATTTTTGTTTATTTTCTTTTCCTTTTATTTTTTGATGAATTTTTATAGCTTCCCCTATTTGCTGTCCTATAGTAAACACTGGATTTAGTGAAGTCATAGGTTCTTGAAATATCATTGCAAGCTTATTTCCTCTTATTGATCTCATTTCTTTTTCAGAAAGCTTAAGTATATCAGTACCTTCAAAAATGACTTCTCCTTCTTCAATCTTGCTAATAGAATCATCTAAAAGTCTCATTATTGACATAGATGTAACACTTTTTCCGCAGCCTGATTCTCCAACTATGCCTAATATTTTACCTTCATAGACTTTAAAACTAACATCATTTACAGCAGTAATTTTTCCTTCTGATGTATTAAATGTTGTTTTTAATTTATTAACTTTAAGTAATTCTTTTTCCAACTACTCCACCTCCTTATGATTTTGTTTTAGGATCTAATGCATCCCTAAGACCATCGCCTAAGAAATTAATTGATATAATTGTTAAGAATACTAATAAACCTGGTGGAATCCATAACCACCACTCACTTTGAAGAACTCTCATATTTTGAGCTGCTGATAACATATTTCCCCAGCTTGGTTGTGGTTGCTTTACTCCCATCCCAAGAAAACTCAAAGAAGCCTCTGATAAAATCCCCTGTGCTATTCCTAAAGTTCCATATACTATAATTGGTGCATAAATATTATGAATTATATGTTTTAATATAATTTCTCTGCTATCCAGCCCCAATGCTTTTGCTGCTTCAATAAATTCTCTTTCTTTTAAAGATAATATTTCTGCCCTAACTATTCTTGCAATTTTAGGCCATCCCAAGATTCCAATTATAATCATTACATTCCAAATACTGGGTCCTAAAATTGACGCTATGGTTATAGCTATTACCATAAAAGGGAAGCACATTATTATATCTACAAATCTCATTATTACTTTATCTATTATTCCACCAAAATATCCTGCTATTGCACCTAAAGTTATTCCAATTCCAAGCTGTATAAGTGTTGCTAATACACCTACACTTAAAGAAACTTGTCCACCATATATAAGTCGTGTAAAAATATCACGTCCCAGTTCATCAGTACCTAATATATGATTAGCTGTAGGAGCAGACTCTATATTTAACAAGTCCACAGTATCCCTTCCATAAGGCGAGATTATTGGCGCAATTACTGATAACAAAATCAGAAAGCTTAAAACAATAGCTCCAAATACTGCAAGCTTATTTCTTTTTAATTTATTCCAGATTATCTTGGCTGGATTTAATGCTTTTTCTCTACCCACTCTTTTTGTTCCTCCTCTCCAGAATTTACTTATTCATACTTAACTCTAGGGTCTACTACAGCATATAAAATATCTGCAATTAAATTAGATAAAAGCGTTACCACTGCAAATATCATTACAAGACCCATAATCAAAGAATAATCTCTATTAGTTACTGCCTCATAATTTAATCTGCCTATTCCTGGCCATACGAAAATTGTTTCTGTAAGTAATGCCCCTGAAAATAGTGCAGGCAATTCTAAGCTAATAATTGTTATAATTGGAATCAGTGCATTTTTAAAAGCATGCTTTAAAACAATTCCAAGTGAAGATACACCTTTCGCCTTTGCAGTTCTTATATAATCCTGGCTTATTATATTTATCATGCTTGATCTGGTATATCTCATAAAAGCAGCTGTATTTATCATTGCTAATACAACAGCTGGTAAAATCATATGATTAAAAATATCTATAATATGATTTATTCCTATGTAATTCTTTCCTACAGTAACCATGCCTGATACTGGCAGAATTTTTAAGTCAACTGCAAATATTTTAATTAAAAGCATTCCAAAGAAAAACGCTGGAATAGATAATCCTATAAAAGCTAGGACAGTCGAAACATAATCAAAAATTGAATATCTTTTCACAGAACTTATCATTCCTATGGGTATTGCTATTAATATACTTAAAAACAATGAAGCTCCTCCAAGTATTACAGTATTACCAATTCTTGATTTTATAACATCTAGTACTGGTTCTTTATAGGCAATTGAATATCCTAAATCTCCACTTACAGCTCTAGTTACCCATTTAAAATATTTAATTGGCAGTGGATCATAATAGCCTATCTGCCTAAGCATCTGCTCTTTTACTTCTTCTGTTATAGTTGGATCTACCATATTAGAATATGGATTCCCTGGCTGACAGTTAATAAGAATAAATACTATTATAGATATACCTAAAAGTATTGGAATAGTGTTTATCATACGTTTTAATGCATATTTAAACATTTATTTACCTTCCTTTCTATGATTTAATTCTCTCCTCATTGCTCTTCTATTTCCCTTATTTTGAAAAATAATGATTTTACCAATATTTCCCATTAGGTTTAATTAGCTACAATCATAACTAAAGTAGCTAAGCAAATACCTCTAATAATACATATGGGGCTTAACGCCCCATACAAATAATATATATTCCAATTCTTAATTCATAATTTCCACTATATGCGCTAAATGTGATGAACTGTGAATTTCTATAAATTTTTATTCTTCTAAATACCAATTTTGAACATTTGAAAATTCATAATAAGAACCCGGCTTATAATTTTTTAATTTTTGATTATATGCTGCTCCTTCATTTGGGCTATATAATAATACGGCTGGAACTACTTCATTAAATTCCTTTGCCAATTCTTTATAAGTTGCTTTACGTTTATTTTGATCAAAATCACTTCTTCCAGCATCAATAAGCTTATCAATATTTTGATTTGAAAAACTTTCATACTTTCCAAATATACTTCCTGGATTTGAATACCATGAAGTCTTAATATCTGGATCTATATCATTACTCCACCCTAAAAGGAATAGATCAAAACTTTTACTTTCTAATTGTTTTGTAAGACTTGCATATTCCATACTTTCAAGACTAAGATCAATACCAATATCTTTTAAGTTTTGTTGTATTAATACAGCAGCTTGCTCTCTTGGTTTATTACCTGTTGAATATTTTAAAGTTAATTTTAATGGTTTTCCATCTTTGTAAAAAGCTCCATCTTTTTCTTCATATCCTGCTTCTTTTAATAATGATTTAGCTTTTTCGGCATCATAGCTGTATTGGCTAAGTCCTTCTTCGCCTGAATTTGCCCAACTTCCTCCTGAAAATACAGTATTAACAACTTTACCATGACCATCTAATACACTATCAACTATACCTTTACGATTTATTGCATATCCTAATGCTTGTCTTACCTTATTATCTTTAAATATAGAATTTTCAAAATTAAAGCCCATAAATTGATAACTAATGCCATCATATTCATTTACAGTTATTCCTGCATTTTTATATATGTCAATATCCTTTTGCTTAAATGATGATAATGGTGCTATATCTAAATCTCCTTTTATAAGCTCTGATTGTGCTGTATCTTGGTTTGTAACTTTAAATATAATCTTATCTAATTTAGGTTCCCCTAAGTTATAATCTGCATATTTATCTAATTCCACATATTGATCTGGAACAAATTCTTTAAATTTAAAAGGTCCGCTTCCAATTGGTTTTTTAAGCTGTTCACTTTTTGACCATTGAGCTACAGGTATCTTTTCCCATATATGTTTAGGAATTATACCTCTAGATGCAAATGTGGCAAGTCCTGGTGCAAAAACCTTTGAGAAAGTAAAGCTTATAGTATGTTCATCAATAACTTTTATACCTGAAATGCTACTTGCCTTTTTATCTTTGTAATCTTTTGCTCCTACTACATTTTCTATTTGGGCAAATCTTGGCCCATCATAATCTGGATCAGCAATAGTAGTAAATGTATAAGCAACATCATCAGCAGTTACTGATTGTCCATCATGCCATTTTGTATTTTTATTTAAATGAAAAGTTATCGTTAATTGATCATCTGATACTTCATACTTATCTGCAAGAGAAGGTACATAATTCCCCTTTTCATCTAAGTTTATTAATTTTTCATATACAAGGTCAACTATACGATTATCATAAATGTTATTACTGAAACTTGGATGAAAGGAACCTGTTGGAGAACTCCACAAAGCGTATCTTAATGTTCCACCTGATTTTACAGACGCTTGAGTAGCTTCTGTTTTTTGTGCTTCTTGTGGTTTACAGCCTGTTAAAATAATTCCACTTAGTAAAAATAATACTGTTAACAATGATAAATATTTATTTTTCATAACATTTCCCCCTTACTTATTTCCTATAATTTTTATATTCATTTCTAGAACCTGCTCTGATGATATATGGATTTATTGTCATTAATCTTTTATTTTGTAATATATATGACTAATAAAATTCCCTATATAATATTATTTCACCCCCAAAAACTTCTTTTTTCATACAATCCCCATTTGTTTACTTTGATATATAGTATATTATTTTCCTAAATTTCCGTCAATCCCCTTTTACGTTTTATTTCTATTTATATTATTTATTTATGATAATAACTTATTATTCCAAATTTGATTGTATGTAAAAAAACAAGGCTGAAAAATCATAAGACTTTCCAACCTTGGTTATATCTAGTATAAATATTTTAATAAAATCAATTATTATTTGTTTTCTTCTTCGAATTTCTTCATAAAGTCTACTAAAGCTTTAATACCTTCTATTGGCATAGCATTGTATATGCTTGCTCTCATACCACCAACAGATCTGTGACCCTTTATGTTTTCAAAACCAGCTGCTTTAGCTTCTTTTACAAACTTAGCATCTAGTTCATCGTTACCAGTTACAAAAGGTACGTTCATTAAAGAACGATCTTTTTTCACAACTGTCCCCTTGAACATACTGCTTGAATCTAAGTAATCATATAATATAGCAGCTTTTTCTTCATTTATCTTCTTCATTGCTTCTAAGCCGCCCTTGTTTTTAACCCAGTTAAATACTTTTCCACATATGTATATTCCATACGCTGGTGGTGTATTATATAATGAATTATTATCTGCATGAATTTTATATTTTAGCATAGATGGAGTACCAGGTAAAACATCATCTGTGATTAAATCTTCACGGATTATTACAACAACAACTCCTGCTGGTCCTGCATTCTTTTGAACTCCTGCAAATATTAATCCAAATTTAGTTACATCTACTGGTTCAGATAAGAAATCTGATGACATATCTGCTACTAATATTTTATCTCCTACATTAGGTAATTCTTTATATGTAGTTCCATAAATTGTATTATTGTGACATATATATACATAGTCAGCATCCTCAGAATATTTTAAATCCTTTAAATCTGGTATGTACGAGAAAGTTTTGTCTTCTGAAGAAGCTAAAATATTAACTTTACCAAATATCTTTGCTTCTGATGCTGCTTTTTTAGCCCATTGTCCTGTAACAATGTGATCTGCAACCTTATTTTTCATTAAATTCATTGGAATCATTGCAAATTGTTGTGACGCCCCACCTTGAAGGAATAACACCTTATAGTTATCTGGAATATTCATTAATTCTCTTAATGTTTTTTCAGCCCCTTGAATGATTCCCTCGAACGCTTTAGAACGATGGCTCATTTCCATAACCGACATTCCAGTACCTTGGTAATCTAACATTTCTTCTGCTGCTTCTTTAAGAACCTCCTCTGGCAATACAGCTGGTCCTGCAGAAAAATTATAAACTCTTGACATTAAAAAAAGCCCCCTTTTGATAATTTCTTTAATCTTTAATATTATAACACAATTTAAATATGAAGTAATGAAATTATCATCTATTAATTACAAAAGATTAAAAATAGTTCTACAATTTATAATGCCTGAATAAATTGTCACACCTCTTAAAATTTAGGACTCAAATTAATCGGCTATTTCATTTATGAAAATCTTATGAAAATCCAATATCCCCCTATTTTATAACATTTTATCTCTATTTTTGTAATTTTATCACAAACAATATTATATTTTTCCCCTATAATACTACAAATTAGCTAGATTTATTGATATACTACTATTATATAAACTAAAAGTTATATTTCAAAACATGCTAGAAATAACAAATACTTGAGGAGAAGATGGTTATGAGATTAGTTCCAATTGAATGTGTAAAACCAAGTTCAGTTATTGGTAAAACGCTATATGATATTGAAGGCAGAATCTTAGTCAGATCTGGATTGACTTTAACTAAAGGACTTATTGATAAAATAAAAGATGTAAATATTTTATCAATCTATATAATTGATGAGTATAGTTCAGAAGAGATTGAAGACACTATTAAACCTGAACTAAGACAAAAAGCAATTTTAACAATAAAAGAAGCTTTTTCCAATATAAATAGAATTACTGTAGCTGACAAATTCTCCAAAAGAGAATCTGTATATTTTAACAGCATTGAAAATATGGCTGACAGTTTAATTGAAAATGTATTAAACAATAAAAGTGTATTACTTTCATTAGTGGATATAAGAAGTATGGATAATTATATTTATTATCACTCAGTAAATGTTGCTGTAACATCACTTACTCTTGGCATCGCTTTAAAGCTTCCTAAAAGGCAATTACAATATCTTTGTACTGGAGCTTTGCTTCATGATGTTGGAAAAGTATTTATACCAAAAGAAATACTAATGAAAACGGAAGAATTCACAGCTGAAGAAACTTCAATGATTGAAAAACATCCAGCCCTTGGATATAAATATTTATCAGATTCTCATAACTTAAGTGCTCATACTAAATTAGTAGCACTTCAGCATCATGAGAGGCCTGATGGCTTAGGGTATCCTAATAAGTTAACTAGTGATGAAATAAGTACTTTAAGTAAGATTGTAAGTATTGCTGATGCATATGATACTCTGTCTGCAGGCAGGCCAAATAGAAAAGCAATGTTTCCAAGTGATGTTTTAGAATATTTAATGTCAAATTCAGGTACAATGTTTGATTATGATATAGTTAATACCTTTTGTAAAATAGTAATACCATTTTCTCAAGGAACTCTAGTTAACCTAAGTAATGGAGATATAGCTGTTGTACAAAAAACTTTACCAAACTTTCCATTAAGACCAATTGTAAAAATCATTAAAAGTCCTAACATTGAAACTATTGGTAAAGAAATTAACTTAATAGATGAGATTTCAATAACTATAGCAAGTGTTAGATATGAGATATAAAAATATAAATTAACTTTTTAAATAAGTTGTGTAGATTTTTTCGATATATTTTGTTTTAAAAAGTCTTAATAATAACAAACTTTTGCAAAACAGATATTTATAAATTTTCATGAATAAAAATCATGCATATTAAGGATAATAATAATAATTCCCTAATATATGCATGATTTTTACTTTTATATATACTTTTATGAATCTTTAATAACGCCTATATATTACACTCAATATTATTCATAAAATTTTATAATCATATATTGTTATTTGAAACTAATTATAAAATTTTCTTTTTTAATCTTATCCTCTTTCTTGTAAACAACTTTTTATCTTTTAGAAATATACTTATTACCTTTTATGTAAAATCTCCACGGAAAATCTATAGCTTCTTGTGCATAATCAATACCAATCCTAGTAGTTTCAATTATTTCAAAATTCTCTTCTTCTCCATCCTCTATATGTAATTCTCCCTTTTCATAAAGCTTCATGTAATTTTCGGACTTATCTATTGAAAATGCCATACATAATTTCGAAGGACCATTTGTAATAGCTTTTTTCTTTGACTCCGTTAATTCATCATAATTTTGATTAAACCTTTTTTGAGCCAGATAATCAAATTCATTTAAAGGTTCTAACGCTCTTATTAAAACCCCCTCACCTTTATCTTCAACTCCACTTATAACATTAAAGCAATAATATTTGCCATAAATAAAATATACATATGAAATACCGCCTTCCCTGAATAAAGGTTCTGTTCTTTCAGTTCTTCTTCCATTATAAGCATGGGATGCTTTATCTATTTCTCCTATATAAGCTTCTGTCTCAACAATTTTAGCTTTTAAAGTTACATTATCCACAGTTCTTACAACTAATTTTCCCAAAAGTTCTTTAGCTAAGGTTAATGCACCTTGTTTATAAAATTCCTTATCTAAAATCAAAATTTAATCACCTAACCTTAACTATAAATTATATACCTTATATTGTGGTATCTTTATATCTTTTATTTATTAAAACTATCCACAATTCATTTATATCTATCCACACTTTTTAATGTTATCCATAATATTATGTGAATAATTTTTTTTAATATTCTTAAATGCAAATCTTTAATTTAGATTAAACATAAATTTCTTATGTATAACACAGATGTGTGGTAAGTATAGAATATGGGTATTCAAGCTAAAACTTGATAAGTCTAATGGGAAAAATCCCAAAATCCTAAATACAAGGAATACGAATCCAAATTAAGAGTACGCCACAAGCAGATGATGTAAAGGGTATAGATGCTTTGTATAATTATGATACATCAAGAACAGCAAAAATAGCAAGTATCGACGATAGTACAACCAGTAGTGCGGTAACTATCAATTCTTCAGACTTTTCACATCTAAGAAGTGACGAAGATACTATTAAAACATCTAAAAATTTTGATGAGTTAGCTAACGATTCAAATGCTATAACCCAATGAGAAATTGTAGATACTACACCTTATTTTAATAAACATGGTATTTATACTGATGTTAAAATCAATGTTGTAAATAGTTTGGCCGGAGCATTAAAACCTGATGCTATAATGAATATGAGGCTTAATGGTGATACTCTTGAAGCCGAAGATGCAAAAGAATTTAGAATGCAATACATGGAGAGACATGGTATTACTAATGATGATGTAAGTTCTGAAAAAATTGAAGAAGTTGCAAATGGTCTTGATAACTTTAAGACAGGAGATAGTTCAATATTCTTTTTAAATTATGCTAACGATGAATACTTTGTCACAGGTTCACATCAAGGAATATTCAAATTAACAAATAATAGTGTTCAATTACCTAGAGAATTAAAAAATAAATACAAAAATATTAAAGGTGATAATTTCATTACGAATATAAAAAATTGAATATCGAACACAAATAAAAAATAAACTTTGATTTAATGTGATGTATTAACTTTGAAAGTGAATTCTAAAGAATGTCAGTTTAAAGTTAGTACAAGTACTGAAGTTCTTTAATAAAAAAAGCAACTAAATAAAAATTAATATCGTTGATATCATTAATTTTACATTAATTCATTTTTAAGTTAAAATTATTTGTAGTAATAGTTCTATAAAAATGCACTATTGGAGAACAGAAAAAGAAATTGAGGTGAATAAAAATGAAAAATTTAAAATTATCAAAAGTAATAGCAAGTTTATTAACATTGACTTCAGTACTTACATTAAATCCAATAGGAGTAAGCGCACAGTGGAAACAGAATTCTAATGGTTGGTGGAATACAGAGGGAAGTTCATGGTCAGTAGGTTGGAGATATATTGATAAAGAATGGTATTATTTTGATAACAATGGATACATGAAAACAGGTTGGATACTAGATAGAGGCAAATGGTATTACTTGTATGATAGTGGTTCTATGGCTAAAAATACTACTATTAATGATTACATAATAAATGCTGATGGAGTATGGATTCAATCGACACAAAATAATTCTACCCAAAATGGTTCATCAAATGTTGAAAAGCCTACGCAAAATTCTTATGAAGAACTAGATAAATTGCCATATGAATATAACACTGATGAGGCTAAAAAAAATGGTGATGTTATAGAAATATATCGTATAGATTACAATATAGGAAAACTTGATAAGTTTATTGTAAATTATAAAAATAAAAAAGCACATGCAGGAGATATGGTAAGAATAACAGTTTATGGAGATGAAGGCGGTGCTATGATACGTGACTTAATTATCGATAGTGAAGGTATTAAATTTATGGAAGATAATACAAGAGATGAGTATAGCGTCAAAAAAGATAGAATAATAACAACGTATAGAGTAGTAGATATATACCGAATAGATACGACAGAATGTATGTTATATTATGCAAAAACTTACCAAGGTATGGAGAAGTTTTTATATTCTTCAGCTGTCCATTAATAACAATTTAGATATTGTTCTTTTTAGCTTTGTTAACTATCAACATAACACCATATAAAAAGTAATTAAATGGCATGAGAAGTAAGACTGGAAATGTTTAAATAGATAATACAATTTAGACTATCTGAATATTTAGATAGTCTTTTATTATGCTTACATTGATTATATGTAAGCAATGTTAAAATTGCAATGTAAAGCGGCTTATAATACCTTATACTAAATTCAGTAATAGAATTATTTATCCATTACTGGATTTATATTGTACAAATTATACATATATAATTTGTACAATAGGACTAATATTAATATTTTTTAAATTAGGTCTTTATAATCTGTTTTTTTGCCATATATATTTATTATAAACTTATATTCTTTTCTTTTTACACAGTATCTTTAATAAATAAAAATTTGCTAATATTATTTAATAGTAACTTTAAATGTGCAGCTAAATTTCTTATTTACATCTAGTTCAATTACGCCTTCTTTTTCTGCAAACTCACCCTCAAAATTATAGTAATCTGCATGACCACACCATGGTTCTATGCATACAAATGGTGCTCCATCCTTAGGTGCCCATATTCCCATATAAGGAAATCCAGTAAAATCAACTTCTAAAGCTTTATTAGAATTGTTTGATTTTATTGTCATCTTATTAGATTTTAAATCTTCAAAAACTAAGGCGTCATCTTTAAATAATTCCTTATTTAATTTAAGCATATCTGTATTTTCTAAACATGCTTCTTTATCCTTTGATAAATATCCTTCTTTAGTAAGTGTTATTCTTTCACTACTTTCTACCTTGTCAAATTCAATATAACAATCATTTAGTGTCTCATTTTTCCCTATAGGACATAAAAAAGCTGGATGTGAACCAATTGAAAAATGTATTATCATCTCATCAACATTTTCAACTGTATATGTTACAATTACAGTGTTTTCTTCCAGCTTATAATTTGACTTTAAAGAAAATTTATATGGATATACCTTTAATGTATCTGCTGAATAGCCTAATTCAAATGTAATTTCGTCATTATTATTTTCAACTAATGAAAATTCTGAAGTTCTAGCTAAACCATGTTGTGGCAGCTCATATGTTTTTCCATTAACTCTATATTTTGAATCTACAACCTTGCCCACTATAGGAAATAATATTGGTGCATGATACTTCCAATATTCAGTATTTCCATCCCATAAATACTCAGTTCCATCAATCTTACTTGTTATAGAATGTATTTCCCCTCCATGTGTACTCGCTGTAATCTTAATATTTGAATTTTCTAAAGAATAAATCATACTTTTCTCCCCCACACTATTAAATATTTTTATCTTTTAAATATTCCGCTAGTTAATCTAGCATTTTTATATACTATTAAAATTTAATTTATCAACAATTCTTTTTATATAATCTCTATCCTTATATAATGCTGCACATTAAATTAACCTACTAATTTGTATATTCTGATAAATCTATTGTAACAGTTTCCTTCAAACTTAAGCTTTTTTTTACATCTATTATTCTTTGATTAGTTGATCCTCTATACTTAAGTCCATCTTGCGTTTTTTCTGCTTCAAAGTTTCCATCTACAAGAACATCTATATTATTTAACAATTGATTCCAACCTAATCTCTTATCTTTATTTTCTATAATATACTCATAAGTATATCCTGTATAACTCCAAACATTTAATCCACTATCTTTAAAGGCCTTTGCCATATAAGCAAATTTATTAGCCTGTTCCCATGGATCTCCACCACTAAATGTAACTCCTCTTAATATTGGATTGTTTAATGTATCGCTTATTAGTTCATCTATATCTCTTTCTTCTCCACCATTAAAATCATGGGTGTCTGGATTAAAACAGCCTTTACAATTGTGCTTGCACCCCTGCGAAAAAAATACTCTCCTCATTCCTGGTCCATTAACCAAGCTTTCATATGCTATTCCAGATAATCTTATAGTTTTCTCCATAGTAATGACCTCTTTCTAAATAATGTATCTATTATTAATAATATTTTACCACATACAAATTAGTAATATCAGCAGTAAATTTAAATATATATGTTTCAATTTTAATTCTGCAACAACATTAAGTAACATTAACTAGTTTTAATATAGATTATTTTTCAACATGTATATAACTAAAAATTAATTGTGTATGCTGTTAACTTAATTCTCATAGATAAAAACAATATTATCAAAAAGAAAGCACAAGAATTCAAAATTAATGAACTCTTGTGCTTTAATATTTGGTTTAATTGCCACGTTCTAAATACTCGAATTAAGAATTTGATTTAACGTAATTAAGTCTTCCGCCATCTCTAATAACTGCAATTTCTTTTTCTGTTAAATCAATTGTTGCTTCAAATTCAGTTCCTTTAGTTAAGTTCTTAACTTTAACTATTCCTGATTCTAAGGCTGCTTGAATATCTTCCATCTTTAAGTCATCTACTAAATCGATGTTATCATAATCAGCTTCATTCTTAAATTCCATTGGAATTATTCCATTGTTAATTAAGTTAGCTTTATGAATTCTTGCAAATGATTTAGCTATAACTGCTTTAACGCCTAAGTATAACGGTGCGAGTGCCGCATGCTCTCTACTTGAACCTTGACCGTAATTTCCTCCAGCAATTATAAATCCGCCATCAAATTCCTTAGCTCTCTTAGGGAATTCTGCATCTACTGTATTGAAGCAGAATTCTGCAAGGTAAGGTATATTTGATCTAAATGGTAATAACTTTGAGTTTGAAGGCATAATATGGTCAGTTGTAATATTATCTTCAACTTTTATTAAGACCTTACCAGCAACTTCTTCACCTAATGGCTTACTTACTGGGAATGGTTTAATATTTGGTCCTCTAACAACTTCAACTTCAGCATTTGTTGGTGCTGGTGCTAAAATCATAGAATCATCTATTAAGAATTCCTTAGGCATATCTATTGTTAAATCTATATCTATTTCTGTTGGATCAGTTAATACTCCACTGATTGCTGATACTGCTGCTGTTTCAGGACTTACTATATATATTTGTCCTGATAATGTTCCACTTCTGCCATAGAAATTTCTATTTACTGTTCTAAGTGAAATTGCATCCGTTCCAGGTGATTGTCCCATACCAATACAAGGTCCACAGCCATTTTCAAGTATTCTTGCTCCAGCACTGATTATATCTGCTAATGCACCATTTCTAGCCATCATTTCCATAACTTGTCTTGATCCTGGTCCTATTACTAAACTAATATCAGGATGTACTTTATTACCTTTTAATATCTTAGCGACCTTCATTAAATCTTCATAAGAAGAGTTTGTACAACTTCCTATAAATACTTGGTCAACTTTAATCTTACCAACTTCGCTAACTTTAGCTACATTATCTGGGCTATGTGGTTTAGCTGTAAGTGGAGTTAACTCGCTTAAATTAATAGTTACTACTTCATCATATACTGCATCTGCATCTGGTTTGAATTCTATCCAATTTTCTTCTCTTCCTTGTGCCTTAAAGAATTCTAAAGTTCTTTCATCACTTGGGAAAATTGAAGTTGTAGCTCCAAGTTCTGCACCCATGTTAGTTATAGTAGCTCTTTCGGGAACTGAAAGTGTTTTAACGCCTTCACCAGCATATTCAAATACTTTACCTACTCCGCCTTTAACAGTTAATATTCTTAAAACTTCTAAGATAACATCTTTAGCTGCTACCATTTTATTTAATTTTCCTGTAAGCTCAATCTTAACTACCTTTGGAGTATTAATGTTGTAAGCTCCGCCTCCCATGGCTAAAGCAACATCTAATCCGCCTGCGCCCATAGCTAACATACCAACACCACCTGCTGTTGGAGTATGACTATCAGAACCTATTAATGTATCTCCTGGAATTGAAAATCTTTCTAAAAAGATTTGATGACATATTCCATTACCTGGTTTTGAGAAATATACACCATACTTAGATGCAACAGTTTGTATGAATTTATGATCATCTGCATTTTCAAATCCTTGTTGTAACATATTATGGTCTATAAATGCTACTGACTTTTTAGTTTTTACTCTATCTATTCCCATAGCTTCTAATTGAAGATATGCCATTGTTCCTGTTGAATCTTGAGTTAACGTTTGATCAATCCTTAATGCTATTGGTTCTCCTGCCCTCAATTCACCTTCAACAATGTGACTTTTTAAAATCTTATAAACTAAATTATCTCCCATTCTTATAATCCCCCTATTATTGCTTATTTTTTTCATCTAATTTTCTATGATAATCTTTGTATAATTGAACTACCTCTTTATCAAATAAAGATCTCTTTAATCTAACTGACGTAGATCTTACAAGTTCTAATATTCCACTTGCTTCATCTTCTGTAAGTACTCTATTATATTCTTTAAACTTATTTATTATTGAAGCTCTTCCAGAGTGCTTCCCTATAACAATTTGTCTTTCAAGGCCAACTATATCTGGATCAAAAGCTTCATAGTTTTTAGGATCCTTTATTGCTCCATCTGCATGAATTCCAGATTCATGTGCGAACATATTGGTTCCAACAATAGCTTTCCATATTGGAAGTTCTCTTCCTGATGCTCTTGATACATATTGTGATACTTCCCTAAACATTTGAGTGTTTATTTCTTTACCATCATATCCATAAACAAGCATTAATGACATTATAACTTCTTCTAATGCTGAATTACCAGCTCTTTCTCCAAGACCATTTACAGTTACTCCAACATGTGATGCTCCACCTTTGATACCAGCAACTGCATTAGCTGTTGCCATTCCAAAGTCATCATGAGTATGCATTTCTATATCGAATCCTGTTTTATCATATATATATTTAATATCATCTCTAATTTTAAATGGTTCCATAATTCCTACAGTATCACAATATCTAAATCTATCTGCTCCAGCTTGCTTAGCTGCATTAATATATTCAACTAAAAAATCTTTATCTGCTCTAGATGCATCTTCCCCATTAACAGATACATAAAGACCATTTTTCTTAGCATATTCTACAGACTTTACCATGTTTTCTAATACCCATTGTCTAGAGGTCTTAAGCTTATGCTCAATGTGTATATCTGATACTGATATTGATATAGCTACTGCATCAACACCACAATCTATTGATTGTTCTATGTCACCAATTACAGCTCTATTCCATGCCATTATACTAGATTTTAAATTCCTTTTTACAATTTCTTTTATAGCCTTTTTTTCATCTCCACCCATTGTAGGAATACCTACTTCTAGTTGATCGACTCCTAAGTCACTTAGCATTTGTGCTATTACTATTTTTTCTTCATTTGCAAAAACTACTCCTGCTGTTTGCTCCCCATCTCTAAGAGTTGTATCTACAATAGTAACTTTTTTATTTTTTTTTAAATTACTAACTGCCATGAAAATCCCTCCATTTATTTTTATTAACTTATTGCATATTAAAATAATAATTTTAATAATAAAATTTCATATTGTCAGCCTTCCTTTATAATATCATATTTCAGCAACTATAGACAAGACTTATCGTTATTTTTTGCAACGAGTCTCCTCTCCTCCTTCAAGTAATTGAATAAATCAACGTATTTACAATGAAATAAATACTATTCTTGCAAGTTTTTTTCCTAACATTGCAATATCTGCATCATTTTAATTTTTGATTTTTATAACAAGTTTACTTATTTACTATATGATTTATACATATTATCTTCCATTAACAAAATGATTAATTATGCAAGATATGAATAAAAATGAATTTTTATACTATTTTATATTAAAAGGCTATCTTAAAAATAACCTTTTGAATTGGACCCAATTCATTTTATTACTTTAAGATAGCCTATTATATTAAATTTCAATTATTCTTTAAAAAAACTAGTGATTATTTAAAGCTTTATATATTTTAGTAATGATTAGAGTGATTTTCAGTATGGGATATTCTATCTTCTCTTTCATGATACTTTCCAGCACCAAATCTTTCATCTAAGCTTAAATATCCTGTAACTCTTGATATTCCTTGTATATCTTGACTTCCACATTTAGGACAGTTACTTTGATTTTCATGTAAATAAGTTCCGCACTCTCTACAATATCTTATATGAAAATTAATACCTATATAACCAATATTAGTGTTATTATATGCATAATTTATTATGTCCATTACTGTTTCTGCACTTGGTGAATCATCTACTTCAATGTAACTTATATGTCCACCATTACAAAGGTTATGATATGGAGCTTCAATATCAATTTTATCCTTAATTGATATTGCATATGAAACTGGCACATGAAAACTATTTGTGTAATATTCTTTATCAGTTACTCCTTTTATTTCTCCAAATATCTTTTGATCTTGCTTTATAAACTTTCCTGAAAGTCCTTCTGCTGGGGTAGCATAACAACTCCAATTTAATTTATATTCTTCTGTAATTTTGTCTGTATATTGTCTCATATGTTCAATAATCTTTACACCTAATTCTTTAGCTTCTGCATCTTCACCATGATGTTTACCTATTAAAGATATTAACGTTTCAGCAAGCCCTATAAATCCTATTCCCCATGTACCTTGCTTTAATATTGGTTCTATAGAATCATCAGGTCCTAAATTTTCAGCACCCTTCATAAGATTTTGACCAGCAACGAAAGGTAAATCCTTAACTCTTAAATTCTTTAGCACATCATATCTATGCAATAAAGAATCCTTTGATAATTCTAATCTTGAATCTAATATTTCAAAAAATTTATCTATATCGCCTTTAGCTTGCAATCCTACTCTTGGAAGATTGATAGTTGTAGGTGCTATATTTCCTCTTCCCTTACAGCCTGGTTCACCATTTACATTTTTCATAAGATATGTTCTACATCCCATAGTTGCTGGAACATATCCCTTCTCATAATATTCTTTATTAAAATCAGCATCAATATTCATGAATGTTGGATTCATTCTTTTTGCTGCTACTCTACAAGCTATTTTGTACAAATAGAAATATGGATCACTTTCTTCTCTATTAACGCCTGATTTAACTCTAAAAATTATGTTAGGAAAGATCGGTTGTTCGCCTTTTCCTAACCCTTTTTCATATTCTAAAAGAAAAATCTCACATACTAATGCAGCATCTTTACTTGTAGGTAATCCAATATTGATTGAACTAAATGGAACTTGAGATCCTGCTCTTGAATGCATCGTATTAAGATTGTAAACAACACCTTGCATAGCTTGTTGTACTTTCTTTCTTACTTTTTTTTCAAGTAAAGCTTCTATCTTTTCTTCTGATAGTTCTAATTCTTCTAATTCTTTTCTAATTTCATCTCTAGTTGGATCTATAAATATACCCATATCATTATCAAAGTCTGGATGTGATTGTCCTCCAAACATATCATTTTGAGTTGATTGTAATAAAATACATGATAATTCAGCGGCTGTTTCTATTCTTCTAGGAGCATTAATTGTTCCATATCCTGTATTAAATCCATTTTCTAGCATTTCTCTAGTTGGAATGTGTAAGCAGTTAACAGTTAAATTATAACTATCTAAATCATGATAATATAAATCTCCTGTTTCATGAGCCCTAGCTAAACCTTTAGGCATTATAGCTAGTGTATTCCATTTATTTGATTCAGAAGCTATTCTTAATAGCTTAGAACTGAAATTATTTCCTACATTTGCATTATCTCTATCAGTCTCAACTCCAATTTGTCTTATAGCTTTCATTAAGTCTGACTTTATTTCTCTAACTTTAGTTCTTTCTTGTCTGTATCCTGAATAAGCTATTGCTATATCTTTGTGTCCTTCATCCTTTAATGCTTTTTCTACAAAATTCTGTATTTGTTCTACAGTTATTGTTTTTTTATACTCTGTTTCGATATATATAATTACTTTCTGTACAGTATCTAAAACTTGACTTTCTCTTAAATTTAAACCGATTTCACTGGCAGATCCTTTAATAGCTTGAGCTATTTTATCGGAATTAAATTCAACCTCTCTACCATCTCTTTTCACAACATATAGCATTTTTATTCCCTCCATGGCACAATATATAGTATAATTACTACCGTCTTATTATACTGTATTAGGTATTCATTAGCAATGCTTCTAATTTTTTATTTTTAAGCCTCTAGATTTTAATTATCATGATTTTCGTCTCATTATCTTTCGATTTGGCTCGTTTTTAATGTTTTTATGTAGTTGACTTCTTATAAACATTCTCTAGTATTGTCTCTTACTATATTTGCATTCTTTTTTTTATTATTTTATATTAAAATTTTGTTATTTATATCTAAATTAATGTTAATAATAACTAATATTATGTCACACATTTAATTCTAAACAAAATTAATTTGCTGTAACTTAATATCTATATATATCCCATTAAATAAAATAAATGTATCTAATCACTGTTCATGGGCTTTATGTAGTAAATCAATTAAACTATATATTTTGACTCTTTTCTTACAACATATATATAATCTACTTTTCATAAATAGTGCTATAATTGATTTATTACTACTAAATTTTAGGAGGATTCAAATGGAGAAAATAGCATTAATAACTGACAGTGCTTGTGATTTAAGTATTGATTTTACTAAAAAGAATAATATTAAGATGGTACCATTTAAAATTATATTTTCTGATAGAGATTATGACGATGGAATAGATATAACTCCACAAATGCTTTATGAAGCATTACCTAATGAAATTCCTACTACTTCACTTCCTAGCGTAGAGAAATTCACCTCTACCTTAGAAGAAGCTAAAAATGAAGGTTATACTCATGCAATAATAATAACTATTTCAAGTGGTATTTCAGGAAGTTATAATTCTGCAAGCGTAGCAGCTGAAAATACCTCTGGAATTAAAACCTTTGTCTTTGATTCCATGACTTTAACCATGTCAGAAGGTGCAATGGTAATTGAAGCTAGAAATTTAATTGACCAAGGAAAATCTTTTGATAAAATAGTAGAAATTCTCCCTACATATAGAAATAAAATTGATGTATTTTTTACATTAGATACATTAGAATATCTAATAAAAGGTGGTAGAATAGGTAAGGTTGCTGGAACAATAGCAGATACTCTTAACCTTAAGCCTATCATAACTGTAGGTGATGATGGAGCATATCATACGGTGTGTAAGATTAGAGGCATGAAACAATCTATATCTAGATTGGCCAGTTTATTAAAGCCTTATTTAGAATCTAACAAGTGTAAGGTTTGGATTATGGATGGAAATGCTCCTGATAAAGCTAAACTGCTATATGAATCAATAAAAGATTTTTCTAATTTAGTTGAATGTACCTTAGGCGGTTCAATAGGACCTACACTTGGAGTACATACCGGTCCTGGACTTGTTGGAATTATAGTTGAAAGATTGGATTAATATAAGGATAAATAACAATTTACTTATATTATTTTATCGTAATAGTTTTCCAATCTAACAATAATATATATAGTAATAATTTAAGGCTATATTTTAATGCAATGTTGAAATATAGCCTAATAAATTATAGGTGGGATTGTACACCTATAATGTTCACTGCAAGAATATTGTTCATATTCTCATCTGTAGTTTATTTGCATCTTTCAATTTTCCACCATATTAAGTCGTCATTTTCCTTATATTTAACAGCACCTAAGTTTTCTAATACTTTATGTGATGGTTCATTTGCTTTTTCAGTATCTGCAATAACTCTAAGTGCTTTTGGATTTGTAAAAATCCATTCAGTTAATCTCTTTAATGTTTCAGTAGCATATCCATTTCCTCTATACTTTTCTTCTATGCTATATCCTACAATTACTTCACCATTTTCATTAGGAAAACCTTTAATCATTATAAATCCAATTATCTGATTTTCTTTTTTAAGAATCACCGCCCAATTAGTTAACCATAAATAGTTTTCACTATCCTCAAGCACCTTTCTTAACCTTACCTCCATTGCATATTTCATTTCATCATCAAGAATTGTATTAGTAATTTTTACCCCTAAATCCGTTTCCATTTTTTCGTAATTTTCCAAAGATGAAACGAGATTCTGTGCTTGTAAAGGTATCAAAGTTAATCTTTCACTTTCTAATTTTATCATGTTCACTCTCCTAAATAATTGTATATCTTACTATACTTTTTTCTAATATTTACTCACAAAATATTTTTTTATATGATTAAATATATATACTATACTAATAATTAAACTTACTTCCTATAACTCATTAGACTATGGTGTATACAGCACTTATTATAACATAATTTACAAAATATCACTCCTATATAGATTCTCTTTTTTTGAACTTTTACTTTAATATATGAATGTGTTACATCACTTTGGATGATAAAGCTTTTAGCCTTTATCATTTCTCTCTCTGCATCAAATGATTTAAGCCATTTGAACCACTTAATATAGTTACTTATGTATTTAATTCCAACGTATTTAATTATAATTTTTTATATAATTCCCCTAAATCAATTATATAAAAATTAGTTTAATAATAAAAAGTGAGCTTGAAACTACTCGTTTTTTTGTTTCCTATGATTCTTTAAGTATACTTAGTTTATTTTTTGTAAATACTATTAACTAAAGAAATCTTTATTTTGAAAGGAATTATTTTAATTATGAAAGATTTTGTATTAGATTCAACTTATAAAGATGCTACTATTGTTAATAGTAATGATGATATTATTATTACTTCATCTAATAATCTGCCTTATAACCCTAATACCCATCACACAATAAATTTAAATGAAACTAGTTCTAATTACTGCAGTAATAATAAAAATAACAAGTTTAATATCTATAACATAATTGACTATTTATAACAATAGGTATAAAATATACTAATAAAGTGCTAGGGGAGCCAATAGGCTGAGATTTGATATTCATAAACCCTTTAAACCTGATCTAGTTAATTCTAGCGTAGGGAATGCAACCTTGTAAAAATTTTCAAACTATTTATTTGGTTGATAATCTCCGAGCACAATTAAGGAGGTTTTTTTTATGTCAATTTTTAATGATTGGACCAATCAATTTTCTGAACTATTTCAAAAATTTCCGCAAAATATTCAGGATATAATTGCAAATCCAATGTCTATTATTACTTTAATAGGCTGTGTATTATTGCTTATAGTGTTAGTTAAGGTGAAAAAAATCAGATTTACACCTCAATTGATTGCCAGAATTGGTATAGCATTAGCATTAGCTACTATATTGAAAATGCTTAGACTATATCATTTCCCTCAAGGCGGCAGTATAACCTTAGGCAGTATGATACCTATATTTCTTATAGCTTTTATGTATGGGCCGCAGGTTGGTTATTTAACAGGTTTCCTTTATGGAATAATAACGCTTATTATGGATCCATATATATTGCATCCTGTTCAAGTACTATTTGATTATCCACTTCCATTCATGGCTCTTGGTCTTGCAGGTATGTTTAAGGACAAAAGATTACTTGGTACAGCTTTAGCTGTGTTTGTAAGATTTATGTGTCACTTTATTTCTGGCGTTGCATTCTTCGGTTCTTTTGCTCCAGAAGGAGTATCTCCAGTGATTTACTCGTTACTTGTTAATGGACCTATGGTTGGAATAGAAGGTATTATATGTATAGTAATCTTAGCAGCTCTTCCTGTTGATAGAATAATCTATGCTTCTTCAAATAATACTGTATATGTTAATTCTTAAATAAGACACATTCAAATAAATAACAAGTCAGCATGCTAGTCTATTTTGAGTCATGCTTCGTCGACACGTTTGCCTAATGCCCACTATGAGGCAAGCATGTCTCCTTGTCTGACTCAAAATATACATAGCATCATAGATTTGTTATTTTCTTTCATGTGCCTAAAGTAATAAAAACAGGCTTGATATTTGCTTTTGTGCTGCTATCAAGCCTGTTTTTATTAACTTCATATAATTTTATTCCTCTATAACGATTGCATCTACAGGGCAGCTTTCCTCTGCTTCTTTTGCGGAATCTTCAGATCCATCCGGAACATCCTCAACTATTGCTCCAGCTTTTCCATCATCCTGCATATCAAAACATTCTGGACATATAGATGGACATAATCCACATGCTATACAAGTATCCTTATCAACAATTGGTTTCATAACAAATCAATCCTCTCTAAATATAAATTACATAACTTATTATTTCCCAAGAAATAATAAGTTATGTATATTTAACAGAATAATTTATAAATAAAATTAAAATATCCATATATGTTTCAGCTATTATTAACAGATAATAATAATAACTTATTTTTCTTTCAGAATTTCTAATACTAGTTTTTAATAACTATGTAGAATTTTAATTAGAATTTATATATTAAAAATAAGTAAATATTAAGAGAGTACTAAAGTCACTTATATATATGAAACAAAATAACAAATCAAATATGTATTTTAATATAATCCCTCAAATATTAATGAATATAATGGATTTTCTCTAACATATTCTTCTACTTTTCCTTCTTCTATTGCTTCCGTAAGTTCAATATTAATTGGTAATTCTCCTATTAAAGGTATTCCTAGATATTCAGCATTTTCTTCTGAAGACTTTCTACTAAATACTCTTATTTTCTTTTCACAACCCGGGCAGTTTATGTATGCCATATTTTCTACTACACCTTTAATTTTTACGCCTATCTTTTGAGCCATTATAACAACTTTTTTAACAATCATTGATACCATGTCCTGTGGTGTAGAAACTATTACAATTTCATCAATAGGAAACTCTTGCATTACAGTTAATGCTATATCACCAGTACCCGGTGGCATATCTATAAGCAGATAATCAAGTTCTCCCCAATTAGTTTCCATAAACATCTGCTTTAACACACCTGTAATTACAGGACCTCTCCAAATAACAGGATCATCTTCCGCTGCTGTTAAAAGATTCATTGAAATCACTTTTATTTGGCTTTCTGTTTCTACTGGTTCAAATTTTACCATGTCATTTCCTAATGGAAGTATGGTTGCTCTTTTATTATTAATTCCAAAAAATCTAGGCATAGATGGCCCTGTAATATCTGCATCTAAAACACCTACTTTATAGCCTTTCTTAGCTAAAGTAGCTGCCATTATTCCAGTGATAGTTGATTTTCCAACTCCACCCTTTCCACTTATAACACCTATAATATTTTTAATTTTTCCATATCTAGGCGCTAATTTTGAGCTTTCCTCACTACATCCTTGCTCCTTGGAATTACATGTATCCTTACTTTTACAATCTTCACAACTCATTTATATATCCTCCTTATATCTTACCAACCTTGTGGAACCTTATTAGGTTCACTTATTTTAATATCCCAATCCTTATAGTTGTACTCTGCCATTATATAATAACGTTCAGAAGACTTATCTGTTTTATTCTCTACAGTTATTAACGTTTTGAAAATTGTACTATTATAACCTCTGTTTTTAACTTTAATTACGGTATCAAAATCTCCATAATTATTGTTTACTAAAGCCATATTAGGCAGCATATTATTTAAATTTTTCTTAAATTGTTCTAGATCCACTGAAAATATATATTTTAAGCAATCAGTATCCCCATTTATATCTACACCAACCTTCTTTACCTTAGATAAAGCATCTTTTTTATTTTGAATGACCTTCAATATAGATTGATAATATATATATTCAAAATTTCTCGGTTTCCTAATAAATGAAAGATTTTGCATTATAGTATTTTCTAAATTCTTTGGTACTGAAAAAGCTTTATCATCATCATAGAAATTGCCTGTATCACTATCATTATCTCCAACTACATATTGGTATTTCTTTATTTCTTCTCCTATATATACCTCAAATACGTAATCTGGGTCAAGAGAACTCTTTTTAGAAACCTCTTTGCCATCAGCCAAGATCTTGTAGATATCAGTTATCGCTTTATCATCAGTAACTACAAATTTAAAACCACTATCTCTACCATTTTGTATTACAATTTTATCTACCCTATTTTGTTTTATATATTCAAATTGCTCATTTTTAAGCTTCATCTTAACTTCTAGATTATCAATAAAAGTACATCCTGAAAGCATAATACTTGTAGTTAATAATACAGCTAAAACTATAATTGAAAATTTATTATTCCTCAATGCTTTTCTTCGCTCCTTTAAAAATCTTGTTGTTATTAAAGATAATAATCCCCAAAACTAAAGTAAATATTGCAATAAATTGTGATGTAGAAAGAATTCCAACATTTCCTCTTGGATCATTTCTTAAAAATTCTATTAAAAATCTGCCTACACTATATATAATTAAATATAATCCCATTACCTCTCCATTTTTTCTTTCCTTTTTACTATAATATAAAAGAATAAATCCTAATAAAAAATCAAAAATAGAAGAATAAATTTGTGTTGGGTGCAAATGTACTCCTGCTGGTGCAAGAGAATTTTCAGGGAATTCAATGCCTAAAGGTGACGTAGTTTCTGCTCCATAACAGCAGCCTGCTAAAAAACAGCCAATTCTACCAAATCCTTGAGCTATAGCAAGCCCTGGCACTGTCATATCTAACATTTCAAGGATATTCCACTTTTTTTTCCTACAATATAAATACATAGCTAATGCTCCACCGCCTATAGCGCCATAAACAACAAATCCATATCCAAAGTTCGTCAATATACTTGGATCCTTTATAATATTTTTAAATTCAGTTATTATGAATAATCCTTTTCCACCAAACATTCCACCTATTACAGCAAAAATAATTAAATTTAATAATGAATCCTCATCAAAACCTTTCTTTTTGCCTTTATGTATAAATAAAGCCGCTGCAACTATTATGCCAATTGCAATCATTAGCCCATAACTCTTTGCTTGTATGCCAAATATCTCAAATAATATGATTCTCATGAATTGCCTCCAAACGTCAAATAAGTATCAAGGAGAAGCTAGTTTCTGCTTCTCCTTGATACTTAAATTATAATACTTATCATTATTATTAGCAAATCTTATTTACTTTATGCTTAAGACGTTTTAAATTCTTCTTTTTATATAATCTAAGAGAAAGTTTTAATACTCGAAATGATAGTATTAAATAATGTACTCATATTTTTATTATAAGAACTTTCTTTTAGATTAAACAATATTTTTATAGTTTCATCATCTTCTAAATTCAAATAATAACATTGATTTTTAAAATTGTATCCATTCTTTATAGACGTGTCATATTGTACTAATACTCCTGAATTACTTGAATTTTTAAAAGGCATTATTTCAGAATTGTAATACTCTAAGTATTGATTATTTAGATCTGTTTCTGCAAATACACCTAAATCTCCTTTAGTATTTATTACTTCCATTAAACCATTAAGTTTATTATCCTTATCTTTAAAACTTAATTTATAACTTACATATTGCCCTTCACTTTTCTTTTCTTCTACAATCCATTCACTTGGTAAGGATATCGTATACTTGCCTGCCTCAAATTCATAATCTTTAAAATCACTTATGCCTTGGTCCATAAGTACTACTTGTTCAAATTCCTGTTTAAAAAATCTTTGAGCTATGGCTAATATTAACATTAATGATAACAATATTGACATAACAATTAATTGTTTTTTATTCATAATAATCTTATTAACCTATCTTGTTGGTATTACAATTGAAGAATTTTTAAAATCATAGAACATTAGCCAATATCCTTTACCACTGTTATCGTCTCTAGTCCATGTTACAAAGCCAGTCCTTCCACCATATGGTTGACAACTTTTTTCTTTCTCTCCTGGTATTGCATATACAATATGCTTCATTTCTCCATCTTTATTACATTTATATCCTAATAAAAAATGGCCTTCTTTACTAATGTAAGGATAATAATTAAGCATTGGATAATATGCCAAGGTATATTTGTTATAATTTGATTCATCTGATAATTCATCCACGCTGTTTACATTCATTTTATATAACTTGCAGTAATTTATATCTGCTAAATTCCCAGCGTATGGCTGAAAATCTTCTGCAATCTTCTCAAAATACAGTCCCACCTCTCCAGTTATGTTAAAATTCTGTGTTGAAGCTGGCTGCTCCATTACTGGAGGCGTTGTATTTATTGGACATGTTGGTCCCATTGGTCCTGTTGGCCCCATTGGTCCTGTTGGTCCCATTTGCCCTGTTAGTCCCATTTGTCCTGTTGGTCCCATTTGTCCTGTTGGTCCCATTTGTCCTGTTGGTCCCATTTGTCCTGCTAGTCCCATTGGTCCTGTTGGTCCCATTTGTCCTGCTAGTCCCATTGGTCCTGTTGGTCCTATTTGTCCTGTACTGACTGTTCCTGTTTGTTGAATTTCATTTTCATATTCATCAAAATTTAGTATGTCTAATCTGTCTAATCTATTTTCCGTATTCAATTTATCTAATTTAAAGTTTTCTTCTATTCGCCTAGCATTAGCTTGAATGTTGCTAAAGTCTTCGCTTTCATTTCTACATTTAGTTTCTACCTTAAATTTTTTCCACTTACAATCGCAGTCTTTCTTATCCCTTATAAATCCATATATTATCATATCTTCATGTATATTATTTATTTTAAAGTCTATTACTCCATGATAAGTATCTAATTTCTTGCCTAATTTATTAATAACATCTTCTATACATTCTGTTTTTTCACACTTATCATGTTTTTCAAAATCATCACATTCATGATGCTTTTCACACTCATGGTGCTTCTCACCTTTTTTAGCTTCCTTGCACTTATTTCTGTCTTCTAAAGCATCTATATCTATAGATTCAACTATGCTTTCATGTTCTTCTGGAATTCTATTGGACTGTTTGTCTTCTACATTTGAATTGTCATCATCAACACTTTCCATAACTATGTTCTCTTTAGGTTTAAGCTCACTTTCATCTTTCTTACGCTCATTTGATGTAATTTCATCTTTAGATGTTTCTACTGCTTTAGATGTTTCCACTACTTTAGCTTTCAAATTATTCTCTTCTGCTATTGTAGCTTTCTCTATGATATCAGGAATAGAAATATCTTTCCTTTTAGGTTCTATCTCTACTTTATTAATGTACTTTTTAGAATCTACATTAATAACTTTGTATTTTCTCCAGTTATCAGTAGAATCTTCTCCATTCATAAATCCATGCATTATAAACTCGTGTTGATTATCATTTAATTTACAAATGGCAGCGCCAGATATTTTATCATAGGAAATTCCAAGTCCAGCTATGTTATTTACATAATATTCCTTACTAGTATCTCCTTTTCCAACTTCATTTATAGCCAACGGACCTAAATTAATTAATTGCTTCAAATCTCTTTTACAACAAATAAGTACCATGGAATAATTATCTTCTTGTTTAAGATTTTGAGCATAAAAAGAAATCTTACATTTATCACCTTTTGCCTCAACTTTTGCATATCCAGACAAAGACTTATCATTAGAATTGGAATATCCTCTTTCATCTTCTTGTAATATTATAAAATTTCTATACAATTTATTATGTGCCAATGCTATATTCCCTCCACATATATTTACTCCATATAATATATGCCAATAATACCAAATTATGATTGAATAATCTTTCTATTATATTCAATTAATGTTTTAGAAAAAGCAATTTATTTTAAGGATTGGGGTTCTAGCTGTGATATAACTTCAAATATTCACATTTTGATTTATTGGTATAACGATATATGTATATGCATAATATAAATTGCCAATACAAAAGAGCAGGTTTTTTGACCTGCTCTTTTAGGATATCCCTTATTTATTACAATAAATTAAACATTTTTACTACAACTTAGTTATCAGTTTTCACATCATATATACAATCTGATAACGTTGCAAATTCCTGTAATGTTAAAGTTTCAGCTCTTCTCTTAGGATCTATTCCAGAATTTTGAAAAGCTTCTTCTAATTTTACTTTATCAACTTTAAGTGTCTTTGCTGCATTCCATAAAGTTTTCCTTCTCATATTAAATCCAGCTCTTACTAATTCAAACATAAATTTCATATCCTTAGGTTTTACTCTTGGTTCCTCTAATTTATCTAATTTTATTACTATAGACTCCACCTTTGGTCTTGGAATAAAACAAGTTGGAGGTACTTTTCTTATTATACTCGTATTACAATAATACTGTACTAAAACCGATAAAGCACCATATTCCTTACAATCTGGTTCAGCGTTAATTCTTTCTGCAACTTCTTTTTGTATCATAATCGTTAAAGATTTAAAATTATATCCATCTTTTAAAAGTTTCAAAATTATAGGTGTTGTAACATAATAAGGTAGATTCGCCACAAGCTTAACACTTTTTTCGTCTCCTATAAGTTCATTAAAATCTACCTTAAGTGCATCCTTATGTATTAAATCAAAATTTTCATTTGCACCTAACTCTTCTTGTAGAATAGGAATTAAATCATTGTCTAATTCTATTGCGGTTACCCTTTTTGCTTTCATTAAAAGCTGTGCAGTTAATGTCCCTACTCCAGGTCCTATTTCTATAATAAAATCTTCTTCATTTACTTCTGCTCCATTTACTATATCACTAAGCACTGAATCATCTACTAAAAAGTTTTGACCTAGACTTTTTGTAAATTTGAAATTATACTTCTTAACAAGTTCTTGAGTTTTTATATCTTTTAAATCCATTTACTTCTTACCCACTTCCAATTGTTTTTCTATTTCTTCTATAGCATTCGTGAATTCTTCTTTTGTTATTCCATAATTATTTAATCTTAAAACCATTTGTGCTGCATTTCCATATCCTATGCCTAGTATTTTTCCTAGTGCACCTCTTCTAATCTTTGATGTATTATCCCCTGTAAGCTTAAAATGAAACATATCCTGCATATTATAAAATTCTTCCTTTTCCACTTGCGTTATTTTAGCCATTTCAAGTGCCTTTAAAATAACTTCTGGACAAGCATTTTCGACTCCGATATCTCCATTTTTAAGTCCGTCTTCTTTTGAAATATATGCATGCTTTATTCCTTTAACTCTCTTCGAGATTATTCTTCTTATCTTCTCACCTGCAAAATCTGGATCAGTTAAAACAATTACGCCTTTTCTCTTTTGAGCTTCTTGTATTCTTGAAATTACCTTTGCATTTATTCCAAAGCCTCCAACAGATATTATCTCTGCATCTATTGCCTTCTTCACTGCATCAACATCGTCTCTACCTTCAACAACGATTACTTCTTTTATCAATATTCTACTTCCTTTCATTTATCAATTATTCTTAATCATATAAATTAATTCTAAATACATTATACTTTAAATTCCTAATTAAATTTTAGAAATCCTAAAAAGAAAAGTAAGATCTCCAAAAGTGATGCTCTAAAAGTTTTAATTCTCTTTTCTAATAATATGACAGAATCTCTATAATTTAAAGAAAAAAAATAGAGATAACAAATGTTATCTCTTAAGATAATTTACCATTCTCCTGGATAAGCAACTACTAAGGTGTTGACGGATCTTCTTCCCCAACTATCACATTCACTTGCTGAATCAAGGTATATATCAATCTTATTACCTTTTATAGCACCACCAGTATCTGATGCAATTGCATATCCATATCCATCTACATAAACTTTACTTCCTAATGGAATTACGGATGGATCAACTGCAATCGTACTCAAGCCACCTTGATTTCTAACAGGTCTTCTGCCTGTAGCTGTATTTGAATGACCACTATAAGCTGTTGCTATACTACTAATCTTTTTCTTATACGTTATATTCCCCCCACCTCTACTTGCGTAAACGTGACCAGTTCCTTTCACCACAACTTGATTCTGTGGTTCTACAATGGTTTTAGTGCTTTTTACATCACGAGAAACTTCTACTCCATCTTTATATACTATTTGATAAGTAATTTCTTTCTGACCATTAACTCCTTCACTCTTTACCTTTTGGACGCTACTATCTAGCTCCTCATTTTTTTCAACTATTGTATCAAAGTTAATTGGCTGTTTCTCGACAAGGTCTGTTGTTTGTACTTTGACAAGTTGTACATTGGTATCACTATCTATTGTAGAATCTAATGAAGGTGATACTTCATCTATTTCTTTGTCAAAATCAATGCCTTGCTCTTGTAATGTTTTTTCTTCTGCATCTAGCATATTTTTAATCGTATCTTCTGCTGTTAGTACTTGTACTTGTATCCCATTTGATTTAATTTCTACTGGAATAGCTGTCTTTAATTTAATAGTTTCTTTCTCAGATACTTTGGATTCCAATGATGGTTGCACTTTGTCTTTCGATGCTAATGTTATACCTTTTTCTTGCAACACATCTTTAACAGTCCCCTTGTAAGTGACAAAAGTCTCTTCTTTACCGTCTATACTTATTATAAGTGTTTTCTTCATACTCATTATTGTCACTGTAGTAACAATTACAACTGCTACTGTAATTGTACCCTTGATGATTTTTGCCTTCGTCGGACCGTTAGAAAAACTTTCTTTTACTAGTTGTTTCAATTTTTCTATCATTAATTTCCCTCCTTTGGCAAGAGTGTCTTTTGATTATATATTAATATATAAAACTTGTCAAATTGATGACCTCTTGCATAATAATGAAGCTTAGTAGTAGTGCACTCTGTGCACAAAATATAATAATATAAAAATGATAGCTGATTTTAACGCCACTTCATTATATAGTTCGAAATTAAATGATATTTAATTATGAAATTTTGTATTTAAATTCATAATAAGTTTTTGTATTTTAAATTTGTTTAGAATCAAGTACAAGACTCATTATTTAATAAGTACAATTTATATTTTACCTTAATTTTCCTTTTTAATCAACTCGATAAAATTCTCATTAAAGGCCAAATTTGCCTCATATGGGTCAATTCCTTTAATCTCTGCAATTTGAGTTATTATATATTCAATATAGTCTGATTTGTTTCTCTTTCCTCTGTTTGGCTCTGGGGCCATGTATGGACAATCTGTTTCTACAAGGATTTTTTCTAACGGTATTTCCTTAGCTACTTCAACCAACTTCTTGGCATTTTTAAAAGTAACAACCCCTGTGAAACCTATATAATATCCTAACTTTATACATTCCTTTGCAAATTCTACACTACCTGAAAAACAATGTACTACTCCTGTAACACTTGGAAATTCTTTTAATATTTCTAATGTATCATTATGTGCATCTCTATCATGAATAATAACTGGAAATTTTAGTTCCTTTGCCAAATTCATTTGTTTTCTAAATACTTCTTGTTGAATTTCTTTAGGGGGATTTTCCTTCCAGTAATAATCTAATCCAATTTCTCCTATTGCTACTATTTTATCATTATTCTTAATATAATCCTTTATTTCATCTATTGTATCTTCTTTCATTTCATTAGCATTCTCTGGATGTATTCCTAAAGCCCCAACTATAAAGTCATAATCTTTAGTTAATTTATCTGTAGTTTTTAAACTATCATATGATGCTGCACAATTTAATACTTGAATAACTCCATTTTCTTTAATTTCATTTAACACGTTTTCCCTATCTTCATCAAAAGCTTCATCATCATAATGTGCATGACTATCTATTATTTTAAATTTTCCTTGCATACTTTGTATCATCCTTTCATTAATAAGTGACTTAAATTGTTTATCAGTAATAGTATCATAATTGCTGAACTCAATTAATAAATTACATTGAAATCTATACTTATAATTATCATTTATCTGATTAATTATTTCAATATATAAATATATATTAATAGCCATATAAAAATGGAAATTGCTCCATTCCTATATGGCTAAATTATTTTATTCAATTTTAACTATTACTAACCGCTACTTCGCTTAATTTAATGCACTTAAAAACTCTCTTTTCAAAGATTTCTGATACTTTTTGTATAGTTGGTCCAGCAATTAAAGCTGCAACAATTGTAACAACACCTATTCTGCCTCCAAATGCAAATCCTACTCCCAGCATACAAACATCACAAATTATCTTTGATACTTTATAGTCACGTTTTATTCTATCCCTTACCATCATAACAATACCTGTGCAAGGATCCATTCCAACATTTATTGCTATGAAAATACCAATTCCTAAAAACAACATTAAACAGCCACAAAAAGCAGTAAATATTCTACCATTTAAAGTATTTGGAATTCCAAGTAATTCATATATTTTAAAACCTAGATTAATAAAATTACCCATTGGCAAGGTATATATAAACGTTCCTATGTTTATATACTGACGTCCTAGTATAAACATTATACCAACAATAGTATAATTTATTAAATTAGTTACCATTCCAAGACTTTCCCTTGGAAGTCCAAATAAATTACGAATTCCATCATAAAAAACTGCAATTGGATCATTTCCGAGCATTGCTGATGAATTAAAAGCAAGTGCAATCCCTATCATAGCAACTCCAGTTAATGCTATTAATATCTTTGAGAAAAATTTTTCATATGACTTTTGATTTAATTTGTTAATTGCATTGTTCATTAATTAATACTCTTACCGCCTTTAAATAAATTTTTTAATATTCATTTCTACTAGTTAATCTTTTCTTTATCAGCTTTTATTAAGTTTCTAATTGCTTGCACTGCAACTTCTATTGCTGCTTCTGTATCATGCACTTGTATATTTTCCATTCCTGCACGTTCACGTTCTTGATTAGCAACTGTTAAGAATATTGAACCTACTCTTACCTTTAAATAGCTTGCTACTACAAATAATGCAGCTGATTCCATTTCAGATGCAAGACATCCACATCTTATCCATGCATTCCATTTATCCATTAACTCATAACTAACTGGTTTTGTTTCTGGAGAATGTTGCCCATAAAATGAATCTTTACATTGAACTACTCCAGCATGATATGTCTTGTTTAATTCCTTAGAAGCTTCTACTAATGAATTTATAACATCAAGATTCGCAACTGCTGGGAATTCAATTGGTGCATATTCCTTACTAGTACCTTCCATTCTAATTGCTCCAGTGGCTATAACCATGTCTCCACCTTTAACATTTATATCCATTCCCCCACATGTACCCACTCTAACAAAAGTGTCAGCACCACACTTTACCAATTCTTCTAATGCTATAGATGCTGATGGACCACCTATTCCTGTTGATGTAACACTTACTTTAACGCCATCTAAGAATCCAGTATAAGTAACATATTCTCTACTATCAGCAATTAATTGTGGATTATCAAAATGTGCAGCTATCTTTTCACATCTCTTTGGATCTCCTGGAAGTATAACGTACTTTCCTACTTCACCTTCTCCAACATTAATATGATATTGTTTACCTGAACCTTGTGAATAATTCATATTGATCCCTCCATTTATTTTTATATTGAATTATAATTAATTTGTTCTCTAAAAAACATATAAAGTATATAAATATCTGCAGTTTATATTAGAATATAAAAATTAAATTTGAGAATACAATTATATCTGTATTCTCAAAGTTTTAATGCAATTCTATCTTGTCTATTTACTTGTATTCTTGTTTACTTCTTGAGAATATCATGTCTATTATTTGCTGTCAAGTTTTTAATTTCTGCTTATTATTCTTTATAAATCTATGATAAAATATAAATAGAAAGTTACTATATTGGGTAGTTTATAAACATTCAAGCATTATTACATAATACTTGATTTATCTATATTATTAAATTGAAATTATAATAACTATGAGTAATAGATTTAGTTAAAAATCATAATTTGATTAATAGACTTGTCTAGACAAGTTTATATTCCATAGAAAGGTGATATTTTTATGAATGAAATTAATTTACTGGGAAAACAAAAAGAATTAAGATACGTAAATGTATATAATCAGCTTTTCAAAATGATAAATGAAGGTACTTTCCCTGAAGGAAGCAGATTACCGTCAGAACCTGAACTATCAAAATTAATTGGTGTTAGTAGAACAACTTTAAGGCAAGCACTTTCATTGTTGCAAGATGATGGATTAGTCAATAACATTAGAGGTAAGGGAAACTTTATAGTTAAACCTAAACCCATTAATAACATTGGACTTGAGACTATAGGACATCCTGTATATAAGTGCATGAACGATACAATTGATAATGTTGAAATTAAATTACGTATAGAACCATCAACAGATTATTTTAATCAAACCTTAGTAAAAAAAACTGCTGTTGTTGTATTAGTAGACAGGTGGTATAAATCTAAAGATAAAGCTATAGCTTATACTTTTACCTTATTGCCAATTGAGACTATTTCAAATCTTAATATAGATTTAAATAATGAAGATGAGTTTTTAAAATTCTTAGAAAATGATATTTACAAAGTATCTAATGACATATTAGTTGAAATAAAATATTCAACGGCTGGAAACTTTGCTGCTAAAACCGATCCCCTTTCAGATAAAAATCAATTTCACTTAATACAAGAAACTATATATAATGAAAATGAAATTCCTATCGCCTCTAACAAACATTATTTACCTATAGAGTCTAGCTCTATTAAATTTCATCCTCAAAAATAGACTAACAGGATTAAATTCTTATTATTTACGCTACTTACCTTAGACTTATTCTTAATATTATAAAATAACTTATAATTTAAATTAAATTCTTTTAATATTATATTTTTGACACGTAATTGACATAATTTTGTCGTAAAATTTAAATTGTAAAGTAGTTAAAGCATTATTATTTACCCCTTTTAACCATTAATTTTTAATGGTTAAAGAACGTCTCACCCCCCTAAGTGAGGCGTTCTATTTTTTTGTCTTTATTTCATTATAGATATCCAATACATAAACTCACTCTAAATTTAGCTACTCTTCATATTCTCCAAGAGTTTAATCTCTATTACTTATTCATAACCGGATATCTATAACTATAACATTTATATTTTAATGCTTTATAATCTTTTACATTAAATCTCAATTAGTAATTTTATCTTACTATACTTCCACTTTCAAGATCACCTGGATCTACTGCTTTTAATATACTGTCACCATCATCTGCAGCACATAAAATCATACCTTGTGATAATTCACCTCTAAGTTTTACAGGCTTTAAATTAGCAACTAATACAACATTCTTTCCTACTAATTCTTCTGGTTTATAGTAATTTGCAATTCCAGAAACCACTTGTCTTTCTTCTCCACCTAAGTCTACTTTTAATTTTAATAATTTTTTAGCTCCCTTTATTGGTTCACAAGCTAAAACTTTAACTACTCTTAAATCAATCTTTTCAAAATCATCTATTGTGATTTCTTCTTTTATTGGAGTAATTTCTCTCTTAGATGTTTGTATAGCTACCTTTAAAGCTTCTAACTCTTCAAGCTTTTTATCAACATCTATTCTCGGGAATAAGTTTTCAGCCTTAATTACTTTAGTTCCTGCTTTTGTTCCATCAAATGATTTTAATGATTCCCATGAAACTTCTGCTGTATTAATTTGTTCATTAATCTTCTTAGCTGTATCTGGTAAGAATGCAGAAATCATTACTGATGCAAATCTAAGACTTTCAGCTAAATTATAAAGTACTGTTCCAAGTCTAGCTTTTTTACTTTCATCTTTAGCTAATATCCATGGAGTTGTTTCATCTATATACTTATTAGCTCTTCCTATTAATTCAAAAACATATTCTAAAGCTTGTGGAATATTTAATTCATCTATTGCTTCTTCAATTTTTCCTGGTGCAGCTAATGCTAAGTTTATTAATTCATCATCAATAGCTTCCTTTTCATCTTGTGCTGGCATTTCCCCACCAAAATATTTTTCAACCATTGCAACTGTTCTTGATAAAAGATTTCCTAAATCATTACATAGGTCAGAATTTATCTTCTTTATAAATATTTCATTATTAAATATTCCATCTGCTCCAAATGGAATTTCCTTTAATAAATAATATCTTACTGGATCTACTCCAAATTCATTTACAAGCACAACTGGATCTACTACATTACCTTTAGATTTTGACATCTTTCCACCATCAACAAGTAGCCATCCATGACCAAATACCTGCTTTGGAAGTGGTAAATCTAAAGCCATTAACATGATTGGCCAATAAATAGTATGGAATCTTAAAATATCTTTTCCTATTAAATGTACATCTGCTGGCCAATACTTGTCATATAATTCTTTGTTATCTTGACCATATCCAAGAGCAGTTATATAGTTTGATAATGCATCTATCCAAACATATACAACATGACTTTCATCAAACGTTACAGGAACTCCCCAGTTAAAGCTTGTTCTTGAAACACAAAGATCTTGAAGACCTGGTCTTAAGAAGTTATTTAACATTTCGTTCTTTCTTGATTCTGGTTGAATAAATTCTGGATGATCTTCAATATACTTTATTAATCTATCAGCATATTTACTCATCTTGAAGAAATAAGCTTCTTCCTTTGATTTTTCAACTGGTCTTCCACAATCTGGACAGTTCCCATCTACTAATTGAGTATCAGTCCAAAATGATTCACAAGGTGTACAATACCAGCCTTCATAAGAACTCTTGTATATATCTCCTTGATCATATAATTTCTTAAATATATCTTGAACAGATTTTATATGATAATCATCAGTAGTTCTAATAAATTTATCATAGCTTATGTTCATCATGCTCCAAAGGTCTTTAATACCAGCAACAATTTCATCTACATGCTCTTTTGGTGTAATTCCTTTTTCTTCAGCTACTCTTTGAATCTTTTGACCATGTTCATCTGTTCCTGTTAAGAACATTACATCATAGCCTGTTAATCTCTTGAATCTAGCTAAAGCATCAGCAGCTACAGTTGTATAGGTATTTCCTATATGAAGCTTCGTTGATGGATAATAAATTGGTGTAGTAATATAATATGTTTTTTTACAATCTGTACACATTATTTGTGTTCCTCCTTATTTTAAACAATGATAATTTTTTATTTAATTATTCATTGTGGTTTTACAAATTTTAATCTTTATTTCTAATAATATTTTTGACTCCTTTTATATAAATACTACCTCAGCACGCATTTTGGGCATATATTCTGAAGAATATATATGGTACAGAATAGATATTCTAATATTCTCAGAATATTAGAATATTAATCTTTCCAATTGCAAATTTACTAAAATAAAATCTTCAATAAAAGATAGTTTAAAAATTTTAATATATTATGAATAAAAAAAATCCCTATACAGGTATATTAAAACCTATATAGAGACGTATTATACGTGTTACCACTCTAATTCTTACTCACTTCACAATGAGTAACTTAGCAGGTGACCATCATCACCTTGCAATATAACGGTTGCTCCCGTATTTTCCTAACCCAATAAACCTTGGCTCAAAAAATATGCTCTAAGACCATCTTCATAAAATTCACAAACGCTAACTTTCAGCATATATCAGCTCTCTTATAGAATGATTCTTTTATTACTCTTCTTTTCACTGCATTTTAATTTCTTTCAATATTATATATTGTATCTAATTTTCCTAATATAATCAATTAATATTTTAAAATTGATTATTTATTCTAATCTAGCAATCTGATTTGCAAATCATTTTTCAAAATTTTAATCATTATTATTTAAATTTTATTAATAAAACTAAGTATTTTCTGAATTATTTCATAAACCCTTCAATCTCACTAACATCCTTAATCATATCCTTAGTTAAAACTTCACAACCATCCTTAGTAACTAAAATATCATCTTCAATTCTTATACCAATGCTTTCTTCACCTATATATATTCCTGGTTCCACTGTAAATACCATTCCGGGAGCAAAAGTGAAATTTCTTCCTTGTGGTTCTACATCATGCGTATCTAATCCTAAACTATGACCTATACTATGCCAATAATATTTTCTCACTTCATCTTTTTCTTTAATTATTCCTAATTTAATACATTCATCTGCTATTAAATCTGTTGCCCAAATATTAAGTTCTTTATAATTAATTCCTGGTTTTATTTTTTCAATTGCTGCCTTATTTACCCTAAGTACAGCTTCATAAACGTCCTTTTGTCTATCTGTAAACTTTCCATTCACAGGAAAAGTTCTTGTAATATCTGCGTTATATAAATTCCATTGTGCTCCTAAATCAAAAAGAATTAAATCCCCATCTTTTAATTTGCTATTATTTTCAGCATAATGAAGTATAGTAGCATTTTCGCCTGCTGCTGCTATTGTTCCAAAAGCATAATCCTTAACACCTTTAGTTTTGCATTCAAAATCAAAATATGCTTCTAGTTCATATTCCTTCATCCCAGCTTTTGAATTTTTCATCAAAGCTTTTACACCTTCAATTGTTATTTCTATTGCTTTTTTCATCTCTGCTATTTCTTCTTCTGACTTAATGATTCTAAGAGTTGCAATCTTATTTGAAAGATTCTTTACCATAACTTGTGGGTATTTATTTCTAATTTTTCTTCCAAAAATATTAGCTATAGAATCTGTTTCATCAATAGCTTCTCTATCTAAGTCTAAATACAAGTTTATATTTTCTGCTCCATTAATTAGTCCATGTATATAAGAATTAAAATCATTCATATATACAGTACCCTCTATACCAGATATCTCTTTTCCTTCATTATCTCTTAAAGTCTTTCCATTCCACATTTCAGCTGCTAAATCTAAATCCTTTAAAAATAATTTCTCACTTATAACCGCTTTAGATTTTGATAATACAACTATATGCTCTTGTTCTTGAATTCCTGTTAAATAATAAAAATTTCTATTGGGAGTAAATTCATATAACTCATCACCTGTTTTTTTAGCTGCCTTTCCTGCAAATAGTATTGCTACTGAATTATCTTCTATTGTCTCCATAAATCTACTTCTATTTCTTATATACACATCTTTATTCATAAAACTAGCCTCTTTCTTATTACAATATTTTCTTTAAATATAATACTCCAAAAATTCATACTTATAAAGGCTGCTTAAAAATATAGAATATAAATAATACTTCTTCCGTAAAGAAAGTATAAATAAAATTATGTAATTATTTGGGGAAATAAAACAATACATAACCCTACCATTTGAATTTCATATTCTATACTTTATTTTATAAAAATATTTACCATAACAATGGCCATAATTATAGCTGTCATATCAGCAAAAACTGCTGCCCACAAAGTATGTCTGATTTTCTTTACCTTAATTGCACCAAAGTAAACTGTAATTGTATAAAATATAGTTTCTGTACTCCCCATTACAACAGATGCTATAATCCCAGTTCTTGTATCCGCTCCAACACTCTTTATTATATCTGTAAATACACCAATGGCGCCACTCCCTGATAAAGGCTTTATTATTATTAAGGGTATAAGTTCTTTGGGTAATCCTATTAAGTTTCCAATTGGTGCTATTAAGTTATTTAATAAATCCATTAAATTTGCTTCTTTAAATATCTGCACTGCAATTATCATAGCTAAAAGATATGGAAATATTCTTAAGGTTACTTTTAACCCTTCCTTAGCACCTTCTATAAACCATTCATAAACCTTTCTGCCTTTAAACATTCCATAGGTTATAATAAGTAGAAATATTATGGGTATTATACTTTTACTTAAATAATTCAACATAAATTATTATTCCTCCTACAAAATTAATTATTATTTAATCCCTTATTATTTCTACTAAAAATATCTTTGTAATATCTTGCAGCATATTACCCCAACAATAGCTGCTGTTGCTGTAGATATTACAGTTGGTAATATTATTATGCCTGGATTTACTGAATTGCACGCAGCCCTTATAGAAATTATTGTGGACGGAACTAATTGAATGCAAGTTGCATTCAAAACTAAAAAAAGTGCCATATCATTTGATGCAATTTCTTTATCTTTATTAAGCCTATCCATTTCTTCCATAGCTTTAATACCAAAAGGTGTTGCTGCATTAGATAATCCCATCATATTAGCAGTAAGATTCATAACTATAGCTCCTAGTGCCTTTTCATCCTTTGCTGCTTCTTTAAATATACGTTTTAGAATAGGCTTTAATAATTTGGATATTTTTTCTGTAAGCCCGCTATTTTCTGCAACCTTCATAACACCGCACCAAAAACACATTATGCCTGTAAGTTCTATGATAAAGTTAACAGTATTCCCAGATGAATTAATTATAGCTTTAGAAATAACGTCTCCATTTCCGCTTATTAATCCAACTAGAATACCAAAAAAAATTAAGAAAAACCAAATATAATTAATCATCTTTATCTCCTATAGTATAATTATTCTTTACATTTATATTCCTTGCACTTATTTTTTAGTAGTGATAGGATATAATTACTAAATATAGCTATAGATTTTTATTTAATCTATAGTTAATAAATTTAAACATAATATAAAATAATTATTGCGAGGAGAACTTTTCATGAATGATTTAAACTTAAAAATGGCTCAACAAGATGTTGAAGAAGCTTTAAAAACTGTAGAAGATATGGAGAAATTTATAAGCGAAACAGAACCTTCAAAGGAACAGTTAAAAGAAAAATTCATCAGTTTAACAGATAGAGTTCAAAAATTAGAAGATCTTTTAAAAAGTGAAGGAATCCTTTAAACTACATAAAATATAACTAATACTAACTTTTGTAAATGTACCTTAGTAAGATAGATTTTCTTATACTATCTTATTAAGGTACATGTAACTATTTCCTTCATACATAAAGGAAAAGCTTGCAATACGGCCCATACTGCAATCATTAATACCAATCTCGGAAAAGCTTTACAATCCAACGTTATTGATATTAAGAATATCCATGGATAAAGTATCCTTATTATTAATAAGAGTATGACTTCTTGGTTAAACATATATACCATTGTCTAAATTTATATAATATATGTTTTAGTTAAAAACAAAAATAAGGCTATCTCAAAATAATTTTGAGATAACCTTATTTTTATGAAGCTTTAATCTTCTAATATAACTCTTTTTTGTTCTTTAACTTTTACTGCTTCCTTTGATACCTTTAAAAATACAGTTATTGTTATTATCACTGATAAGAAATCAGATACTGCACCTGCAACCCAAACCCCATCTAATCCCATGAATATTGGAATTATTATTAAGCATGGAACCAATATTATAACTTGCCTTAATAAACTTAAAAACATAGATATTTTAACTTTTCCAATAGATTGAAAATAATTAGTAACTATTATTTGCCCTCCAACAACTGGCATCATAATTAAAAACAGTTTCATTCCATGTGAAGTTATTTCTATAAGTGATGGATCATTATTAAAAATCACAACTAATGCTTGTGAAAAACCTTGAATAATTATAAAACCTATTGTTACTATTATAGTTGCTGTAATTATTCCATATTTTACTGTTTGTTTAACTCTATCATGCTTTTCAGCCCCAAAGTTATAACCTATTATAGGCTGAAGACCTTGATTTAACCCAAAAATCGGCATAAAAAAAACCATTGCCAAACTATTTATTATCGTCATTGCACCTACAGCTAAATCCCCACCATATGTTTGTAATGAATTATTACAGACTATTTGAACTGCACTTTGTGCTATTTGCATACTAAATGGACTTATTCCTATTGCAAAAATACTTAATACTACACTTTTATCAAGTTTTAAATTTTTTCTCCTAATTTTAAGATTACTAGATCCCTTAGTAAAGTAATATAGAATCCAAATACTACTTATTATTTGTGCAACAACAGTTCCAAGTGCACCACCTCTAACACCAAGACCTAATCCAAATATAAATATAGGATCTAAAATAATGTTTATAATAGCACTTATAAGCATAGATGCCATAGCTATTTTAGGACTTCCATCACTTCTAATTGAATGATTAAGACTGAAACTTATTAAATTAAATATGCATCCTATAAATATTACCTGAATAAATTGTTCTCCGTATCCTATAATATTTTCACTTGCTCCAAACATTTTTAAAAGTGGATTAGCAAATATAAGTCCAAATACAGTTAAAAAAATGCTTGTTATTATTATTAATGTAAATGCATTTCCTAAATGCTTTTCTGCCCCTTCCTTATCATGTTGTCCAAGCTTTATTGATATTCTAGTAGCTGTACCAATTCCAATTAACATACCAAATGCTAAAATCACAAACATTAATGGCATAGTTATTCCAACACCAGCCATTGCAAGATTTCCTATTCCTTCTATATGTCCAATAAATATTCTATCTATTATATTGTATAAAGTATTAACTAACATTCCTATAATAGCTGGAATAGAAAATTCTAATATTAACTTTCCGATCTTCATTTCACCTAATCTTTTTTGACTATTCATAAATATCCTCCTTTGCAATTAATGAACTTTTTGATAATTTATTTAGTAAATTTGCCAACTGTTGAGATTCTCCATTAGCAAGACATTTTCTAACTTCATTTTCCCACTCATTCATTATTACATACACATCTTCTTTAATTTGTTCTGCTTTTTCTGTGACTTCTAATTTATAAGCCCGCCTGTCATTTTCCTTTTTCACTCGTTTTACATAACCTTGATCTTCTAGTTTTTTTATTGCTCTTGCAGTAGTTCCCTTATCTAATTTTACTTTCTGTGCTAATTCTTCTTGTGTTATTCCATCATGTTTATAAAGATTTAGTAAAAATAAATATTGCCCTGCTCCTATTCCAAATCGCTTAAACTTCTTCCCAAAATAGATACAACTAGATCTATGAATTTCACCAATATACTTTCCTATGGCCTCAAAACTTTCCACATTGCACCTCCTTTACTTATAAAACTGCTACAGTTATTGTATAAATTTTTACTAACAATAGTTGCAATAACAACCATTTTATCACAAAATAGTTGCATATACAACTATTGTTATATTTAGTCCATTTTATAGCTACATCAATATAATTGCTCCTAAACACTTTTATCAATTTCAAAAATCATAAATACAAAAGAGGCTATTGCAAAATGTATAAAAGTCCTTATAAAATTAAAAAACATACACACAGAGAAAAATTCCTCTTATATGTATGTTTTTTATTAATGAAAACTTATAAATATCTAAACTGTACTCTATAAGATAAAATACAGTCTTTTTTCTGTATCTATCTTACATGGTACAGTTTTGTTCATTAACTTTTAAAATTACCATTGTTTTAAATTATTAGTTTTCTCCAACAACTGAGACTTTTTCATTTCTATGCTTTGGATTTTCAATTTCATCTAACATTGCAATTGCATAATCTGCATAGCTTATATAGCTCTCACCTTTAGAATTTAATACTAGTATATCTTTTCTTGTTTTATAAGATCCTGTTCGCTTTCCATTTGGATCAAAAAATCCTGCTGGACAAATATAAGTCCATTGAATTCCAGTAGTTTTTTCTAAATTTTCAAAGTTTTTTAACATTGCACTTGCAGTTGCCTTATAAGCTTCTGGAAAATTAGGTGTTTCTAAAAGTTTTAATGTTTTTATTTCATCTACATATAAACTTGCTGCTCCTCCTACATAAACTAATCTTGTATTTGTAGCACCTTTAAATTCTTCGAATAAAACTTTACCAGCCTCTATGTGCAGATTGCTTTTTTCTGGTGGGGCTCCAAATGCATTTACAACTACATCAAAATTCTTAATATCCTCTGCCTTTAAGTCAAATATATCTTTTTCTATTACTTTAACTTTTTGATTTTCCACTTTTGCTACACTCCTAACAATTGCTGTTACTTCATGTCCTCTTTCAACTGCTTCTTTTAATATAAGGCTTCCTGCCTTGCCATTTGCTCCAATAATCCCTATCTTCATTATAATTCCTCCTAAATATTTTTACTTGTAACCACCCTCACTACTTGTAACCATTATAGTTACAAGTTTGTTGATTGTCAAGTCAAAATTTTATGTTATAATACATTTATAATTATTTTAACTACATGTTAATGATAAACGTATTTAAAGGAAGGTGACCTAATATGTCCATTAGCAGCCGATTTTCCGTTGGAATTCATATCTTAACTCTTCTTGGCACTAATACAAGTGTAGTAAAATCATCAGAATTAATTGCTGGAAGTGTTAATACAAATCCAGTTGTGATAAGAAAAATCATGGGAATGCTAAAAACTGCTGGATTGGTTAACGTAAGACCTGGTATTGCAGGAGCTACACTAGCAAAAGATCTTTCAGAAATCACATTATTAGATGTTTATAAAGCAGTAAATGTTGTACAAGAAAAAGAATTGTTTAGTGTTCATGAGAACCCAAATCCAGCTTGTCTCGTTGGACGAAATATTCAAAGCACAATAATTACAATCTTTTCAAAAGCTCAACAGGCATTAGAGACAGAACTTGAAAATGTAACACTAAAAGATGTTATATTGGATCTAAACAAAAAAGATGAATTACAAAACAGTAAATCTTAAGCTTAATAAAAAATGTAGCAAAACCAAGAAATCCCTCAATAAATTAATAATTTATTGGGAGATTTCTTAATTTAAATGAAAATGGAGTATCGCTCGTGATTAAACTTTAATCATTTTGCAATACTCCATTTAATTAAACTTATATTGTACTTTCTCTTTCAATCAATTCATGTTCTAAAACATAATGTGGTTCTTCTATTTCCTTCTTATTTAGAAGTTTAATAAGCATTCTCATTGCAACTGAACCCATGTCATAAGTTGGTTGAGATATTGTTGTGATCTTAGGATAGAATATTGCTGCAGCATAATTATCATTAAATCCTATAACACTTACATCTTTTGGAATTTTAATTTTATTATCTCTTAAAGCATTTATTGCACCCATTGCAATTTCATCAGATGCACATACTACACCCTTAAATTTCTTCTTTTCCTTTAAGAACTTTTGTATTCCTTCATATCCACTCTTAACCTTCATTGAACTAAAATAAACTAAATCTAGATCTATTTCTATTCCAGCTTCCTTCATAGCATTTTCATATCCAACATATCGGTCTCCCCAAGCATTTTGGTTATCTTTCTCAGTTCCTATGAAAGCAATTTCTCTTATTCCTTTTTCAATTAATAACTTTGTACTATCATAGCAAGCTTTAACATTATCAATAGTTACGCTTGGTAATACTCCGTCTTTATCTTTTGTTTCAACTAATACAGTTTTTAAATCTAATTCATTGATTAGTTCTAAAATTTCATCATTTAGAGAACTACTCATATAAAGTACACCATCAACCATTTTTTCTCTAAGTACTCTTAAATATTCTTTTTCCTTTTCAATATCAAGGTCTGAATTACATAATATTATGTTGTAATCGTATATATTTGAAACATCTTCAGCGCCTCTTACGATTTCTGGATAAAATTGATTAGATATATCTGGGAGTAAAATTCCTATTGTTTTTGTTTTTTGAGTTTTTAAACTTCTTGCGACTATGTTTGGTCTGTATCCAAGCTTCTTTATTGCATCTACAACTTTCTTCTTAGTATCTTCATTTACTACATCGATATCATTTAAAACTCTAGAAACGGTTGCAATTGATACTCCAGCTTCTTTTGCAACATCCTTAATAGAAGTAGCCATCCTTATTCCTCCTTTGAATTTTTCTAGATAATTTCATTATACTAATATAATACCTCATAAATCAACAGAACTTACAATAATTTATTATTTTACTATAAGTTTTGTCAATAATCATAGTTTTTAGTCTCAAATTTATAAATTTATAAAATACCTTAGTCTATTTAGTATAACAAATTATATTTTGATTACAAAATAATATGACTAGGAATATTAAGGACATCCTTTAATTCCTAGTCATTAATTATTATTTCATAACTTCAACTGTCATATTTAATGTTTCACCATTTATAACTATTTCTGAATAATCAGCTTCTCCATTATAAATAACTTCACAAGTTAAAGTTTCCTTCTTGATTGTTTCTTCAAACTTCTTAATAACATCTAATAACATCTCATTGTTTGCAACATAAAGTTTTATTTTATCTGCAACTTCAAAACCTTTATCTTTTCTCATATTTTGAATCTTTGAAATAATTTCTCTTACATGACCTTCTTCTTGAAGTTCTGGTGTTATAGTTGTGTCTAAGACAACCCCGAGTTCTCCTTCTCCAGCAAATGCATATCCTTCTAGTCCTTGCATTGTCACTAAAAGATTTTCATTTGTAAGAACTATTTCAATTCCATTAACATTAATAGTTTCACTTCCACCATTTTGTATCTTTTGAGCTAATTCCATTTGATTTTTTTCTGAAATTGCATTTTTAATTTGTGGAATTAACTTACCATACATCTTACCTATAACAGGAAGATTAGGTTTTATTTCAAAGTTAACATATTTAGAAAGGTCAGCACCAAGTTCAACCATCTTAATATTTAATTCTTCTTTTACGATATCTCCATAATATTCTGGAATAGAATTTGTTGAAATAAGCATTTCTGAAAGTGGCTGTCTATTCTTAACATTAGCAGCATTTCTAGCACTTCTTCCAAGTTTAACAAGTGTATAAGCTAAATCCATTTCCTTTTCTAAGTCTTTATTTATAGCTTCCTTATTAACTTCTGGCCAAGCACATAAATGAATACTTTCAGCTGCATTTCTATCAAGATTTACAACTAAATTTTGATAAATCTCTTCTGTCATAAATGGTACAAATGGTGATGCAACCTTAACTAAATTTGTTAATACTTTATATAATGTTACATAAGCACCAATCTTATCATCTGTTAACTCTTGTGACCAATATCTTGATCTATTTCTTCTTACATACCAGTTTGATAATTCATCTGTAAAATCTTCAATAGCTAATGCTGCTTGAGTGATTTTATAAGTATTTAAGTTGTCATCAACAGTTTCGATTAATGTATTTAATTTAGATATAATCCATTTGTCCATTACATTATCTGAAACAAAATCAGCATACTTTGTTGGATCAAAATTATCTATTTCAGCATATAAAACATAGAATGAGTATACATTCCATAATGTTCCTAAGAACTTTCTTTGAGCTTCTCCAACATCATCAATTGAAAATCTTGTTGGAAGCCATGGTGCGCTTGCAGTATAGAAATGCCATCTTGTAGCATCTGCTCCTTGACTATTTAATACTTCAAATGGATCTACAACATTCCCTTTATGTTTAGACATTTTAAGTCCTTTTTTATCTAAAACGTGACCTAATACTATACAATTTTCAAATGAATTTGTATCAAATATACATGTTGAAATTGCAAGTAATGTATAGAACCAACCTCTAGTTTGGTCAACAGCTTCTGAAATAAATTGAGCTGGGAAATTAGCTTCAAAAGTTTCCTTATTTTCAAATGGATAGTGCCATTGCGCAAAAGGCATTGAACCTGAATCAAACCAACAATCAATTACTTCACGAGTTCTAGTCATTTCCTTTTGACAATGTGGACATTTTAATTTTATTGCATCTACATAAGGTTTGTGTAATTCAACACCTGTGCAGTCTGAAGTTGCTTTTTCTTCTAATTCTTCTCTGCTTCCAATACATTCTTTATGACCACATTCACATTCCCATATAGGAAGTGGTGTTCCCCAATATCTATCTCTTGAAATACCCCAATCAATAACATTTTCAAGGAATTTACCAAATCTTCCTGTTCTAGTATTATCAGGATACCAATTTATTTTATTATTATTTTCAAGTAATTTATCTCTAACTTGAGTCATTGCAACAAACCAACTATCTTTTGGATAATATAAAAGTGGTGTATCACATCTCCAACAATGTGGATATGAGTGAGTATGCTTTTGTGCACTAAATAATTGATTATTTTCTTCTAAATATTTAACAATACTTTCATCACATTTCTTAACAAACTTTCCTGCCCATGGTGTAACTTCGTCTACAAAATTACCACTTGCATCTACTAAGTTTACAAAAGTAATTCCATTCTTCTTTGCAACAAGACTATCATCTTCACCATAAGCTGGCGCAATATGTACTATTCCAGTACCATCTGTAAGTGTTACATAATCACCATGAATTACTACAAATGCTTTTCCTTCAACCTTAGCAAAAGGTAATAATTGTTCATATTCTACACCTAATAATTCTTCACCTTTGAATTCTTTAACTAACTCATATTCAGTGTCACCTAATACTTTAGATACTAAATCTTTAGCTAAAACATAAATTTCTTCTCCAACCTTAACGTCACAATATGTGTATGATTTATTTATACATAATGCTAAGTTAGATGGTAAAGTCCAAGGTGTTGTTGTCCAAGCTAATATATACTTATTTTCTTCACCTTTAACTTTAAACTTTGCAGTTGCAGTTAAATCTTTAACATCTTTATATCCTTGAGCTACTTCATGAGATGAAAGAGCTGTTCCACATCTTGGACAGTAAGGCATTACCTTATGACCTTGATATAGCAATTTCTTATCCCACATTTGCTTTAAAGCCCACCATTCAGACTCAATATAGTTATCATGATAAGTTACATATGGATCATCCATATCTACCCAATACCCTATTTGCTCAGACATTTCCTTCCACAAAGTTACATATGAGAATACACTCTCTTTACATTCTTTAACGAATTTCTCCACACCGAAATCTTCAATTTGTCCTTTTCCTGAAATTCCAAGTTTCTTTTCTATTTCTAATTCTACTGGAAGACCATGTGTATCCCATCCAGCTTTTCTAATAACCTTATATCCCTTCATAACCTTGTATCTAGGGATTATATCCTTCATAACTCTTGTTAAAATATGACCAACATGAGGCTTTCCATTTGCTGTTGGTGGTCCATCATAGAAAGTAAAATACTCCCCATCTTGATTTGAATCAAAGCTCTTCTTTATAATGTCCTTTTCTGTCCAAAGCTTTGAAATATCTTTTTCCATATTTACAGTGCCTTTTAATGAATCTACTTTATTGTACATTTAATTTTCCCCTTTCATTTTCAGTTAACAGTAACAATTAACAATGAACAGCTAGCATAAAAATTACTTTATAACTTTTTAATATAATTTTTTCTCCTCGATTATCTTTAGTATAACTAAATAAAATCATTTGTTCCTAGTTAATTTTATTATTTTTAATTCTATATTTTATCAATCCTTAGACTTCAAAAATTCTCTAAGTTTATTTTTATACGAAAAAAAGACCTCATCCTACAGGACGAAGTGAATTCGCAAACCACCTAAGGTTAAACATTTAAATAAAAAATTAAATGCTATATTTCAAGTACATACATACTCTATCCTTTAACGCAGGCTCTTACGTGATGACTTATTTAGCAAAGTTATACCTTTCAGTCTCCAACTCCTAGGTGATTTTCCCTCAAACTTAATATAGCTTTCCACCAAACAGCTACTCTCTAAAATTAATGATATAAGGTACTTTTCCTAATCATAGTCTTTTATTCTAATAATTATATATTAATGATTTTTAAAAGTCAATTAATAGTCGAATATTCATCATACAATTTTTGATTGATTTATAATACTATCTCAATCTACTACATTTTCTATATAGTCCTTTGTAAAAATTAAGGAGTATATTTAATTTTTTTATTTGATCTATATACTACTATACAATTAATATATTTACGTATTACTAACTATAATGTTATACTATGGGTACAATTCCAAAAAATAATTTAATTTAAGGAGTGGTAATAATGTTTTGTACAAATTGTGGACAAGAAATAGATGATAATGCTGATATCTGCATACACTGTGGTGTTGCTACTGCAAAAAGTGGTTCTCCTCTAAATTCTTTAGACAATCCTTCTCATATACCAGGTGTAGCTGGATGCTGTTTTCCTATAGTTGGTATAATCTTATACTTTGTATGGAAAGATAAAAAACCATTAAGTGCTAAGTTAGTAATTAAGTGGACTTTAACTGGTCTTGCTATTAATGTAATTTTTACTATAATATATGTACTTATATTTATTATGGCAAATGCTTAATTATAAAACAATTTTAAAATATATGTTTTTTTGCCACAGAATGCCTGAGAGATCACTCTTTTTTAGAGGACATCAATTCCCAATATGTGCTAGATGCACTGGGATTTTAATAGGTTATATTATCGGAATATTTTATTTGATTTTTTATAATAAACTAGGTTATATATTTGAACTATTACTTATGGTACCTCTATTAATTGATGGAATTGTTCAGTATCGTGGATATTTTGTAAGTACTAACCTTAGGAGATTAATTACTGGAATCTTAGGTGGAATATCTCTTATATGTTTATTAAGAATGATAATTGTACTATGGCTTAAAAGTCTGCAATGGGCACAAGATTATATACTTAGTCTCTTACGCTAATCACAACATTTAAATTAAAATGTTATAAATTAATAATAAAATGCTACAGGAGTGATATATAGTAATGTTTTGTACAAATTGTGGACAAGAAATAGATAATAATGCTGATGCATGTATACATTGCGGTGTTGCTACTGGTAAAAGTGAATCTCATTTTAACAAAAAAGATATTCCTTCGCACTTACCAGGCATAGCTGGCTGCTGCTTCCCATTCGTTGGTATATTATTATACTTCTTTTGGAAAGATGAAAAGCCTAAGAGTGCTAGTTTAGTTATCAAATGGACTTTAACTGGCATAACTTTAAGTGTCATTGGATCTATTTTATATGTTTTATTCATAATTTTATTTGGATTTCTAGCATCTAATTATTAGATCGTTGACTTATTATGATTTCATTTGACTTTCTATTAATATAAACAAAGGTGATTAAGATGTTTTTTACATTTGAATCATCTTTTTGTAATTTATATGACGTAATTTAAATTTTACATTGAGTTTATATATTTACTCATAACTTCTATTGATGATATAATGTTTCCATTAATTATTAATAAAAATTTTAAGGGGGATTTATAATGTTTTGTACAAATTGTGGACAAGAAATAGACGATAATGCTGATGTATGTATACACTGTGGGGTTGCTACTGGTAAACGTAATTCTTCTGTAGGTGTAGATAATCCATCTCACTTAGCTGGAGTTGCATCATGCTGCTTCCCAATAGTAGGAATCATCTTATACTTTATATGGAAAGATGAAAAACCTCAAAGTGCTAGTTTAATATGTAAGTGGCTGATAGGTGGAATTGTTGCTTGGGTTGTATTCTACATATTAACATTTGCATTAAGTATATTTGGAAGTCTATCATCTCTATATTAAATGTTTAATTATAAAAAAGTTTTAAAGTATATGTTCTTTTGTCATCAGTTACCAGAGAGATCTTTTTTCTTTAAAGGCCATCAATTTCCCATTTGTGCACGTTGTACCGGAATATTGATAGGTTATATTTTTGGAATTATTTACATACTTAAATTTAGAGATTTGCATATATTCTTAGAATTACTACTAATAGTTCCTCTTTTAATTGATGGAACAGGACAATACCTTGGATACTTTAAAAGTACAAATATTAGACGATTAATTACTGGAATTTTAGCTGGCATATCAACTATATGTTTGTTTAGATTAGCATGTGTTTTAGGTTTACAATCTGGACATTGGTTTTATAATAATATAATAGCTAAATAGATGCTATTATCATTATCCATATAGCGTTTTAGTTATAATTATGAACTTAGCATGAAATATAGCTACCTAAAAGGTTAAAATAATTCGACCTTAGGTAGCTATACTTTAACTATATTTTGAAAATATAGCTTCATAATTTAAAACTTTATAAGAATATTTATCTTCTTCAAAAAACTATTCAAATGTAAATTCTAGTCCCTCATCATTATATACATTTGAACCTTCATTGTCAGAGTTATTATAAATATTTAAATCTTCATCAATATTTATAATAATACTTCTCTCTCGATTCTTCGCTAGCTTTCTTTTAGATTTATCATCCAATGCCATTTTTACTAATTTAATTGATTCAGTTGGTGTTTCTCCTCCACCAAGAACTATTATATTAAATGCATCATTATAAGTAGTATATGTACTTTTGTAAACCTCAAAACATTTAGAAACTTCGTTTGGATCATAACCATTTGTTTTTAAATTTATGCCTAAATAATCACAGTCATATGTATCTGGTTGAGCAAACACACTATTCTTTATAGCTAAATCTATTGCAGTTTTAGCATCCTTTAACCCATCATAAAGCTTTAACACAAGTCCAGATCCTTCAGCAGTATTTATTCTAAATGAATCTTTTTTATCAATATTTCCATCCGCATGAATACCCATTAAATTATATGATAAATCTAAACTCTCAACTACTTCATTATTTACTTCTTTGTAAGTGTTTCGTTTATTATTATCTATAAATTTAACATCACTAATTAGATTTATTACACTATTAATATCATTCCAACATTCTATTGTATTCTTAAATGATAATTGATCTTCTGTTAAACTAGGTAGAATTGCTACTATATTTATTTTGGTAGAAGGAATCGCAGCAGACGCTATCTGTATAAATGTTTTAACTGCACCTGACCCAGTTCCACCTGCCATACTCGTAAAAATAATCATCACTTCTGTTTGAGGATATTTTCTTAATAAAGTTCCTATTGCATTTGCATTATCCTTTATCATTTCTTTCGATTTATTCCTATCTCTCCCAGAACCATCGGCTCCCGGGTATAGATAAACATTCTTATCCATATTGGCATTCTTCAAAGGCTTAATATCGGATAAACTACTATTAAAAAATAATCCATTATAACTTTTATTTTTGCTCAATAATCCATCTACTATATTTCCAGCACCTTGTCCTAATGCAACTAATAACATTTTGCTCTTTTCCATAATTAATCCTCCTATTTCGCTAACATATATTTGATTTTTTTTGATTTTTTTAAAACTTTTAATTTTTTTATTTTTTAATGTCTATATTTGTTGTATAATATCTATTAGTAGTATTAATAATATAATTCTATCCTATATTCACTAAGATTTAAAGGATATTTATTATAATATAAGTAATTTAAAGTTAAACACACTAATATAAGCATCACGAGTAAAAAAGTTCATTTGTTTACTCTCTTAATTTGTCGTGTGAATTAAACTTATTAAACATCTTTCAAATTATTACTTTTTATTATAGACTTGATTTTTATATATGATTATCTTTTAAATAGGATGTTATTTTTAATTTTTTATAAATATATATGATACTAGCACACTTATTGAAAAGTAAGGTCGCAAAGCCGTGAGTCTAAGGAGAATTTTATTTTCTATGATCGTCAGGTTGCCAAAATATAATTATAATAGATGGTATATTTATTTTTGTTGTATTTAGGTGACTATGATTACATAGTCACCTTTTTAATTATTTTTTAGAATAATTAGCAAATATTTTTAGAGTAACTCTAAGTATCAATCTCTATTGGATTAAAACTCTATTCATATTAAATTTTACGTTTCAACGATATTAATAAAGCTTCTTTTTCCTTACTAATGAAGCTTTGATATTATTACTTATATAACCTTTATCAGCTAATATTATTATTGGGTAATTTGCTAAAGCAAGCTCTTCTAAATTTGCATACAGGTATAGGCATATTATCAATAATTTATCACTATGCTGCTTAAATATTAGCAGATTAGAGAACTAGATTTCTAAGATTCTTTTTATAAAGATAAAAGTAAACTTTTTCAGTATTATATTAAGTTTGATTTAAAGAGGGGGATGTAAAAAATTATGAATTCTGCAGATAAACATATGAATATTTACCAAGAGGCCACTATAAAAAATAAAAAAAGAGGAGATATATTATCTTATTCAATTAGTCAGGTAGCTGCTCTATTAGGGGAAGAAGATAGGAATATACTATATTATACTAATGTTTTTGATAACATTTTAAAAATAGAAATATTAGATAAAGAATTAAGATATACAAATAGAGATGTAGATAAGCTTGAATTTTTAATTAATTTAAAAAACAAAGGAATGACTATAAAGGAAATCCAAAATTATTGCAAGGAGTTACCTTTGAATATTGAAGATTTAGCGGCGGTTAACGAAAATAGTTCTGTTTCTGTCAAAGAAATCATATCGACAATTATAGAATCAGAAAATAAAAACATCGATAACTTAAAAGAATGTTTGGTTAATAAAATTCGTGAAAATAATGAATTGTCCGTTGAAAAAATTGTAGAAGGAATAGTGCAAGAACAAAATAAACAAATTAAGCTCATTAGAAATGATATATTAACTGAAATCAAAGAATATATTGATTATAAATTTGATATAGAATATAGAACAAATAAGGATTTATACAATAAGTTTTCGATAAAAATAGATGAATTAACTTCTGAAAAGAATACATTAGAAGATACTATAAAATTGCAAATTAAAGAATATAATGAAATATCTATATCTAGGGACAACAATTTGATAAATGAAATTAGAAGATTTAAAAATGTAATAGAACAAGCTTATTATGTTCAAAATGAAATTGAAACACAAACTGAAAAAATAAGTTTTATAGAAAGATTATTTGGAGCTATTCATTTGAGATAATTAAGTAAGAACAAATCACGGAATTTTGCTTTAGAAGATTCCTAATGATTTGTTCTTACTTTTTATTAATAATTTTATTTTATCACCTTAGGAATTACTAGTATAAATTCAGAACCCTCTCTATATTTAGAATTTACCTTTAACTTAATGCCAAAATTCTTTGAAATGGATTTTAATAAACTAAGTCCTATTCCAGTTCCACTAATATTCTGTCCTCTTACTACTTCACTTCTATAAAATCTATCAAATATACGTTTTTGCTCTTCTTCTTTAATTCCTATTCCATTATCCTTAACTGTTATTTTTATATGTTTATTCATATCCTCAATGCTTAAAGTTATTTCTCCATTTTCTCCAGTATATTTAAATGCATTTTCAATTAGTATTACAACAGCTCTCTTTATCTTATCATAATCCCATTGAACAAGTATTTCTTCTTTAGGTTTATTAACCTTAAAATTCTTTTCTTTAATTTCTGATAAATCTATATAGAATTCACTTAAGTCATTAACAAAATCATTTAATTTGAAATTAGTTATATTAACTGCTAGATCTAAATCCTCTTTAGATAATAATAATAAATCAGTATTTAGTTTTTCTAGGCCTCTTACTTCTGTCATCATCTTTGAAATATGTTCAAAGTGATCATCTATAGTATCTCCCCAGGAATGAGCTAACAGTTCTAACTTTCCTTTTATTACAGCTAATGGAGTTCTCATTTCATGAGATGCATCTTGAACAAAATAAACCTGCTTTTCATAAGCATCTCTAATTGGTTTTACTACTCTAGCTGCAAGATAAGTTGAAAGAGCTGTAGCAATTATAATCAATATAGTTAAACTTACTATAATTGAAGTTTTTAATCTATTTAAAGAACTTACTTCTGGATCAATATTGACAAGCACTTGTATTTTGTAATCTCCATTATCTATTATAATTCCTCTAAAACTATACTCATCACTTGTTAATGTAACTACCTCATCTTTTGCATTTTGAGGAAGTACTGGCAAGTCATCTTCTGTAAAATAATAATTTTTACTCATAGTTTCAAATTTATTATTTTTATATATAATAACAATTAAGTTAGGGGGAATTCGCATAAACTTTCCATTTGGTTTTGTTTCAAAACCTTTAATTTGACCTTCCTTTTGATTGTCAAATTTATTAATTAACTCATTTTGGTGATCCTCTTCTGGTTTAGTTCCTACTTGTGGCTGACTATTATTTGATGATTGAATTTCAGTTTGACTTTGTACCTTATTTTCATGAACATTAAAATTACCTGAGTCAAAAGTCGCTTTATAATCAAAATTTAAAGGTTGTTTATTTATAAAATCCTTCTGTTCTAAAATCTGACGATCCACATTGTCAAACACCTTAGCTGAATATACTGCATTAGTTATTATTGCAAATATAATCAGACATGCAAATACGACACTTGTACTTATGACTATAATACTTTTCTTTGTCGCTGAAAATATATCCTTTTTCATATATTAATCCTCTATACTTTCATCTAATAAATATCCCATACCTCGTTTAGTTATAAGATATTTACCAAATCCAAAATCACTTAGCTGCTTTCTTAATCTACTTATATATACTTCAATTATTTCAGTTGCAGCATCACTATTATATCCACATACATTATCAAATATTTGTTCCTTAAATAATAATACTCCTTTATTTATAACCATATATTCAAGAAGCTTATATAATTTTTCGTTTAACTCTACTTCATTTTCTTCTATATAAACTCTTCTTGTTTTCATATCTATCTGCATATTTTTAAATTCAAGGATATTAGGTTTCTTAACCTTTCCCATGCTTTTTAAAATAGAATTAATACGAGCCTTTAACTCTTCCATAAAAAATGGCTTAGTTAAATAATCATTAGCACCCAAATTAAATGCTTTAAGTTTATCCCCGAGTTCTTCTTTTGCTGTTAATATAATTACACCTGTATTCAAGCAATTCTTGGACATATGCTTTAAAACATCCATTCCACCGATTCCTGGTAGCATAAGATCTAATATTACAACATCATAAGTATAAGCACCTAAATATTCAACAGCATCTTCGCCATTATAAACCGCCTCAATTTCTACTTCACCTTTAAGATATTCAACTATATTTTGACTTATCTCTAGATTATCTTCAACAAGTAATACTTTTATCATTGATTTCACCCCTAATATAAAATTTATAAGGAAACTCTAGTCACAAACGCTTCGCTGAGTAAGTTCAAATATCCAAATATGAAATTTGGATTTTCACTTAAAGTTATAAAATCTTAAATAATCTTCTGTAATTAAATTTATAATAATTTCTCTGATTTTACTCTAATTATATAACAGTTTTCTTAATGATTGCTTAATTTTCTTTATATTAATTATCCTTATTCTAATTTCTCACTTTAATATAAATACCTTTTTAACCACTAATTCGAGCTATTGTATCTTAATATTTATTATTAAATAGCAAAGTTTACTTATCAAAATACAAAATGTATAATTTAATTATGAAAGATACATTCTTTCAAATTTTAATAATATTTTTAGGAGATGTTAATATGGATAATAACTTAAATGAAGCTGTTTTAGATAAATTAACAAAGACTTGTACTTGTAAATTAATTACTCGTGCAAAAATTAAAGACGCGATTAAAAATGGTGCTTCAACCTTGGAAGAAGTTCAAAAAGCAACTGGAGCTGGCAGTGGACCTTGTAAAGGGACGAATTGTTCTCCACGAATAAATGACATATTAGAAAAACTTAATAAATAATATTATAGTATATATGTTGCAAAAATATTCTGCATTAAAAGCTAGTTATCGTTACTTAATTTTATTGAAGAATTAAAATTGCACTATATGTAACATTTCTTCACTTAAAAATGCTCCCTTTATAGTAGTAGACAGTTTTTTATTTTAACTGTCTACTACTATAAAGGGAGCATCTCAATATTAACCACACTGTTTCATTTTCAGAAGATGATTTTTGGTTTTCTCAAATCTCCACCACTAATCATTTAAATTTATTTATTAATTTAGTCATTTATTTCAAAAAGAAAATACATAACTTTTTTATAACTTCAGTATATTTTCTATATCTAAATTTCACAAATTACTTTTACTCAACTTATAAATTCTATTCCAAATTAGATTTTAAAGTTATCTTACCATCTAAGTATTCAGGTACTACATCTATAATATTCTTTCTAATACAATACTCAATATCCTCATCTAATTCTAAAGATTTCATAACAGAATAATGTGTTGCCTTTTCTACATAACTTAAAATATCCTTATGTGCTTCATATATCATACTTGCCGTCTTTGCTATATCAGTAAGCTGTAAATCTTTATCAGACTTTAACATTTCATTAATTATATATCCACCACAAATATAGTCATCCATAGAAAAATTGCCATTTGTTCCTGCATTAATAATAACTACATCATTATTTATTTCAACCAACCTTTTAGCTACTGCGTTTACATTTATCATAGCAGCTATTAATACTCTTTTAGCTGTAGTTGATTTTGTAAGTGTTCTAGTTCCATTTGTTGTTGTCATTAATACAGTCTTATTTTCTACTCTTTCCTTTGTATATTCTAATGGCGAATTAGATAAATCAAAACCCTCTATTTTAACCGCATTTCTTTCTCCACCTAATATGTAATCTTCTCTATTAAGTTTCTTAGTATGTTCTAAGGTTTCTTCAATTGTTAAATATGGAATAACCTCTTTACATCCATTATTTAATGCTGTAACTATTACAGATGTTGCTCTGAACATATCAATTACAACAGCTACTTTATTTTCAATTTTACTTTCACTAATATCATCTGCTGATATTATAATGTCAACTTTCATTTGCCACTCTCCCTTTATTAACGAAATTCAACTTCTAAACATATCTAACGAAAATGATTCAAGTTAGATAATTATTGACAATATTACTTATATTACTTAAAATCTTTTCCTTGCCACAAATCATTATCTTGTAAAGCCTTATCTATTGAATTTAAAACTTCCCATTTCTTCAAACTCCACATAGGTCCAATTAAAAGTTCCCTTGGTGCATCACCAGTTAATCTATGTACTACCATTTCTTTAGGAAGCATTGCTATACCCTTTGTAATTAAATCTATATAATCTTCTTGTGATAAAAATTCAAGTTCACCTTTTTCATATACCTTTACCATAGGTGTTTGTCTCATTAAATGTAGTAAATGAAACTTAATTCCTCTAACCCCTGAATGAGCAATATAATCTATGGTCTTTAGCATATCCTCCTTGGTTTCCCCTGGTAATCCTAAAATATCATGTACTACCACATCAATATTTCTCTCTTTTAGATTTTTCATTGCCTTTTCAAAAACTTCTAATTTATAGCCTCTATTTATTTTCAAAGCAGTTATATCATTACTGCTTTGAAGTCCAAGTTCTATCCATAGATAAACCCTGCTATTTATCTCTTCCAATAAATCTAATACTTCATCATCTAAGCAATCTGGTCTTGTTGCTATTGCAATTGCTACAACACCTTCTTGGTTTAAAGCTTCCTCATATTTACGTCTTAACTCATCAATAGGTGCATATGTGTTGGTATAAGCCTGAAAATAAGCAATATACTTTCCACTTTTCCACTTATGTGCCATCATTTCTTTTATATCATTAAACTGCTTTGTAATGGATAATTCTCTATCTCCCGCATAATCTCCTGAACCTCTTTCACTACAAAAAAGGCAGCCACCATTGCTTATTTTTCCATCCCTATTAGGGCATGAAAAACCTCCATCTAAAGATATTTTAAATACCTTTTCTCCAAATTTCTCTCTTAAAAAATAGTTTAAACTATGATATCTCTTTTCATTCCAAAAACTATTCATGTGTCCTCCTATATGTAAAAAATTATTCCAATATAAGTGAATATATATTGCGCTCTTAATTCTTTAGTGATATTAAACTAATATTATATATTTTGGTGTCGATTATTTTTACAACATATATATCATAAAACTTATATCAATTTTTAATTTCAAATTAATTTTTCTTCCTTACATTGTACATTTAAATTTGTTAAATGTACATTATGCTCTATTAAAGAAAATTGTATATAAGTTCTAATTAATTTGCTTAATTAAAACCCTCTACATTAATTAAGTATATATAGCTTATTAATTAGAATATATATTAAATAAATTAGCTTATTAATTCGTTTTTTTAATTCACTTATTCAAATCTAAGATTTATGTATTTAAATTATTGTAAATTTAAAGAATAAATCAAAAGTAACGCTTATATATTATTAAAAGGAACATTCTTAGAGGAGGATAAATTTTGAAAAATGAATTAATCAAGGTTTTTCAAGTTGCCACAGTATTTATTGGTACAATTGTTGGTGCTGGACTTGCCTCAGGAAAAGAGATTACAGAATTCTTCACTAAGTATGGAATAAATAGTTTTTTAGGAATTATAGCGTGTGGAATTTTCTATATTATAATGAGTTCTATAATCTCAAAAATAAGTATTGATTACAATCTTAATTCATATAGTGATGTTATAAATATAATCAGCCCTAATATATTAGGAAAATTTACTGGCTTTATAACTACTTTTTTTCTTATTTCCAGTTCTTCAATAATACTTGCTGGAAGTGGGGCTTTAATCCATCAATTTTTTGGAATACCTAAAATACTAGGTTCATTAATAATGATTTTAATTGCAATCTTCTTTCTACTTCGTGACACTGAAGGTCTGATTGAAGTAAATTCCTTTATTGTTCCTGGATTAATTGGAACACTTACTTTAATTACAGCTTTATATTTTTCATTTTGTAAAGATACTATTTCCTTTAGCAATATATCTAGTTTTCCACCACATAAATCTGGTCTCCTTATTTCAACAATATTATATGCAGGATATAATACACTTTCTGCCTCAGGAGTTTTAGTTCCACTTAGCACCCAAATGAAAAAAACTAAAATCATGATTATTGGAGTAATAACAGGTGCAATTGGACTAACTATACTTTGCTTAATGATAAATTTATTATTAACAGTTAATCAACCTTATATATATAACTATGAAATTCCATTGCTTTTTGTAGCAAATAGATTTGGTAATATTATTCAAGCGTTATTACTTGTCATAATATGGCTAGAAATGTTTTCTACTGAAGTTTCTGATATATATTCAATAAGTAAGACCTTAGAACAATCCTTTAATATTAAATTTAAAAAAGCTATATTTATAGTTTTAGGTACTGCACTTCTAATTTCTCAATTAGGATTTGGTAATCTTATAACAAAGTTATATCCTATGTTTGGATTGTTAAGTTTAATTTTTATATCTCAATGTATAATATTCTTCTTCAAGAAACATAAATAAGGAAACTCGACTCACATTCGTTCGTTAAGTAAGTGATTCACATGAAATAATAGATTTGGGTTCTCTACTTATGATATACTTTTATAAAAATGTTTTATAGGGCACTTTGACTTATTATTGTTTGATATGCCTTATCTTGAAGGGTTTGATATATATGAATTATTTAGATATGTTAAATGAATGTACTCTTTGTCATAGAAATTGTAAAGTTAACAGAAATGATAATCAAATAGGATTTTGTAAAGCTTCAAATAAAGTACGAATTGCCAGAGCTTCTTTGCTTCTTTGGGAGGAACCACCTATCTCGCAAGGCAATGGCTCTGGTACTGTATTCTTTTCTCATTGCAATTTGAATTGTGTATTTTGCCAAAATCATGATATAAGCCAAGGAAGCAAAGAAAATATTTCTTCTGACTATGATTCAAAAAATCTAAAAACTGAAAATTCAACAAAGAATTCATCCGTTACTGGCATTGAGATATCTATTGAAAGACTTTCTGAAATATTTTTAGAACTTCAAAAAAAAGGAGCAAATAATATTAATTTAGTAACTCCAACACATTACGTTCCTCAAATAATAGAAGCACTGAAAATAGCAAAGAAAAACAAATTAACAATACCCATTCTTTATAACACAAATGGTTATGATTCTATTGAAACCATAAAATCACTAAATGGATATATTGATGTTTATTTACCAGATTTCAAATATTTTAATGATAAATATGCAATTAAATATTCTAAGGTAAATAACTATTCTTCTAATACTATAAAAGTGATTGATGAGATGCTAAGTCAAGTTGGAGAATCTAAGTTTGATTCCAATGGTCATATGATTAAAGGCATTATTGTAAGACACTTAATGCTTCCAGGACTTCTTTTCGATTCAAAAAAGGTAATTGATCTTATTTATAATAGATACGGTGATAGTATTTATATAAGTTTAATGAATCAATATGTACCTATGTTTAAAGCTTGTGATTACCCTGAAATAGATAAGTCACTTAATCCGAAACACTATGATAGTCTAATTAATTATGCAGTAGAACTTGGCATTACAAATGGCTTCATTCAAGATGAAGGTACTAATACATCTGATTTTATTCCGAGCTTTAATTTAGAAGGCGTAATTCAATGAACCATTAATAATTAACAAATAAGGAACAAACTTAATAGAGTTTGTTCCTTATTTGTTAATGAGCTATTCCCTTATTGTCAGATTTCTTTATTTAACTGAAAATGGAGTCTCACTTTTAATTAAAATTTAATCATTCGGGGACTTCACTTAACTGCCGATTTATTTGTACACTACTAAGAAAATTTCAAAATTAATAATAAAATTTAGGTATTTTTCGCTTGTTGTCTAACCCAGGTATAATTGGTGGTGTAAATTCATTACCTGCCTTTATGCTTTGTGTCTCACAATTACTTGTAAGTTCTTTTCTTTTCGAGAACATATCCTCTTCATATCTTCTAGTCAAAATAGAACTTAAATCTGACTCAAGTAAACTTAAACTATCAAATACGCATACTTCTCCATACCCCCATAATGGATCTGGATATGTTATATCACTTCGTCTTCTTCTCGCACCTCTTACTAAGTAATATTTTAATCTTTGTCCAAAAAGATATGGATCCTTTCCTTGTATTATTCCCCATTCCATCATTAATGCACATATTCCAGCTACCTGTGGTGCTGCCATTGATGTACCTGTTTTATTATCATAGCCACCATTAGGAACTGGTCCAGCTATATCCTCTCCTGGTGCAACTAAATCTGGTCTTACAGCATTTTGCCATATCTGTTCTCCTCTACCACTAAAGGATGAAAGATTATCAGTTCTATAGTTATAGCTTCCAACTGCAATTATATTATCTACTGTCGCAGGAATTCCTAAAGTGTTAAATTGATTAGGTTCTAAAAATTTTGTACCAGGATTAAGTCCCTCTAATACAGGAAGCCATATTGAATATTTTCCTGGGTACTCATTTAAAACATTTATTTCTAAAGTCCATACACCTTGAACAAGATACTCAGATCTAGCTGAAAGGATTATTTTAATTTCACTATTCAACTCAAATGGTTTCGCTCCAGCTATATACACATCATATCTGTCTTTTCCTATAGCACCTTGAATATAACCTTCCTGCATTACAATACTTCCACTACTTTGGCCTGTTGGACTTATTATATTAATTGATATATTAGGTAAAATTGATTTATATAAATTCATAACAATTGATTTTTCATCACTTGCTATATTAAAAATCTCTCTTTGAGTTTTGTTTAAATCCCCTCCAACGTGATGACCTGCATCTCCTTCATTTCCAGCAGCAATTACAATAGAAACTCTTTCTAAATTAGCTATTGTCCTAAGATACTGCTCTAACAAACTGCTTCCATTATGAGCTCCATCATTTGTACTTAAACTAATACTAATAACTAAAGGCATATTGAGTTCCTTACTCGCATCTAATAAGAACTTAATTCCCTCCATTATCTGAGAACTTAATACTGCTACCCCTCTTGCTGCCTTTACCATTGCTATAGAAGCATTAGGTGCTGCCCCTTTATACTGTTGATTTATATTTCCACCAGCAGATGCAATTCCTGCTACATGAGTCCCATGTCCTGTATTATCAATTGATGGAATTATTGAATATGGATTATTAGACTTTATTGCATCATTTATCATTTGCTTATTATAAATATTACCTCCTGTACTTAAATCATAAATATACTCAATTCTTGTATTCCCATCATTATCCATGAATGCTGGATGCGTATAATCTATTCCTGAATCTACAAAACCAATTAAAACTCCTTTTCCTGAAACCTCAAAATTAGGAGGTAATTCAAGTATACAAGATGCCCTATTACTTTCTCTGTCCTGTTCATATAAGTTTTTAGGTAATTCTATATATTGAATCGTGTTACTTAATGATACATCCTCCAACTTGTTTATAGGTATATCAACAATTCCAAAATTATATCCTAAATCTTGAAACTTTCCACCTAGCCCTTCAATGAATATTCTTGTTTGTTCTGCATTTCCCCTATATAAAATAACTAATTGTATATTATTATTTCCCTCTACATTAAATTTATAGCCTAATTCATCTAATATTGCCTTTGGTACATTAGTTAATAATCCAATAGAAGCATCTACTTTTGAAGATACTTGCCTTTTTAAATTAGCTATAAGAACCAACTCCTAAATAACTATACACATACATACTATGCAGTTAAGTATCAATATGTAACAAAAATAGAGGCTAATTGGACTAACCAATTAACCTCTATTTTTATTATACTATAATTAAAATATTAAAAATCATCTTAAATGACCTTTACTGTAATTTAATTTCAACTCTTTCTAATTTAGCAATTACATCCATTTCTTTTAATTCCATAGTTTCAGTAATTAAACTTCCTGCATTACTAACTAAAAGCACCTTAGAATTGCCTAAAACTTTTACTTGTCTTATCTTTCTACTTCCCTTATAGTCAATTAGGAAAAAGCCATTATTACTAACTTCTTTTACACTATGTGCAAAAGCAATATCACCTTTTAACATTCTAAACCCATTCATTTCATTATCTTCTATTTCTAAATAAAATACCTTATCTTGTGGATAATCTTCTATTTTATTTGAATGAATTGGCATTTCTTTAGATCCCTTTTTCGTTGATAATGAATAATTATATATTGGAACACTTCTAAGTACTGATGAAAATGCATCTGTCCATACTTCTGAATTTTCTACATTTTTCTTAGGAACTTCTTTTAAAGTCCTTCTTTCTTCCATCAATTGCTCATCTGTAACAACCATACTTATATCATTTAAATCAGCTTGCAGTATTTTAGCTGCTTTGTCTATGAATGATTCAGGAGCAACTTTTCTTCCAATTTCTACTTCATTTAAGTATTTTTCTGCTACTCCAAGCTTCTTAGCTAAAGCCTTAACTGTCATACCACTCTTTTCTCTAGCCTGTTTTATATTCTCTCCTACACGACTCACTTTACTTTCTCCCCTTTTGTTGTGCTTCAAACCATTCTCTTTCTTCAACTAAATGTTCTAATAAATATTTAAATGTCCATTTGTAGTTTTGAGCTGTAGATACAGCCAATACTCCACCTTTAACAAAACCTCTAATATATCTAATAGTAACTTTTAATTGTTCATCTTTAAAGCCATTAAAAATAAGTGCCTTTTCATTTAATGGCAGCTCATCATGTGAATCTTCATTGTTCTTCTCACATATTATATCTTCGATCTTCATTAATTCCATATGATTATTTATTTCTATTACTTTAATATTTTGACTTTCTATCTTTTTAATTTCATCTGGTTTTAATCCATATGCTAATATACATTTATTATTTATAGCCATTTAAGACACCTCTTTTCTATTTACTTTATTATGTATGATCTTTTATTAACTATTTGTTTTTTATGATTCAGAAGCAGATTGTTTTATATACACGGTTTAAAATTAAAGTCCATTCTATTCTTCAATTATTTCTGGTTCTGTAATTTCTTCCCCTTGCATATCTACTGTAACACTTTTAATAACTTGATCTTCATAAGGTCTATCTGCTCTATCAGTCTTTTCCGCAACAATTTTATCTGCTACTTCCATTCCTTCAATAACCTTACCAAATGATGCATATTGTGCATCTAAGTGTGGCGCATCTGCAACCATAATGAAAAACTGACTTCCTGCTGAATCTGGGTGCATAGATCTAGCCATTGATAATACACCTTTTGAATGCTTTAATGTATTTTTAAAACCATTGTTTGTGAATTCTCCCTTTATAGAATAACCAGGGCCACCCATTCCACTACCTTTTGGACATCCTCCTTGAATCATAAATCCTGGAATAACTCTATGGAATATTAATCCATCATAAAAACCTCTATTTATTAAATCTACAAAATTTCTTACTGTATTTGGTGCTATTTCAGGATATAATTCAGCCTTAATAACCCCTCCATTTTCCATAGTCATTGTAATAATTGGATTCTTCATTTTTAAATTTCTCCTCTCGATATCAGTATTAAATAATATTATTATCTAAAATATAAATTTAAATTCATTATTTATGTTTTTCATAAACGTGAATCATATTTATATTTTTTTTATATTAATTAGATTATAGCAGAAATCTGTAATTTTATTATCATTTATAGAATTATAAATTTCTATATTTCCTTTTTCCTTTGAATCATTTATCAAACCTTTTTCTATTAACTTTCTTTCTAATTCATAAGAAGTACCAAGCCCACCATCAATAAGAGGTACTTGATTCCCTATAACATTAGCTAATGACTTCTTTACAAAAGGATAATGTGTACATCCCAAAACAACTGATGCTATATCATCATTTAAGTAAGATCTGAACTTTTCCTTTAGATACTCTTCTAATTCTTCTCCCTCTAATACTCCTTGCTCTATAAATTCTACAAGACCTGCACAAGGTAATGATTCTATACAAGATTCCTCTTTATACTTCTCCATTAAGAGTTTAAATTTTCTCTCTCTTAAAGTCATTGGAGTTGCCATTATTATTATTTTACCTTTTCTACTTAACTTAACAGCAGGCTTTAATGCTGGTTCTATGCCTATTACAACTAATTGTTTATATTTATTTCTAATGTCTTCAATTGCAGCACTAGTTGCTGTATTGCAAGCCACTACAATTGCTTTAACATTTTTATCTAATAAAAAGTCTACTGCATTTAACGTAAGATTTTTAACTTCCTTTAACTCCTTAGTTCCATAAGGAGCATTTTTTGAATCTCCAAAATATATATAATTTTCATTTGGCATGATAGAAATGGCTTCTTTCATTACGCTCAAACCACCTACCCCTGAATCAAAAAATCCTATAGGGCTATTTTTAATATTCAAAGTGTCCACACTCCATCTTTCCTAAAATTAAATATATAAAACAAAAATAACATTTATACATATCTTATCTAATAAATATTTTATTACTTTATTTGCAATAAATCTACACACAAATTATTAAAATCTAATACAACAAAAATTATAATGATAATTAATTGTTAACTGTTTAAGGTAATATATTATAAATTAGGTAAAATCCTCTTGTCTTTAATTGAACACTTAACAATTTTTCGTCATTATAGTATAATTATGCATTATATTTATGATATAATAATTATTATTAATATAGTGAGGTATATTACTATGCGATTAGTTCCTATTGAATGTATTAGAGAAAATTCATTATTGGGTAAAAATATATATACTTCTGATGGACGCTGCTTACTTAAAGCTGGTGTTATCTTAACAGATGTCATATTAAAAAGAATTAAAGAATTACAAATTTTTTCTTTATATATAATTGATGAATATAGTTCTTATGAAATTGAAGATATTATAAAACCAGAGTTAAGACAAAAATCTATTTCCGTAATTAAAGAAACATTTTCTGATATAGAACGAATATCATCAGCTCATAATTTTGAAAAACGTAATATTAATCAATATAGCAAACAAGAAAAAAAATATTTTAAATCAATTAATAACATAGCTGAAGAGTTATTAGATAATGTTTTATCTAACAAAAATGTATTGCTATCTTTGGTTGATATAAAAAGTATGGACAATTATACATATTCTCATTGTGTTAATGTTGCTGTAATATCTATTGTTCTTGGTATTAGTTTAAACATTTCTAAGAGAGATTTAACATATCTTTGTATTGGCGCATTAATTCATGATATTGGGAAATCGTTTATTCCAAATGAAGTTCTTCAAAAACCTGGTAACTTAACACCCGAAGAATTTGAGATAATAAAAAAGCACCCTAAACGAGGTTATGACTTTTTAGGAAACTTCTTTAACTTGAGTTCTCATATTAAATTAATAGTTTTACAACATCATGAGAGATTTGATGGGCTAGGTTATCCTAATGGAATTTCAGGTGATCAGATTAATTATCTAACTAAGATAGTAACCATTGCAGATGTTTATGATGCTCTAACTTCCGATAGACCATATAAGAGAGCGATGTGTCCAAGTGATGCACTAGAGTATTTAATGTCTAATTCTGGTACACGCTTTGATTATGATATGATTAATGTATTTTGTAAAGTTGTTATACCTTTTCCTCAAGGAACAATTGTAAGCCTTAGTAATGGTGATGTGGGCATAGTAGAAGAGACTTTTCCAAACTTCCCATTAAGACCGATTGTTAAAATAGTTAAAAGTGAACGCAAAAATAAAATTGGTTCAAAGGTTAATTTAATAGATACTCTTTCTGTTGTTATTTCTAAAGTACAATATGAAATATAAAATAAGTTGCTAAATTTTCAGGTAACTTATTTTTATTTTTGCCAATATATAAATTGTACTTAATTTATCACATTAAAGCCATGTACAATAAATAGAGGCAGTTTATATATTCGAGCATATATCCATTGCAATTACAAATCTACATACGATGAATCACGCAAGTACAAATTTTATGAAAGACCATTTTTCAACATATATGTGCTAATTTATTCTATCTCTTTTATTCATAAACGGATTTAAATTTGCAAGCTCTTCTGCTTCTTCAAAACTTCTAGCTCTAAATACTAAAGTCCATCCATTCCTATCATATTTACCTGCACACATTATATATTTCTCTTGTCGAGCTCCATAATTTCCTTGTCTATCTATTATTAAACTTCTAATATTATCTACATTCTTACAGTTTACTTTCACAAAAAAATTTCCTACATCTTTCATAATAAAATCCCCCTATCAAACATATGTTCATTGATTATATTATACAGAACACTTGTTTGGTTGTCAATAATATATGCGATTTTTGTAGAAAAAAATAGAAGGGACAAATCCCTTCTATTAAACAAACTTATAGAGATGCTATATCAAATACTTCTAAGTCTCTATTTTCATCAAGCTTTTCAATTTCTACATCAGCAATTGCTCTTAATGTATCCAATGCAGTGATTACACCTACATTTCTTTCAACTGCAGCTCTTCTTATTAAGAAACCATCTCTATTTGAATCATTTCCCTTAGTTGGAGTATTTACAACTAAATCTACTTCTCTATTTTTAACTATATCTAAGATATTTGGTTCTTCTTCATCAATCTTTCTGATTTCTTCTACTTCTATACCCGCTTCTCTTAATAATGCACAAGTTCCTGTAGTTGCAATAAATTTATAACCAACTGATGCAAGATCTTTTGCTATAGGTAAGAATTCTGCTTTATCATGCTTATTTATTGTTGCTAATATTTTTCCCTTTTCTTTTGATGGATACATGTTAGCCCCAACAAATCCTTTGTAAAGTGCTTCTTTTAGATTTCTACCTACACCTAAAACTTCTCCTGTAGATCTCATTTCAGGTCCTAAGCATACTTCAACATTAGGTAATTTTTGAGTTGAGAATACTGGAACTTTAACTGAAACCAATGTAGGTTCTTTATATACATCTATTCCATAACCTAAATCTGTCAATTTAGCTCCAAGCATTACTTGTGTAGCTAAATCTACTATCGGAACATTACTTACTTTACTTATATAAGGTACTGTCCTTGATGCTCTTGGATTAACTTCAATTACATATAATTGTCCTTCAAATTCTATGAATTGAATATTTATCATACCCTTTATTCCAATTGCTAAAGCTAACTTTTTAGTGTAATCTAAGACATCAACCTTTATCTTATCAGATATATTTTGACTTGGATACATAGTCACACTGTCACCAGAGTGAACTCCAGCTCTTTCTAAATGTTCCATGATGCCTGGTATTAATATATTTTCTCCATCTGATATAGCATCTACTTCTATTTCTCTACCCATTAAGTATTTATCTATAAGAATTGGATTTTTCTTATCTTTAGCAAAAGCATTTTCTAAGTAATATGTTAACTCTTCTTCATCATGAGTTATTTCCATACCTTGACCACCAATTACATATGAAGGTCTAACAAGAACTGGGAATTCTAATCTTCTAGCTTCTTCTAATCCGTCTTCTATCGACCAGATTCCTTTACCCTTTGGTCTTGAAATATCTAATCTTTCTAATAATGCATCAAACTTTTCTCTATCTTCAGCTAAATCTATTTGATCTGCTGTAGTTCCAAGTGTTATAATATTTTTTTCTTTTAAGAAATTTGCAAGTTTAATTGCTGTTTGACCACCAAATTGAAGTATTACACCATCTGGCTTTTCTTTTTCAATTATATTTAAAACATCTTCTTCTGTTAATGGTTCAAAGTATAATTTATCAGATACGTCAAAATCTGTACTTACTGTTTCTGGGTTATTGTTAACTATAATAGTTTCAATTCCTAACTTCTTTAATGCTTTTACACAATGTACTGAAGCATAGTCAAATTCAATTCCTTGACCTATTCTTATAGGACCAGAACCTATCACTATAACTTTTTTATTGTTTGATACTTCAACTTCATCATATTGCTCATAAGTTGAGTAATAATAAGGTGATAATGCTTCGAATTCTCCACCACAAGTATCAACCATTTTATATGAAGGTTTTATATTCCATATATCTCTTAATCTATAGATATCATCTGGGCTAACCTTTAACATATCTGCAATAGCTTTATCTGAGAATCCTTTTTTCTTTAAGTTGTGTAACCATTCTTTATCTAAATCTTCAATATTACTAAGTTTTAATCTTTGTTCTTCTTCAACTATCCATTTGATTTTTTCTAAGAAGAACATATCAATACCTGTAATTTTGTTTATTCTATCTATCATATAGTCTCTTCTTATCATTTCAGATAATGCAAATATTCTTTCATCATCTGGTTTCATTACTATATCTTTTAAATCTGCAATACTATATTCCTTAAATTTCTTATGATCTAAAGAATATTTTCCTATTTCTAAACTTCTAATACCTTTTAAAAATGCTTGCTCAAAGTTAGCTCCGATAGCCATAATTTCTCCAGTAGCCATCATTTTAGTTCCTAATTGTCTATCAGCACCAAAGAATTTATCAAAAGGCCATTTTGGTATCTTAACAACAACATAATCAAGTGTTGGTTCAAAACATGCATAAGTCTTTTGAGTTACTGCATTTTTTATTTCATCTAACCCATATCCGAGAGCAATTTTAGCAGCAAGCTTTGCAATAGGATATCCTGTTGCTTTTGATGCTAAAGCTGAACTTCTTGATACTCTAGGGTTGATTTCTATAACTGCATATTCGAAAGAATTGGGATTTAATGAAAATTGTACGTTGCATCCACCTTCAATTCCAACTGCATTTATTATATTTATAGATGCTGTTCTAAGCATTTGATACTCTTTATCAGAAAGAGTTTGAGATGGCGCAACAACTATACTATCTCCAGTATGTATACCAACAGGATCTATGTTTTCCATGTTACATACAGTAATACAGTTTCCATAAGAGTCTCTCATTACTTCGTACTCTACTTCTTTCCATCCTTTAACACTCTTTTCAAGTAAAACTTGACCTATAGTACTTAATTGAAGTCCTAATTTTAAGATAGTTTCAAGTTCTTCTTCATCATTAGCAATACCACCACCTGAACCACCTAGCGTGTATGCTGGTCTAACTATAACTGGATATCCAATTTGAGTTGCAAAATCCATACCTGCTTTTAAATCAGTTACTATTTCACTCTTTATAACTGGTTCTCCAATTTTATTCATCATATTTCTAAATAGTTCTCTATCTTCACCTTCTTTAATAGATGCAATAGATGTTCCGATTACTTTTAAATTATATTTTTCTAATATACCAGAATCATGCAATTCTACAGCAAGGTTAAGTCCTGTTTGACCACCCATTCCTGCAAGTAAACTATCTGGTCTTTCCTTAGCAATAACTTTTTCAACAAATTCTAATGTTAATGGCTCTAAATAAACCTTATCTGCAACTTCTTTATCAGTCATTATTGTTGCAGGGTTTGAATTTACAAGTACAACTTCTATACCTTCTGATTTTAATGCTTCACAAGCTTGAGTTCCTGAGTAATCGAACTCAGCTGCTTGACCTATGACTATTGGACCTGAACCTATAACTAAAACCTTTTTAATATCTTTATTTAATGGCATTTAACGTAACCTCCTATAGTGCATATTCTAAAAATTTATCAAATATATATTCACTGTCATTTGGACCTGCTGATGCTTCTGGATGGAATTGAACTGAATATATTGGTAAATTCTTATGTTTCATTCCTTCTACAGTTCCATCATTGATATTTACATGAGTAACTTCCATATCATCTGGTAATTTTTCAACTACATAACCATGGTTTTGAGAAGTTATATGAACAATATTAGCTTCTAAATCTTTAACGGGGTGATTACATCCTCTATGACCAAACTTTAATTTATTAGTTTTACCACCTAATGCTAATCCTAATAATTGATGTCCTAAACAAATACCTGTAATTGGCTTAATGCCAACTAATTTCTTTATATTTTCTATAGCAAAATCTAAATCTTCTGGATCTCCAGGTCCATTAGATAAAAATACTAAGTCTGGATTAACACTTAAAACTTCTTCTGCTGTTGCTGTTGCTGGGAATACTGTTAATTTACAATTTCTCTTTTTAAAATTTCTTATTATATTAGTTTTTATACCAAAATCCATAACTGCTATATGTTTTCCAGTACCTTCAACTGTATAAGAAGTCTTTGTTGTAACAGTCTTTACAGCATCCTTAGTTGAAAAAACTGCTAATCTTTCTTTAATATATTCATCCTCAATATCTTCAAGTGCAATTATGCCTCTCATTGTACCACTATTTCTTAAAACCTTAGTTAATGCTCTTGTATCTATTCCTTCTAAACCAAGAACCTTTCCTTGCTTTAAAAAATCTTCAAGTCCTAATTCACATCTGAAATTACTTGGTAAGTTACATTTTTCTCTTACAATAAAACCTCTTACTTTAATTGAGTCTGATTCCATATCTTCAAGGTTAATTCCATAGTTACCTATTAAAGGGTAAGTCATAGTTACTATTTGTCCGTAATAAGATGGATCTGTAAGTACCTCTTGATAACCTGTCATGCCAGTTGTAAATACAACTTCTCCAACGCTTTCTTTTAGGTAACCAAAAGCTTTACCTTCAAAAACCATGCCATTTTCTAATATAAGCTTTGCCTTCATGTTCAAGCCTCCTACAAATATATTTTTGCTAAAACTACACCTTATGAATATTTTTATGTAAAACAAAAGGATAATAAAGAGACTACAGTAAAACTGTTCTCTTCACTATCCTGTGATATACCTTACAAATATATTGACTTCAAAAAATAAGCTATGAAATTTCTCATTTTGCTTCCAAAAATCATAGTTATGCTCCCTTTTTGGCCTCACAGGACCAAGTTAAAGTGTATCTTAACTTTTTAAATTTTTCTCTTTCTAATTATTCTAGTTGATAGATCATACTATGTCAAGATAAATTAAGGATAGTTTATTTAATTCTTTTTATTTTAATCACATTGTATTAATTTTATTCTAAATATTCATTTCATATACCATATTATCATATAAATTCAATAATATAAAGTATAAAAATTCATTTTACTGAATTTTTATTCACTTTCCATTTCTTATATGTTTTATTAACTATTACTCTTTAATATTATTTTTCTACTCAATGAGCGAGGGATTAATTTATTTCCTAAAACCAATAATTTATTCTTATATCCTGGAATTATTATTGCTTTTCCCTTAAAAAAGCCTACATACGCTTCTTCTGCAACCTTACTGGCATCCATTAAGTATCTTCTTGCCTTCTCTGATTTTTCGATTCCTGCTTTTTGTTGAAATGATGTTTTTACTGGTCCTGGACAAAGACAGCTTACCCTTATTCCAAATTCTTTTGCTTCATCATGAAGTGCTTCTGTTAATGATAATACATAAGCTTTACTAGAATAGTACATTGCCATCTTTGGGCCTCCAATAAAAGCAGCTGTTGATGCTACATTTAAAATTCCACCATTCTTTCTTTCAATCATTTTCTTAAAAAAATATTTAGTAAGATTAGTTAATGCAATAATATTTATATTTATTAATTCTTCTTCAAATCCATCCTCTGATTCATTAAAAAATCCAAAACTTCCAATACCAGCATTATTTATTAAATTATCAACAATTAATTTTTTTTCTTCCACAGTTTTTATTATTTTTTCACAAGCTTTATCCACAGATAGATCCACTTGTATTGTTTCTACAGATATTTTATATTTTTTCTCAAATTCACTTTTAATTGCTTCTAGCTTAAATTTATTTCTAGCTACAATAATTAAATTATGTTTATCATGTGCAAAAAACCTTGCTAATTCTAATCCTATGCCTTCTGTCCCACCAGTTATTATTGTATATATCATTAATTCCTCCATTGCATCATTTCCTATCCACTTTATTTATAATTATATCAAAAATATCATATTTAGATTAATATATATGTTGCTACTTTAATTCTTCAGTAAAATTGAATTATTGTTTTTCATTTTGTCATAGATTATTTTTACACTATATACTTTTAACCTTTCTATTGTTTAAATAAAAGAAAATATGATAAAATATCTAATAACTAGAATTATATTGTGAAATATATCAATTATTGTTGTGTTGTTATATTTATAACCTAATATAGATGTAAATTTATTATTTTAAACAAATAAAAAGACTTAAATATAATTAATTATAAAAAGAGGTGGAAAATGGACATTGAACAATCTTCAAAGAAAATAGATGATATAGATAACTTAAATCTCAATAACCTAGTTGTTGGTGAAAAATTTTATTTTATTAAAGAAAATAATATTTCTTCAGAAGGACAAATTGTTACTAAATATGAAAACTGTTTTGCGGTCAGCATTTTTTCAGGTCAACCTAACTACAAACCTGTTTCTGTAAATGAAAAAGTTCAATTCATAATTGCCACTAAAGATTCAGCATTTAATTGTTCGTCTCAAGTTCTTGGTTGTAAGTTAGAAGATGGATTTCAATTGGTGGTATTAACTATTCCTAAAATTGCAAATACAATTGAAAGAAGAAGACATCCAAGACTTCAAATTGTTACTGCTGTAGATTATTATAACCTGCCACAATCTGCTAATTATAAAACCCTTAGTCAAGTACCATCATTATACTTTAAAAAGATGAAAAAAACTTTTACCATAGATATAAGTAAAAGTGGTATAAATATTGTAACTTATAAAGAAGAAACCCCTCCTAAAGATGGTATAATTTCATTATTTCTTGAAGAAAAATTAGACATATTAGCCTCTGTAATAAGAACTGATTTTGATGAAGCAAGCAATAATTGCAAAACAGCTTATGAATTTAAAGATATAAAAAAGGATAAATGGGACATGTTAAATAAATTCCTTGCTGAAAAATTAAAGAATCAGCAATAGCCAATCAAATAAATTTGAAATGCAATCCTATGTATGATATAATTAAATAAAATAAATATTCAGAATATTTAGGCAGTTACAGTTTTCTCTGAACTGACCGGATTTAATCTGAATCTCTTTCAACACTACTTTTTTCAAAAAAAACGCTTATCAATTTATGATAAGCGTCTTTTTATTTTCTAATATTTGATTATGTATATGTTCTATTCACCTTATAGCATGTCCATTAATTAAAACTTGTCTATTATAAGTTCTGCTGTTGTTCTATTAGTCACAACAGCTACGTTATGTACATTACATACTCTAAGTAATGCTGATACATCTGGTTCATGAGGTTGTGAAGTTAGTGGATCTGTAAAGAATATTACTAAATCAATACAACCTTCAGCAATACGTCCCCCTAATTGTTGATCTCCTCCATATGGCCCAGATAAATATCTCTTAACTTCAAGTCCAGTTGCTTCTGATATAAGCTTTCCTGTTGTTCCTGTAGCAACTAATTCATATTTAGCTAATATGTCTTTATATTTCTTTGAAAATTCAATGATTTCTTCTTTCTTTTTATCATGTGCTATTAAAGCAATTTTCATACCCGTACCTCCCCTTTTTAACATTTTATAATACGTTTTCACACTGAAATTATACTATAATTTCATATAATTAAAAAGAATATTTTCTATTAATTAAACATTTTGTACATTTTTACATGAGGTATTCCAGCCTCTTCATAAATCTTATTATCTGCGATAAATCCTACACTTTCATATAATGCTTTTGCGTATACCTGAGCTGATAAAACAATTTTACTGTCTTTAAAATTTCCTTTAATATATTCAATAGTTACATCGAGCATTTCCTGGGCAATACCTTTTCTTCTAAATTCCTTTATAACCAATACTCTTCCAATTGATATATTCTCATAACTTATCCCTTTAGGAACTATCCTGCAGTAAGCTACTACTCTTTCATCTTCTTTTAAGAATACATGTATACATTTATCATCTAATCCATCTAGCTCTTCTTCACATACAATCTTTTGTTCTTGAATAAATACTTCACATCTACTTCTAGTTATTCCATATAACTGTTTTAATGATAACTCATCAAACTTTTTAATTTCCCAATTATTCATATCTTCTATCATTCCTCCATAATATCTTTTGCTATATTATTCATTAAATCACATTTACTATTGACCTAAAGCATCATTACTTAATATAAAAACTTTAAAATATATAAGGGATATTTTAAGTATCAAATATCCCTTATACGTTTCTTTATTAAATTTTGTATATTATTCTTTACTTCAAATTTAATTTTCTACCTTATTTGTCCATTTCCATAAACAATATATTTTATAGTAGTTAATTCCTTAAGTCCCATTGGTCCTCTAGCATGAAGCTTTTGAGTACTTATTCCTATTTCAGCTCCAAAGCCGAATTCAGAACCATCTGTAAATCTTGTTGAAGCATTCACATAAACAGCAGCTGCATCAACCCTTTGTAAAAACTTTTGAGAATTTTTATAGCTTTCTGTAACAATAGCTTCTGAATGTCCTGTTCCATATTTATTGATATGTGTAATTGCTTCATCTACATCCTTAACTATTTTTACAGCTATAATATAATCTGAGTATTCTTTTTGCCAATCTTCTTCATTTGCTTTTTCAATATCATCAATTATAGCTTGTGCTGCATCATCACCTTTAACTGTAACTCCATTTTCTCTTAATGCCTCTATAGCCATTGGTAAAAAGTCTTTAGCTATCTTTTCGTTTACTAATAACTTTTCTGCTGAATTACAAACCGAAGGTCTTGATGCCTTTGCATTAACAACAATATTTTTTGCCATTTCAAAATCACAATTTTCATCTGCATATATATGACAATTACCTGTACCTGTTTCTATAACTGGAACAGTAGCATTTTTGACAACTGCTTGAATTAATCCTGCTCCTCCTCTTGGAATAAGAACATCTATAAATTCATTTAATCTCATCATTTCAGTTGCGACTTCTCTGCTTGTATCTTCTATAAGCTGAACTGACTCCTTAGGTAATCCTGCTCTTTCAATTCCTTCAATTAAAGCTTTAATTATAGCTTTATTGGAATTAATAGCTTCACTCCCACCTCTTAATATAACAGCATTCCCAGTCTTTAAACAAAGACCTGCTGCATCACAAGTTACATTAGGTCTAGCTTCATAAATTATTCCTATAACTCCTAATGGAACTCTTTTTTGACCAATTTGTAATCCATTTGGTCTTTGCCACATTGAAATTACTTCTCCAATTGGATCTTGTAATTTAACTAAATCTTTAAGCCCATCAGCCATTGCTTCAATTCTCTCATCACTTAGTGCTAATCTATCTAACATAGCTTTTGATGTACCCTTTGATTTAGCAATCTCTAAATCTATTTCATTAGCTGCAATTATTTCTTTCTTTGCATTAATAATCTCCTCAGCCATTAAATTTAAGGCATTATCTTTTTCCTTTGTTGATGCAGCACCTAAATCGTAAGATGCGTCTTTTGCTTTTTGCCCCATATCAATTAAATAAGTCCTTTTTAATAATTCACTCATTTTTAGCCCCCCAATTCTATTTTTTTATTTCTGATACAAATAAAGTTCCTATTTCTTCTCCTGATAAAATATTTAATAATATACTTGGTTCGCTTCCATTAGCTAAAACCATATCTACACCTGCATTTATTGCTGCTTTAGCTGCTGTTAGCTTTGTAATCATTCCACCAGTTCCTAAGTTTGAACCTGCACCTCCAGCACATTCTTCGAGCTCTGGAGTGATCTCGTTAACTTCATTTAATAGTTTTGCACAAGTATTATTCCTTGGATCACAATCATAAAATCCATCTATATCAGATAATATTATAAGTAAATCTGCGTTAACTAACGATGCTACTATTGCTGATAAATTATCATTATCTCCAAATCTAACTATATTTTCAATTTCATCTATTGAAACTGTATCATTTTCATTTACTATTGGAATTATCTTTTTCTCTAATAAAGTTTCAAAAGTATTACATACATTTTCCCTAACATGATCATCTTCTATTACATCTCTTGTAAGTAGAACTTGACCTACTATATGACTATATTCTCCAAAAAACTTACTGTATATATGCATTAATTCACATTGTCCAACTGCTGCTACAGCTTGCTTTTCTCTTATACTTTCGGGCTTTTCTTTTAACTTCAACTTATTTACACCAACACCTATTGCACCTGATGTTACAAGGGTAACTTGCTTACCTGAATTAACAATATCTGATAGAACCCTTGTTAATTTTTCAATCCTGCTTAAATTAATGTTTCCATTATCATAAGTTAATGTTGATGTTCCTACCTTTACAACTATTCTGTTTGCACCTTTTAACCTTTTACGAAAGCCCATTTTTACATCCCCTTAAAAGTTATATTTATTACTTGTCTGATGTCTAGCAGTTCTAACACTCCAATCTCTTCAGATAAAAGTTAAGAAATGTACGACCCTAGACGAGGTACCCCTTGAGGTTATACGTTCAACTAAATTCATCTGGAATATAAAATTCCACCTAAAAAGTTTCACTTTATATTTTATCTTACTATACCTAATTTATGTTATCAAGACAGAAAATACTTTGATTATACTTTTAGTGGTTAATAATGTAATTTCATGATATAATTGTTGTTTACAATTGTATTTAAAGGAGGCTTATTAAATGGAGTTAGAATCTTCTACATTAATAATGACTTTTATTAACTTTATCATTATTTTCTTCATAATATCATTTTTTATATTTATGATTACTAAAATAATAAAAAATTCAAATCAATCTAAAAATATAAATGAAGAAATATTAAAAGAACTTAAAAGTATTTCCTCAAAATTAGATAAAAAGGACTAACGGATTCAATTAAATCCCTTAGTCCTTTATTTATTTGATAATTAAAGTTAAATAAAATATACAATTTTTATATTTATAATTTTATCTCTTCCTTTAAATTATATATGCAAATACAGAAATGAAATGACAAAGCGTTCCTAGCATAATAAACAAATGGAATATTTCATGTCTTCCAAATAACCATATCTTTTTCTCTGTCTTTAATGCATATATTACTCCACCTATGGTATACATTAAACCACCTAAAATTAACCATACTAATCCTGCCACTGGCAAAACTTGTGACATTGGATATATTGCAACTATTGCAAACCATCCAATTCCTATATACATAGTACTGCTTAACCATCTAGGACAGGTTACCCAGCATAATTTAAATGCTATTCCAACAACTGCACAAATTGTTACAGCTAGAAATAAATTCATTCCGATTTTTCCGCTTAATGCTACCAAACAGAATGGAGCATATGATCCTGCAATTAAAATAAATATCATCGAATGATCTACTCTTTTTAACATTTTTATTACTTTCTCACTAGCAATTACTGAATGATATGTTGCTGATGCACTATATAATAAAATCATACTTACACCAAAAAATAATACTGATCCAAAGGTTATTGCTGGACTGCCTGCTATATACGCTTTAACCAGCATAGCTATTAAAGCAAATAATGATAATACTGCGCCAATTAAATGAGTTAATCCATTGATAGGTTCTCTTAAATATCTCTCCATTCTTTTCCCTCCTATTTATTCCCACGTAGTTTTAATAACTACATGTTGCTATATTAGAAATTATTCCATATATATGTGTTTATTGCAAAAGCTATTTTCGTTTATTTTTTATTATTAATTAGTATTTTACCCACAAATGCTTGAATTATCTCCTTATTTCAATTAATATTGAAATTATAATAAAAACATAGTTTAATTACTATGTGAGGAGTGATATTTTATGACTGAATTTAATATTGATAACTATATAAATTCACAAAAGTCTTCTGATAATATTAATTTAGATGATTTTCCTGAAATTGATCTGTATATGGATCAAGTAATGCAATTGTTTGAAAGCAAATTAAGTTATACAAAAAGAAATCCTGAAGATAAGGTTCTTACTAAAACCATGATTAACAATTATGCAAAAGGCAATCTTTTAATGAAGATAAAAAATAAAAAGTATACAAAAAACCATCTTATATTAATTGGTTTAATTTATAACTTAAAAGGTGCCTTATCTTTAACTGACATAAAAACTATTTTAACGCCTATAATAAATTCCTTTGAAAAAGAGCAGAAATATCCATTACATGATATATATCAATCTTTCCTTGATATATACGACTTAAATTTAGAAGACATAAAAAACTCTTCTAATAAAGTTTATGAAAATATAAACCAAATGGTAAGTGACAAAAATAACACTCTAGGAGATTATGAAGAAAAACTCCTACTTATCTTTGCATATACTAGCATGAGTAATCTATATAGACGTATGAGTGAAAGATTAATCGATGAATGCTTTGGCACTCCTAAAAATCACAAATAATATACTAATGCAAAATACATTGATTATATGATATAATAATCAACATAAAACGAAATACTTATACAGTACATAATGTGTATTGTTATAATAATTATAATACTATGAAATGAGGTAGAACAAGATTGATAAACGTATCAAATGTTAGTCTTAGATTTGGTGGACGTAAACTTTTTGAAGATGTCAACCTAAAATTTACTCCTGGTAACTGCTATGGAGTTATTGGCGCTAATGGTGCTGGAAAGAGTACATTCCTTAAAATACTATCAGGAGAAATAGAACCTAATACTGGTGAAGTTTCAATTGCAGCCAATTTAAGAATGTCAGTATTAAAACAAGAACATAATAAATATGATGATTTTCAAGTTTTAGAAACTGTAATAATGGGTAACGAAAGATTATACCAAATAATGAAAGAAAAAGATGAAATATATGCAAAGCCTGATTTCTCTGATGAAGATGGAATTAAAGCCTCTGAATTAGAAGGAGAATTTGCTGAACTTAATGGTTGGGAAGCTGAATCTGAAGCTTCTTCAGTTCTACAAGGATTAGGAATAGGAACAGAAATGCACTTTAAGAATGTATCAGAATTAACTGGTGGAGAAAAAGTTAAAGTTCTTTTAGCTCAAGCTCTATTCGGAAATCCTGGAATCTTAATTCTAGATGAACCTACTAACGGCTTAGATTTAAAAGCTGTAAACTGGTTAGAAGACTTCTTAGGTAATTTTGATGGAACTGTTATAGTTGTATCCCATGATAGACATTTCTTAAATTCAGTTTGTACTCAAATGGCTGATGTAGACTTTGGAAAGATTAAAATTTATGTTGGTAACTATGATTTCTGGTATGAATCAAGCCAATTTGCTCTTCAAATGTCTAAGGACCAAAACAAGAAGAAAGAAGAAAAAATTAAAGACTTACAAGACTTTATTGCAAGATTTAGTGCTAATGCTTCTAAATCTAAGCAAGCAACATCTCGTAAAAAATTATTAGATAAAATTACTTTAGATGATATACAACCTTCAAGTAGAAAATATCCTTTCGTAGGGTTTAAGCCTGAAAGAGAAGTTGGTAATGATATTTTATCTGTTACTAATTTATCTAAAACTATTGATGGTGTAAAAGTTCTAGACAATGTAAGTTTTATGGTTAATAAAGAAGATAAAATTGCTCTTATTGGTAATGAAATAGCTGTATCTACATTATTTAAAATATTAGCTGGTGAAATAGAACCAGATGATGGCGAATTTAAATGGGGAATAACTATTACTAATGCTTACTTCCCAAATGATAATTCTGCATATTTTGACGATTGTAACCTTTCTTTAGTAGATTGGCTTAGACAATATTCAGAAGAAAAATCTGAAAGCTATATTAGAGGTTTCTTAGGTAGAATGTTATTCTCTGGAGAAGAAGCATTAAAAGAAGCTAATGTATTGTCTGGAGGAGAAAAGGTTAGATGTATGTTATCTAAGATGATGCTTTCTAATGCTAATGTATTAATGTTAGATCAACCAACTAACCATCTTGACCTTGAATCAATTACAGCTGTAAACAATGGTTTAAGAGATTATAACAGTAATATACTATTTGCTTCTCATGACCACCAATTTATTCAAACTATAGCAAATAGGGTTATAGACATTAAAGATGATGGTTCTATAGTTGATAGATCTATGACATTTGATGAATACTTAGAATTCTCAGGTAAATAAATAAAAGTGTGATTTTGCAAAATGATTAAATTCACTTTTGCATTTATGCCTTTATAAAACTAGAAACCATGAATCTATATATTCATGGTTTCTAAATTATATAAATGTATGTGTTTAACCGAACATATGGTTATCATGTACACTTATCTTGCTTATTCATGAAAATTCGTAAATATCAATTCTTTAGTTTATTTCATTATTTTACTGCTGTTACATTTTTAGAAACATTACATTCAAGTATTTCTCCACTTTGGAAATGCAGCTTAAATGTTATTTTCCAATCCTTTGCTTCTTTAAAGAAATTATCATTAATAATTACTTTATCGGCATTATAGTCAACAGAAAATGTAGAATCAAATTCTTTATAAGTAGTCCAGTTTTGTGGACCTGCACCAGTTCCATCCGAATTAATAGCTTCTAAAGTTGAAAGTTTAGAACCATTAAATTTTACAGGAATCTCAAAGCTATTTGATTAAAGTATTGCTTATTAAAATTAAATACTAGTTTTTTAAATTATTCCTTTAGTATCTATTCCTAATCCCTTCAATGTAAATTTTATTGTACTATCTATAATATCTTCTAAACTTATTTTTTCAATATGAATTGACTCATATATTGCAGATGAACATAATGATCCAAAAAACTGAAATGCTATAAGTTCAGTATCTCCTTTTTCAATTTGGCCATTTTCCATTGCATTTTTTATATTAATTTCAATTTCACTTATGTATGTTCTTATCTTTTGGCGTAATTCATCTTGCCTGCTTTCATTTCCCCATAATTGACTCATTACTACTTTGAAAAAATCTGTATATCCATAAAGAAAAGTTAATTGTATTTTGCATATTTTTATCAATTTTTCAATTGGTCCAATATTTATCTCTTGAACCTCAATAACTTGATTTTGTAATATTTTAAGTCCTTCTTGAACAATAAAGTTAAATATCTCTTCTTTGCTTTTAAAATGATAATATAATGTTCCTTTTGCAAGACCTGCATTTTCAGCTATATCATCCATTGTAGCTCCTCTATATCCAGATTCAGAAAATATCTTTATTGCAGATTCAAATATCAAGTTTTTCGTTTTGTTCATAATATTTCTCCTCATTTCCATTTCAATCTTCTCAGTAACATATAATCAATATTATACCACCTAGTTCAAAAATAAACCATAATTCTCTATACTCTATTAATACATATTGTCTATAAATCTCAACCTTATTTTTGAAATTTTCAATATATGTGATAAAATCATTATTAGAGTATAAAATAATAAAAATAAATTGTGTCTGTTACACATAATTTACTAGTTGTATATTTTCTATTTTAAACTTCATATTACTAAAGGTTACATTACTTCTAGTATTAATATATTTAATTTAGAACTTATAAATTTAAAATAAGAAATGGAGGATACTTGTCATAGCTGTAACATTATAAAACTCATGGTAACTTTTACCAGTATTGTTTTATAAGGTTTTGACAATTGCATTTATGATTCAAGTATATAATAGAACTACTAAAACTTATGAAGAAGAACTTGTTGCAGGAAAGAGATATATTGAGTGGACATATGAATCTCCAATTGGGAAAAATATTACAGAACTTATTGCTAAAAAGAAATTATTTTCTAAAATTTACGGAATGTTTTGTGATACAAAATTAAGTACAAATAAAATTGCACCTTTTATAGAAAGCTTTAATATCGATATGACGCTGGCAAAGAAGAAGACTCATGAATTTTCTTCCTTTAATGATTTCTTTATAAGAGAGTTAACACCTGAAGCTAGGCCTATAAATAAAGATGAAAATATCTTAATTTCTCCTAGTGATGGAAGAATTACTGCTTATGAAAATATTGAGTTAGATAATATAGTTCAAATTAAAGGTTTTACTTATAGTTTAAGAGAATTAATAAATGATGATGCTGTAGCGAATAAATATGAGAATGGTATTTGTCTTATATTAAGATTATGCCCTACTGATTATCATAGATTTCACTTTATAGATTCAGGTATTCCTTGTGAAAATCATTTTATTAATGGCCACTACTATTCAGTAAATCCAATAGCACTTAAAAGTGTTCCAAAGCTTTTTTGCCAAAATAAAAGAGAATGGTCATTATTTAAGTCAGACAATTTTAAAGATATACTGCATATAGAAGTTGGTGCTACTTGTGTTGGTTCAATACTTCAAACATATTCACCTAATACTCATGTAAACAAAGGTGACGAAAAAGGTTATTTTAAATTTGGAGGATCAACTACAATATTGTTTTTTGAAAAAGATTCTATAAATATAGATACTGATATTTTAGAACAGTCTAAATTAGGCTTTGAATGTAAAGTTCAATTTGGAGAAAATATTGGTACGAAATTTGTACGATAAACAAAAAGAAAGGCTTAATCGCTAGGGTTAAGCCTTTCTTTTTATTGATTTAGAAGAGCGCGAAGGAATACTCATACATATTTTTATAAATTCAATAACATCTTATAAAGTGATATAAAGTTTTACATTTACTAAGTTTTAGTACACAATAACATTGATTCAAAATGACTTAAAACTTGTTCTATATTATAAAAATGTCTCCCTTATGTCCCTTTTTATTTTTAATACCTGTTAATTAATATCTTTACGGACTCATCTAAAAACGCCTTATTCTCAATAGCCTTTTTTCTTTAACTTTAGTAATTGCATTTCTACTACATTTAATACAGAATTTCTATATAGTAATTAATGAAAAATAATTTTTCAAATACCACAAAACATAGAGTAAGTTATACGCTATAAAAAGATTCACCATATAAAAGTATTGCTGGAAACAAAAGTTTCCAGCAATATATTGAATTTTTAAAATTTTAGGAAAGCATTTAAAAATATTTTATTAAATTTCTGCTAAGAGCGTGCAGAAATTTATAAAATTACAATTTTCATTATAAATATAATTTCTTATATTTTATAAACGGTTTAAATTATCGAATCAAAGCTCCATCTGCTCCTATTTGGTAACCATTAATAGTTGTATTAGTAACCATAGCACCTGATGCACCTAAATAATACCAAACGCCACTAGCACTTTGTGCCCATCTATTAGTAACCATGGCTCCATCTGAACCTACATAATACCAAGCACCAGTAGCACTTTGTGCCCATTGATTATAAACCATAGCACCTGATGCACCTAAATAGTACCAAGCGCCACTAGCACTTTGTGCCCATCTATTACTATACATAGCTCCTAATGGACCACCTGTAACTGGATTTAAGAAGTACCAAGTACCATTATCATTGTACCAACCAGTAGCTATGATTCCATCAGCTTTGATGTAGTACCAAGTACCGTTGTCATTTACCCATTTGCTAGCAACCTTAGTACCATTTACATCATAGAATGTCCAACCTGTTGCTTCTTGCTTCCAACCTACTGTAGCTGGTGTATTTACTCTTGGTTCGATAGTGTCACCGTCAGAAACTGTTTGTTTTTTACCTTCTTGAACAGTTGTGTAAGCATCTCCGCCATCTTCCCAAGCTAATAATGAATCCTTGTTGTATACATCAAGTCTGTCGAATGATCTATCAGTCTTGTATTGAACCTTGAATTTATCTCCATCGAACATAGAGATTTCTCCATCATCGATTGCCCAAGTGTTTCCATCAACGTCGATAGATACTGAATTAAATCCTAATGTTGCATCTGAATCATCATCTTCATCTAAAGTTACGATAGTCATATCGATATCTGTTCCTAATGTACCTTTTAATTCTGTAAGATTTGAAGCTGTAATAGTTGTATTTTTAAGATCACGCTTATCTTTTCCTAATTTTAATTTATAAACATGTACAGTATTTGAATCTTCCATAAGTGTTACGTAAAGAACTCCGTCTTTTACTGCGTATTTAGATTCACCAACTTGACCACTAATTTCGCCTTTTAAAGCTTTGTATGCTACATCATTATCGTCATCTATGTCAAATATAGAACCATTATCTACTTGCCAAGATTCAACACTCTTTGGAACGTATGCTCCATCTTCTTTTGAGCTATCTCTTTCTTTAGAAATCTTTTGGATGAAGTATTCTGTTTCAACTTTTGCGCCAGTACCACTGAAGTTAAATATTCCATTTACTACTGGGTAGTAAGTAACATCTACTGTTGCAAGAGCATAGATATAATCTTTATCTTGAGCTAATGGTTTAAGACCTTTTAAGTCAACTTTTAAAGCTTCATCTTTATATATTTTATTGAATTGTTCTATTACTGTAGCTTTATTTTTTCTTGCGTTATAGATTTTTAGGTTAGCTAAGTAAGAAGCATCAATGTATTTTCCACCTTCGTTAGTGAATCCAGTAAATATTTTGTTACCGAAGTATGAAGCTCCAGCAGCAGTTGTTGTAATTACAGCTCCATTAACATCATTTAATGTAACATTTGATCCAGTTGTAGTATATTGATACCAAAGTTCACCAAATTGGTTTTTGAATAATCTTTCTGTATTTACATCATCAGCATCAATTTGATAATCTGAATCTGAAGTATTGTTGTATCTTTCAGCTTTCTTTAATGCTGAAGTTAATTTAGCTTTAGCTGAAGCTTCTTGATCTTCTGGTGTATCTTCATCAGCAATTTTACCATTTGATAAATCTACTAAGTATTCATCACTGTTACCTTCTTCAGTAACATAAGCATACTTTTCTCCATATTTTGTAGAATTAGTGTGTAATTCGTAATCTTCTAAATCTTCTATAGCCTTATCTTTTTCACCTTTTCCACCGTTGTACCAGATACCAGTATCGTCGTCATCAGTTCTGAAACCATAGTAAGCGTAATTACCATTATCGAAAGCAACACCTTCCGTAACAGTACCATCTTTAGATCCTAATTTATCTACTGCCATAGCTGGAACTACTGACATGATTGATGCAGCAGCTACTAATAAAGCTGTGATTTTATTTGCTCTTTTAAACATAATTTTCTTTTCTCCTTATTTTTCAATTCATTATATAAATGCATATTTGTAATTACAAATAATGTCTGTAGCGACATTTGATTATATAGTATTATTTAACATATATATAAACTTACTACATAATATACGATAATTAGCTATATTACCTTATACTTCTTATTCTTTCACTATATAATACAAATCACTTGCATGTTTTAGGTACTTTTTTAAAAATATTTTAAATTTTATTATCAATTCTTTTATTGTTTTTTATTACCTAAATTGTCATTACATAATACAACACAATAGATTATTTCTGAACTAATCTAGCACATCTAATAGTTTCTAAAACGCTTCTATACTATAGTGTTGATACAGTCATAATTAACCTTAACTTTCATTTCAGTAAACTAATTAGTTTGTTCTCGAACCATCAGAACCTATTCTATATCCGTCAATTATGGTATTTGTAAGCATAGCACCTTTAAATCCATTAGATATTGGATTTAGATAATACAATTTTCCACTAGATGAACTCTTTAACCAACCTGTTTGCATAACTCCACTCTCATTCATGTAGTACCATTTTCCATCTATTTCTTGCCAGCCTGTTTGCTTGGATCCGTCTGGCGCTATAAAATACCAGTTTCCACTTATTTGCTGCCATCCTTCACTTAACGATGTAGTAAGATTGCTTGTACTACTTGTAGTAGTTGATGAGCTTGTACCACTTGATTCCCTAATGATATTTAGATTATATTGTCTTTCATTATCATCATCATCTTTAGTCTTAACTGTAACAGTATTTTTACCTTCTGATAATGACACTTTCTTCTTCCAGTCATCATCATCAGTTACTGTGCTCGCATTAATTTTAACAGTATAATCTTCATCTTCTGGCTCTGCACATACATCTACATAACTTACCTTATTTTTAACATTTATATCATATGATGATTTCTCTTTATCAAAATCAAAATCAATATCATCGCTATCATATGTTAATGATAAATCATCTAAATATATATCATCATCACTACTACTTAAACTAGAACCTTCCTTTTCTATTTTAAGAGTATATGTTTCTTTAAGAGCTGATCCACTATATGCTTTAACTTTAAGTGTTACACTACTTGAAATCTTAATTTCTTCATCTAAATCTATTTCTGTACTTCCTTTATAAATTTTAATGCTGTTACAATCAGTTCCTAAATCGATATCAGTAACTTTGATTTTACTTACGCTACTTCCAACCTGAGCATATAAATTTGTTGGAGCTTTGCCACTTATCTTACTTAACTTATAGCTACTACTATAACTACTTTTAGTATATACATTTACTGTTTTGTCTTTACTTGTCTTTAGTGTTATGTCAGTAATATATCCTGAAGAACTTGCTGCGTACACAGCTGTTGTTCCTAAATTTAAAACGCTTGGCACTAGTGCGGGTGATAAACTTATTGCCAAAGCAATTGCTATTATTTTTTTAATGTTTTTTTTATTCATTCTTATACCTCCTAACTTAGATTACTGCATTTTCTATTTCCTTGTATTATTTAATTTTCTAATAATCTATCCCCCGTAAAATCCAAGTAATATTAACCAAACTGTCTGTTTTTGCAAAGTTAACAATTATTAATAAATTAATGACTAACTCCACTCAAATTTAACCCAACAACTCCTAATACAATAAAAAGTATAGATATTATTTTCAAAACACTAATATTCTCTTTAAATATAAATATCCCTATTCCCGATACTACAACTATTCCAACTGCAGACCATACAGCGTATGCTACACTCATATCTATTTTTTTTAATGCTATTGATAAAAAACTAAAACATATAATGTATCCTAAAAATGTTCCTATAGTTGGTAATACTTTTGTGAACCCATTAGATGCCTTCATCAATGTTGTTGACGAAATTTCGAATACAATAGCTAAAAATAAATAAATTCACTCCATATGCATTCCCCCTTTTCTTAAATAATAACCACACATGTGCATTATTCTAATTATTTAATAACATTGATTTAATATTTTCATATTCATATATCAAAATATTAGTACTATCCTATAATTAAATCTTAATTGTAGGTAGTTAATTAATGCTTATTTATGTTATAGTGATAGTATAAACCTTAAAGTAACTTTAAAGTCAATACACATTTAATCAGAATATTTATCTATACTAGGAGGATTTATATGAAGAAAAGAAATTATATAGGGGAAATTTCAGATATATTTCAAGTTCCACCTTCTACATTGCGTTATTGGGAGAATGAATGTCTTATTAAATTTTCAAGGGATGAAGAAAATAATTATCGATTACCCTCTTTTCAGACAATATTGGATATTTGGGATATTATATTTTATCGTGATCTTTCTATTCCGCTAAAAGAAATTAAACTAATACCTTCTATGAATATTGATGAGTTAGGGTCTACTCTCACTAAAAATAAAGAAAAGCTTATTGATGAATTCTATAAGCTGAAAAAAACTATTGAGAAAATTGAATCTAAAGAAAAAATTATTGAAAAATTTAAATATCTGCAATCCACTCCTTGTTATACAGAAAATCGCATTCTTTCAGCAATTAAAATATTTGATTATCCTAAGAATTATCTAAATAAAGAAATGATACAATTATATATTTCTCATCCTAATGAAGGTTTAATAGTTATTGATTCAGAAAAATCAATTATAGATTATGGCATTTTTGTATCTGAAACTGATAATAATATTTTTAGAGAAAAAGACTGCTGTGAAAAACTATATTTAAGAGGCTTATTAAAGGCTGAAGCTGATAATATATATAATAACAATTCCAGTGAATTAATACTTCATGCTGAAAAATTAGGATATAAAACTGGTATTATCATTGGACAATATCTAATTTCTACGTGTGAGGATAAAAAATATGATTACTATGAAACGTGGGTAGAATTGTTCTAAAATATATGTATACACAACAATAAATATTGATGGAAAATACATATTAAAATAACCCACGACAATCATGTAACGAGTGTTTAAAGCATGCTAAGACAAATAAATTAACTTCTGAACTACCTCCGACACACAAAATCAAAAATTAGAAAAACCTAAAATTAAATACTGGAATAAATATAAAATTAATTTCTTTTTATCTCAAATAAGTGATACTTATTTATATATCGCTATTTTTTAGATGTTCTCACGTGGTTGAATATTTGGGAATTACTGGGGTTAATATGGTGTGACGTTGATTTAGACAATAGAACTATTACTAATCAGCTTATACATAATAAACGTCTTAAAATTTTAATGTTGGCAGATTTAAGAACGTCGTCAAGTTATAGAGTTATTAGCATACCAAAAGTATTAATTAATCATTTAAAAGAAATTAAATCCAATAGAAATGTAAGTGACCTTGATTATGTGGTACTTGATAAAAATAGGGACATGTATATCCCCTAGGAGTTTATCAATGAACTTTACTAAAAAATTGCTAAATATGAAAAAGAAAATAAAAAAATTTCAAAAGGTTATATGAAATTAAAACAACTATCATTTCATGGATTAAGGCACACTCATTAAATATTATTAATATTTAATGGTGAAAATGTAAATGTGGTATCTGATAGGCTTGGTCATAGTGATATAATATTACTAAATACTTATACTCATGTTATGGACGATATGAAAAGTAATACTGCTACGCTCTTAAATAACCTCTTCAAATAATAACTTTAAAGTCTTTTAATAATCCCTTAGAAACTTTCTTAAGGAGAATAATCCCTAAACAATCCCCATTTTGAGCATAAGAAAAGGCTTAATCATAGTGATTAAGCCATTCTTATTGTTAAACTGGCAGAGCGTGAAGGAATCGAACCCTCAATGTACCGTCCGTAGCGGTAAGTTATATCCGTTTAACTAACACTCCAAATTAATTTTAAACAACAAATTCATATTATCACAAGCTACCATAATAATCAAGTTTATAATGAATTATTATAATAATTTTATAAGTATTAATGATATTTCTATGAGTATTTACCCTAATTTTTCTAAAATAAGTTATTTAAAAATAATTTTTTATCTCATTTTTAAATAACTTATTTTTATATACTAACCCTTTTAAATTTATCATAAATATATATCTGAAAATTCCAATTCAAGTACTTCTACTTTACTTCTAGCATTTAAATAATTATCATCTTCTTTTTGGTTATTGTCTAGTACTTCTATTGGCAATTTAATTACAAATTCAGAACCACTATTTTCTTCACTTCTAAGTTCTATCTCTCCATTGTGAGCTTTAGTTAAATATCTAACTAAATCTAATCCTATTCCACTTCCAGAACTTCCATTTCTTTTATTTTTTGATGATTGAATAAATCTATTAAAAATAGCCTTTTGTTCATCTTTCGGTATTCCTACTCCTTCATCTCTTATTGAAATGATTATTTGATTAATGCTCTTCCATGTATTTATATATATACTACTTCCTTGTGGTGAAAACTTTATTGCATTAGAAATTAAATTCATAATTATTCTATCTATTGCCTCTGGATCTATTGCCATTATACATTCTTCAACATTGGTGTCAAAAACTAATGATATATTTTTTTGCTTAGCATATTTATCAATAGATGATATATTCCATTCTATTAAATTAACTATATCTAAATTTTCTCTTTTAATATTGTAATGTTTCTTTTCTAATTTTGTAGTATCTATAAGATTATTTACAAGCTTTAGTATCTTGTATCCATTTCTTTTTATACTCTCCATATGTTTTTGACATTGTTTCACTTTTTCTATATTCTTATACTCATCTTTATAGCATTGCAAAATACTCAAAATTATGTTTAGCGGTGCTCTTAAGTCATGAGAAATATTTAAAATAAAGTCTTCTTGAGATTTTTTAGCTTCTGCTAGATCAATAAGTTTATCAATTAATTCTTCTTTCGATAATTTAGCAAGTTCACTTTTACATGCCAGCTGGTTCATTTCTATCTCATTATCATTCAAAACATTAATATCAACCATTTCTAAATCCCCTTTTTATACGGTTTTACTTTTTTTACCATATCACTCAATATATGATATCACATTTTTTTCCAATTAACAACTATACCTTACCTGAAACTCAATTTATATTTTTGTAATATTCGCTCTTTTTTATAATGTATAAAAAAACAAATAGAATGTGTTTGCATTAATTAATATTATATCTTTGCAAATTACATCCTATTTTCATACAATACATATTGAGTTTTTTATAATGCCTTTTTTAAATAAAATTTTTTATTATTTCATCTTTTATATGCTTTAATATTAATACAACATAAGTTAATGTACCAATTATAAACATAGTATCAAAATTTATATTAGGATTAACTGTTTCTAATATAGTCTTTGCTATTAATGGCAATGTAGCTGCATATATAGTTAATGAGTATAATGCTATATATTTAACTACCATCCTCATTAATATTGAAAATAATAGGGCAACAGAAACTACTATCAAACAATCAAATAACAAATCAATAAAATTCATCCCAAAATTAACAATAAGTTGAAATATAAAGCTCTTTAATTCAAAACCGTTAATTTTATATCCTTCAGATATTTCTTTTATTCCAACTAAAATTAGTGTAAGTAGCATTGCATATGAAATTGATCTAAAAATTCCTTCTTTAGCGTATTTAGAAAATACTTTTATATCATAAATAGAAGTTACAACTTTTCTAAAAAAATTAGTTTTATACTCCATAATTCCCTCCAATTTAATAGTCATTAGTTTTATAATCTCTCTAAAATATATTAACACATATTAAAATTAGTTAAAACCTTAGGTTTATTATTTGCTTTTATTGTCAATATTATATTTAAAAGGTAAAATCCATTATTTAATTATACTTTTCGCTACAACATAGATGTATTATAATTAATATTTTTATATTAATTTAACTAGGAGGCATTTTTTTGAATATAAATAAAACTTATTATAATAAGATAAAAAGCAAAAAAACATATAAAAAAATTATATTCGTATGTATATTATTTGTAAGTATCTGCTCCAGTTGTATTTATGAATATTATAAATATAACAAATTCATTGATACCTTTAAAACTAATTTCAATGAGTATAAATTTTCAGAGGCAAATAATTTATTATTGACTGAACAAACTTTTAATCCATTTAAATTGCTAATTATGAATAAGGATATTTCTTTATATTTTAATAATAAAATTAACACTTTATCAAAAGATATTAAAAATAAAAACATCTCTTCTGAAGATGCATTAATAGAACTTAAAGAAATATATCGTTATAATATTATACCTTATGATGAATTACATAATATATCAACTTCCATAGATTCAATTCAAGAGTCTAATGAAAGTTATGTTAATGGCTTAAACTATTTTACTAATGGAGAATATCTAAAATCAATACCTTACTTTCAAAAAGTTTCTACCTTAGATTTAGACTATCCAAAATCATTAATATACTTAAATGATTCAAAGAATAAATTAAGAAAAGAACTTTTAGCTTACTGTGACAATTTAGTTAGTAACAATTACTATAATGAAGCTTTATCTAAAATTTCAGAGAATGATGATGTTTTAGGAAATGATACTAGTATAAATGAAAAAATATTAGAAATTAAAACAAAGCAAAAAGAATATTTGGATGATAATTCTGCCATTGCAGAAGCTTCTTCTTGTGCATTGACTACAAATATATCACCAAATAATATTAATACATTAAATATAGAAAGCGCTACATCTTACCTTATTAATGTAAGCTTGGAAAATCAAAAGACTTACATTTACACTGGAAAACCTGCTAATTGGAAATTAATTAAAACTTGTCCATGTTCTACTGGAATAAATGGTGAAGATACTCCTACCGGTTCCTTTTCGACTAAGGAAAAAGGGGATTGGTTCTTTTCTGATAAATATGAACAAGGGGGTAAGTATTGGACTCAAATCACTGGAGATATTTTATTTCACTCAGTTCCATTTTCTAAAGATAAGGCTACAGTTTTAGATTATACAATGAATAAACCCTCCTCCCATGGTTGTATTAGACTTTCCATAGCTGATGCTAAATGGATCTACACTAATATTCCTAAAGGAAGCAAAGTAATAGTAAAATAATGAAAATATCATTAGTAGCCTAATTATTATAAAATTCCTAAGAATATAAAAATCATGTATAAAATTAAAAACCATGCATAATTAGAGATACTTCTATTTACTATATATGCATGGTTTTTATAATTTATAAGTGTAATTATTAAATCAAATATATGTCTAGCATTTACACTTATTCTTTTTATAATTATATATATTAGTTGTCATAATTTCATAATTTGTTTATGAAAATTTATTACTAAACTTGAATTTCTTTTTCTAAAGAAAATGAATATAAATATCTTTGCTTAACTTTTTTACCTGTCATCTTAAATACTGCATCACTATAATAATCTAATTGTTTCTTATATTTTTCTTTAAGCTCCTCTTCATTCCCTGAACTTACATAATCAGTTTTATAATCTAAAAGTATTAATTCATCATCATGTTCAAAGAAACAATCAATTATTCCTTGTAATCTGATTTTCTCATCTTTATATTTATTGTCTAGGGTTTTATCTACTTCCAAGCTGCTTATTTCAGTATAAAATGGTATTTCTCTATAAACCTTTTTGCCCTTCTCATTTGCTTCAATGATTTTTCTTCCTAAATTAGATTTGAAAAAATTCAATATTTTATATGGATTAATAGCATTTAATTCTTCTTTCAGTAAAAATTCATTTTCAAATAGTTCTTGTAATTGTTCTTCAATTTCTTTTTTTGATGAGACTTTGCTAAAATCTATCTTCTTCATTACAAAATGGACTGCTGTACCTTTTTCAGCTGGTGTTAATCCCTTTTTTTCTTTAATAAATCTAGGTGTAATTGTAGTTTTTTCTCTATAAACTTCTTCAATGCTGTAATTTTCCTCAACATTTTTCCTTTTTAAATCTGATACGGAAATATTACTCTTAAGAGTAGTTGATGCTTTTAATGGATATTTATATGAAAGTATATTATTTATTTGATCAAAATTCTCTTTATTTAATGATATGGCATTAGTTATAGATTCCTCTTGCTTATCTTCGTTAACAGTCTCTTCTAAAGAATTGTTATTAATAAAGTCCTTCTTATTCCATAAATTTATTTCCCATTTAGATTCATCACTTTTTAATATTTCATTTGAAACTCCAATAGCGTCACTAAATTTAAGCCCAGCATTATGCTGGCATAATGCCATACCTAACCAATCTAAATATGACTTTCCCTTCAAAACTTCAGAAGATAAAATAAGATTATTATCTAAAGATGCTGAACTAATCCATTTTTCTATTGATTTTTGAATGTTTCTAACTGCACCTGTTATAATTAATTTTTCCTTTGCTCTTGTACAAGCAACATAAAGTATTCTCATTTCTTCTGATAATGTCTCAATTTTCATTTTCTTTTTTATTGCTTCTTTAGCTAAAGTTCCTATGCTAAATCTTTTTTCTAAATCTACAAAATCTGGACCAAATCCTAATTCATCATGGTATAACATATTCTTATTTAAATCCATTAAATTAAAATTCTTCCCTGTTCCACATAAGAATACTACTGGGAATTCTAGCCCTTTACTTTTATGAATACTCATAATCCTTACTACATCTTCATTTTCACCTAATATCTTAGCACTTCCCATATCTCCTGAAGATTTTGTAAGCTTATTTATGAAGTTTATAAAATTAAATAATCCCTTAAAACTTGTCTTTTCAAATTGTTTTGCCCTTTGAAAAAGTATCTTCAAATTTGCCTGTCTTAATATGCCATTAGGCATAGCCCCAACATATCCATAATAAGCTGTATCCATGTACAAATGCCATATAAATTCATCAATTGCCATATAAATTGATTTACTTCTCCATTTATCAATACACTCAATTAAATACTTGCATTTATTTATCAATTCTTTAGAATAATTTACTTCCCGTGATTCATAAATTCCTTCACTTATATATTTTATATTTTCATAAAAATAAGTTTCTTTATTTGCAAGTCTAAGATCACTTAATTCCTCTGCTGAAAATCCCATAATTGGCGATCTCAATAAGGCTATCATTGGGACATCCTGCATAGGATTATCTATTACTTTTAAAAGAGATATTATAGTTCTAATCTCAATTGATTCAAAATATCCTGATCCTGTATCCGCATAAGCTGGAATTCCTTCTGCTCCTAACTCGTTTAGCAAGCTCTCAGACCAGTTTTTTGTTGCTCTAAGTAGAATTACTATGTCTTTATACTTTATATCTCTATATCGCCCTGTTTCCTTATCTAAAACCTTAAATGTATTTTCACCTTTTGTTGACATTAATTCTTTAATTCTTCTTGCAACAATTCTACCTTCTAAAGTAACACTATCAACCTCTTCTTGATCTTCAATAATCTCTTCATCTATTTCTTCATAATTCTTATCTACTATATTAAACTCTATAGAACCTCCAATATTTATATTGTCACTACTTGATTCTTCATAGTTTGCACCTAAATTTAATGCTTCTTCATCCGTATATTCCAATTCTCCAGCATTCTTAGACATTATTTCTTTAAATATATAGTTTACCCCATCAATAACTTCTTTTCTGCTTCTGAAATTTTTATATAATTGAATTTTTCTGTTAAGCCCTTGATTTACTTTATAATTATTATATTTCTCAATAAAAAGTTCTGGTTTTGCCTGTCTAAACCTATATATACTTTGCTTAACATCTCCAACCATAAAGACATTAGGAGTATCACTTTCTTTTCTAGAAACTAAACTTATTATTGTTTCCTGTACGTTATTAGAATCTTGATATTCATCTACAAGTACTTCATCAAAATATTCCTTGAAATTCTCTGCAACTTTTGATGGAATTATGTTTTTTTCTTCATCATAATCAATCAATATTCTTAAACAAAAATGCTCTAAGTCATTGAAATCTAATATATTTCTCTCTTTTTTCTTTTTACTAAATCTATCACTAAATTCTAAAACCATTTCTGTTAACTTTTTTATATAAGAATATGAACCTTTTATATTGCTTAACATTTGCTCTGGTGTTAATGAAAATGTAGAATTTATTAATTCAGATATTTTCTTTTTCATATCATCTCTAATTCTTTTTACAGCATTTTGAGCCTCTTCATCTGAAACCATATCCTTCTTTATTGATTTTAACCTGCCAAATGATACAGCTGATAATGATTTATACATTTCTTCTAACCCATTATTACTAGCTTCATAAACATTTTTTATATCCATTATTTCAGAATTAAAATTATCTAAATAAGGTTCTAAGCCATCAGTTTCATTAATTATTTCAATGGCTTTCTCCATCATCTTTATATAACCTTCAATTTCAATTTTGATATTTTCAGCTAAAATTTTAACCCACTTAGTTTCATTTAATTCTTCTAATCTACTTATTTTAAAAGCTTCTGCACTATTATTAAGCCATTTTTCAGGCCATGGACCTGACATAGTAAATTTGTAAATATCCAAGATTAAATTTTTTAAATTATCGTCATTCTTGTAACTGCTATATGCTTCAACTAAATCAGTAAACTCCTCATCTTCTTCGTCGTATTTATCTTCAAAAAGTTCTTCAATTACTTCCCCCTTAATTAATATACCTTCTGTCTCATCACCAATTCTAAATGATGGATCTAAATCTATCTTGTGAAAGTTATTTTTGATTACATCTAAACAAAATGAATGCATTGTAGTAATATTAGCTCTATTTAACAATGTTAACTGCTTTTGAAGATTTTTTGAATTTGGATTTATTTCTAATTGCTTTGATATTGCAGCAGCTATTCTCTCTCTCATTTCAGCAGCAGCTGCATTAGTAAATGTCACAACCAATAACTTATCTATATCAACTGGATTTTCTTCATTTGTAATTATTCTTATGATTCTTTCAACTAAAACAGCTGTCTTTCCAGAACCAGCAGCCGCTGCAACTAATAAGTTACAATTTCTTGTTTCAATTGCACTTAACTGTTCCTCTGTCCATTTAGTTTCTCCCATGATGACACCTCCTATTATTAATTAAAATTGTTCTAAGTAAAGTCTCGTATTTTTAATGTAATTAAATATCTGAAAAATTCTATAATTTTTTATTTATACTATAACTTCCCATTATCAACAATATTAATTAACTCTCCAGAATTACTTACTTCATTAGAATTACTCATTTCATTTTTTATATTAGTCCAAATATTATCTTGAGACTTCTTCATTATAATTTTATACTTATTATCTTTTATACTTGTATCAAATTGGCATATTGACGAAAAATCACAATATTCACAATGAGTTCTGTTTGAATGTTTCGTAGGCTGTATTTTAATATCTCCACTTAACATGTCTTCACACAATTCAATCATCTTTTTATTAACATATTCTCTAAGTATCGTAAATTCCTCTTCTGTGACTACATCACTATTAGCCTTAAAATTACCATCATTCTTAAATGCAGCTGGTATAACTAATGAATAGCCTTCGATATCCTTATCCATTGCTTTAACTACCCTAGCATCTTTTAATATCAATCCCTTCATCTTTAACGCATCAAGAACTTCTTTTTCAATTTCTTCTGTAGTCATTTCCTTTTTGCCTTTAATTATAGGATCATCTATTTTAAAATATAATACTGCTCCTGGTCTTGCTTGCTTATCCAATATATATTTAGAATTTTTAATAAGGGCATCTAAGTAAACTAATAACTGTATTTGTAATCCATAATAAAGTTCATTTAAATCAAATTTCTTAGCTCCTGTTTTATAGTCTATAATTCTAACGTATGTTTGACCATCTAAATCTAATGTATCTATTCTGTCAATTCTACCTTGAAGATATATCTTTTCATTAGATGCTAAATCTAATGTAATAGCTTCACCTGAAGTATAATTTCCAAAATTAAATTCAGTTTTAAACACTTCGAATTCACCTTTTCCTATTTGATTCGCAATAACTGAAACAGATTTAGAAATTACTCTCTTAAACCTTTGTGCTAAATATTTAAACTTCTTATTACTATTTAATATAGAATTAACTTCTCCATTTAATTTTTTATCAATTATATTGGATACAATATCCTTGCACTTTTGATTATCTAATTCAGACCATAAAATTCCTTCATTCTTAACCTTATTTGTAAATGAATCTAGCATTTCATGTACAAATGAACCTAAATCTGGTGGTGTAAATTCATATACCTTTCTATTTTTAGCCTTGAGACCATATTCAACAAAATAAGAAAATGGACATTCAGCATACTTCTCTAATCTTGAAACACTAAACACTAACTTTCCCATATCATTTTGATACAGTTTTCTTAACTTTTGCTTAGCAACCTTGTCTCCTACATTGGAATAATTAAGACCTTTAAATATATTTTGAACTTTTTCTCTAAAGTCTTTATTTTCCTTAAACCAACTATATACCTCTGGCCAATATTCTTCTATATCTTCTTTATCAAAATCTCTTCTTACAGCAAGTATAAGTTCATTGAATGTTGGAATTGGTGAAATAACCTTATTAAACTTATTCATTTTACTTCTTAAATCATAAATTGCACTTTCTTCAACTAATTTAGGAAATATCTTCTTCATCCTATGTATAACTATAGATGGTCTTAATGATTTTCCTTCAAAATCTGCCATAGGATATGATAACATTAAATATTGGCTACTTATTGTTAAAGCTGTATATAATAAAAATTGTTCTTCAAAAACCTTATTTCTAGTAGTTGATGCTAAATTTATACCTATATTGCTTAGCATTTCTCTATCTCTATCAGATAGTATTCCCTCTTCTTTTTTAGATGCCGGTAATACTCCATCATTAATTCCTACTATATAAAGAACTTTTACCTCTATACCTTTAATCCTAGCTATATCTCCTATATTAACTTGATCTAAAGCTACAGGTATAACACCTATTTCTTCATTTGTAAATCCAGAATTTAATATCTTAAAAAATTCAAACGAATCTAATATTTCTTCACCAATTACATCTACTGCTTGATCTAAAATATCTATAACTATACCTTGAACTTGGTTATACTCTTTAACCTTATCTTCTAATCCTATTTCCTCAAATTCTTCGATCCAAGCATCTATTCTTTCAAAAGCCTTTACTTCAATCAAAAACTCATAAACAGCTGCACATATATCCTTAACGTTATGTTTACCATTTATCTTACTATGAAAACTCATAAGAGGCCTTCTTATTTCTCCCATAACCTCAGCTATTAATATTTTTTCTTTTGTTAATTCTTCATTATTACTATTAAACCATTTTTCACTTATTGTTTCGTCTACAGTCCACTTATATCCCTTTATTCCATGCTCTAATATGAAATTTTCTAAAATATCTATATATGAATTCTCTATACTAACTAATCCACTTTTTAAATATTTAAATACACTCTCATAAGACCAATTTTTAAATAGAATTTCAAAAGCAGAACTAATAAGTATAATTAATGGATTGCTCAATAATTGAAGCTTTTTATCTAAAAAATATGGAATATCATATTCTTTAAATATTACTGATGTTATTTTTTCATAATCCTCAATATTCCTACAAACTACAGCTATATCTTTATATCTATATCCATTATTTCTTACAAGATCAGTAATGCTTTGGGCAACCTTCTCTACTTCATCATAAATATTATTCGCCTTATAGAGTGTTATATTATCAAAACTTTTCTTATATTCATTAAATGGATAAGTAAAAAAGTGCCTTTCTATATGTCTAAGTTCGATATTATCCTTAAATCTATATGGCTTATCATTCTTTAAATACACTGGCTTATCATAAGCTATATTGTTTTCTTCCATTATTTTCAATATCTTATCTTCTGTATTCTTTATTGTATTAAATACATCTGTAATATCGTGTTCCTTATTATCTACTAATTTTCCTTCCATACAAAGAGTTATATTAACTCTTTCACAACGTTTTGCTAATAATCTTATAACTTCTAATTGCTGTGGCGTAAAACTAGTAAATTCATCTATCCAAATCTCAGTATTCTTACATATATCATTTTTCACTAACTTTTTAACTAACAATGTTAATTCATCATCACCATCAATATAACTTTCATGCATCTTTGAATTAAATGCTTCATAAACTATTGTTAACTCTTTAAGTTTTTGTATTAATTCATGTTCGTCTATTTTTTCATCTATTTTATTCAAATTCTCTATATCAATATTGTATTTCTTGAATTCACTTATTATTTCAGATATAATCTCGTTAAAACCTTGCTCTCTAGATATTTTTTTGAAATAGTCTAAAGATTCCATATTTTCATTCAGTACTCTATGGATCAACATGTTCCTTCCAGATTGTTTTATTATTTCTTTAACACGCCCGCCACATTCTTCAAAAACTTCATGAGCCATTTTCTTAAAACTTAATACTTTTGTTCTTAAAAGAGCACGTTCTCCAATAAACTTTAAAATTTTATTTTCAGTAGTAAAGGTATATTGTTCTGGAACCAATAAAATTAAATCTTTTTCCTTTTTTTCATCTATTCTATTCTTTATTTCATTAATACAAAATCTACTCTTTCCCGTACCTGCTCTTCCGTAAATAAATCTTATACTCATATATTTACCACCTCTCCTTCTTACTCTCCGTCTTAAATGTTGATTACTTTATCTCGAAATATTCCCATAATTATAGTATCTACATATCTACCCTCTATATAAACCTTATTTTCTTTTATGCCTTCTTCTACAAATCCACATTTCTTATAACAACTTATAGCCCTTAAATTACATTTTATAACTTCTAATTCAACCCTTATAGCATTTTGTTCTTCAAATAAATACTTCAAAAGAGTTTTTATAGCATCTTGCCCATACTTTCTCCCCCAGTACTTACTACCAATAGTTATTCCAATAGAATATACCACATCAGAATAATTACTTTCCTTGTATGTTATAAAACCAATTAAAACATTTTTTTCATTAATTATACTTAATGCTTTTCGTAATTTTTTATCTTTATTATTACTTTGTATATCGTTAGGTATTGTATTATAAGTCTTAACTTTTTCTTCATTACATAGTCTATATAATGTTACAATATCTTTTTTTTCTAATGTCCTTAAGTATATTTTCTTTCCCTTAAGCATAATTCACCTTCTTTTGCTAATTGATCCATATGTTTTATACATCTACTCATAATTATAATATTTTTAATTTAGAATTTATATTAACTTAAAAAAAATTTATTTTTACGTGTAACATATATGTTCCAATAAATAAACTACATATACTTATTTACCATACATAATTTTAATGTAATAAATTAATTAAAACTTATATAATGTTTAAATTAATGAAATCATTAATTTAATGCAAAAAAAACATCTAACAAAATTGTTAGATGTTTTGGCGGAGAATCCGGGATTTGAACCCGGGCGCCGGTTACCCGACCTACACCCTTAGCAGGGGCGCCTCTTCAGCCACTTGAGTAATTCTCCATGTGCCCTCTATATTTTAACTTTTATTAAAATGGCGGAAAGATAGGGATTCGAACCCTAGGTACGCTCACACGCACGCCGGTTTTCAAGACCGGTGCCTTAAACCAACTCGACCATCTTTCCGTAACTCACAAAATTTATTATATCAACCAAGACCTTATCTGTCAACATTTTTATTATAATAATTTAATTTTCTATGATTCACTTATGAAAAATTAACTTTATAATCTATTTTCTAATTATATACAGACTTATTTATATACTATAACTTATGATTCTAAATATTCATTTTTAGAAATTCATAAATTTTATAACTAATTTATTCAAAATTGCATTCAAAATGAATTATATAAATTTTCTTGTATCACATAGTTACTATGAATGCTACAATGCGTCATAAATATTTTTAATATGTCTTCGTAAATTTATTATAATAAAATGTTTTTAAAGCACTTATAAGACTTGCAGCTTCAAGAAATTTATACTTTCATAGACATAAAAAAAGACCACCCAACATTAGATAGTCCTGGCGGAGAATCCGGGATTTGAACCCGGGCGCCGGTTACCCGACCTACACCCTTAGCAGGGGCGCCTCTTCAGCCACTTGAGTAATTCTCCATGTGCCCTCTTAATATATTTTTAGATAAAAAAATGGCGGAAAGATAGGGATTCGAACCCTAGGTACGCTCACACGCACGCCGGTTTTCAAGACCGGTGCCTTAAACCAACTCGACCATCTTTCCACGTCTCACGACAATTATCATTATAGCAGTCTGAAATACTTATGTCAATAAATTTATTATAATTATTTGATTTTTTAAGAAAAAAATTCTTATCCTATAAAAAAGAATAATAACTTTATCCTAATAATGGTTGAACATGATAATATACTATCCTATTCAACCATTATTAGAGATTAATATTTATATAAGTTCTAATAATAAATTACATATATTTAGTTAATGTACGAAATTAACTAGAACTATAATTATTGAATTTCCTTTGTACATACTATATCTACGCCTGTATTCATTATATTCTTACAAATAATATCTCCAATATTAATAGGAGTACTTACATAAATCCTGCTAAGAACCTTTGAAAATTCCCTCCACAAGTATTTTTCTATAGTTTTATTACTTTTTACAGAAACAACCTTATGATTTTCATTTCCTTTTATTCTAACTAAGCTTGTAAAAACATCTTTATCACTCATTTTTAATACCTCCTAATTAGATTTCATTAAACTCTTTAATTCTTCCAACTAAAATTTTTGAATCCGTAGAATCATCTACTATATTTAAAATACTCTTATTCATCTCTCTAGCTAAAATTTTCATAATTTTCATATTACAACTTGATCCATTACAGCTTCCACGACCGATTCCTGTTCGTCTTTTTACACCTTCTACTGTTCTTGCACCTAAAGGCCTTCTTATAGAATCAACAATTTCTCCCTCTGAAATATTATTGCAGCTACAAATGATATTTCCATATCTTTTATCCAAAGCTATTATTTTATTTCTTTGCTCTTTAGACATATTTCTAAAAACATATACATCTCTTTTTTTATCAATATAATCTCTTTTCTTAGTTACATTCATATTTACTTTGAGTTTTTCCTCTATATCAATGGCAATTACCGGTGAAACTGTTATTTTAGCATAATGATTTCCTATTACTTTTATATAACCATCCTCAAGATTGCTATCATCTATAAACATATTATTTTTACTATATGTTTCTGTAAACATATTAGTTATCAATTCTTTTTTTACATCATCAGAAATATTTTGTGCTAATTGAAGTTCTTCTTCTAAACCTAATAATTCATCACTACAAACTCCAATTAAATTTCCTTTTGATAAAGTAGGAATATTTATTACAAATTTCTCATCGTCCATATCATTAATAACTACACCATTCATAGTTGTATCTAACTTTTCATTTAATAATATATATTTAATTTTTTTACCTTTGAATTCATGAGAAGCTTCGTGATACTTATCATGAAAACTTTCATTAGGGATTGTATTAATTACAAATTTGCAAGTAAATTTATTTTTATTTGTAGTTATCTTAAAGCCTTTAGAAATTGTTTTTATATCTATAACTTCTTCTTCTAATCTAAAATTAACCCCATTATCAGCTGCTACCTCTGCATATGAAATAGCGAGATTATATGGTGGAACTACAGCAATATTTTCAGAATACAAAGCCTTATTGGCTTGTATCTTTAAATCAGGCTCTATATCATAGATTGCATTGTCTTCTATTATATATACCCCTTCTATATGTCTTTCTTTTGCCTTATTATACATAGTATTAATAGCATTATATCTACTTTCATCTGCTGCAATTCTTAATGCTCCAATTTTATTATATACAATGTCGAATTTTTTACAGTGTTCTTTTATTAAATGCATTCCTCTATTCTCTAATGTAGCCATAATTTCATCATTGCTTTCTGAACCATCATAAACAATTGCAGTATTATTAGAAGAAAGTTCATTTACTATATCATAATCCTTTTCTATTAAAGCTATATTTAGATTATATTTGGAGAGCTCATATGCAACTGCGCATCCAATAATACCGCCACCTAAAATTAATACATCATAATCCATTTATTAATCCTCCAAATCTGAAACTATAAAATTACATTCCCTTAATTCTGATATAATTAAATCAATATCATCTTGAGTTTCTGCTGCTATAGTATGAAGATGAACTCCATTAGTTAATACAGATAATAATTTTGCTCTTTGCTCTTTATATTTTTGAATAAACTTATTTAATTCATTATAATTTTTAATCATAAGCATTCCTGTTATTTCACCATATAAAGGATGCTCTACTATAACATCTTCAATTATTCCACCATATTTAATTACTATATTCATTTCATCAAACATTTCTTCTTCGGTATGAGTTACTGCAATAATTGCTTTAACTTTATTTTCATTTTTATTGATTATATATCCATCTGGAGTTGCTATTATATTTTTTCCTTCTGCTCTAAGAATAGCTATATCCTTTACTATTACTTGCCTAGTTACAGAGTACTTCTTTGCTATGTCGCTTCCCTTTAATGGTTCATTGCTCTCTAATAATAATTTAAGTATATTGTTTCTTCTGTCGATAGATCCCATATTCTCCTCCCTGCACATTAATTATTATCTATAACTAATATTTAACATATAATTATTCCCATTATCCTTATTATACTTTAAATATTAGTATTCTGCTAAAAGAATTTCCTCACTTTCAATTTTATAATTTTATACATAAAAAAAAGTTATGAATTACTTCATAACTTTACTTTGGTGGAGATTAAGGGATTCGAACCCTTGACCCCCTGCGTGCAAGGCAGGTGCTCTCCCAACTGAGCTAAACCCCCATGGTGGACCTTCAGGGACTCGAACCCTAGACCTACCGGTTATGAGCCGGTTGCTCTAACCAACTGAGCTAAAGATCCCTTTTTTAATCTACCTGGCAACGTCCTACTCTGCCACACAGTCACCCGTGCAGTACCATCGGCGCTATAGACCTTAACTGTCCTGTTCGGAATGGGTAGGAGTGTTACCTCTATGCCATCGTCACCAGATTATCACATATAATATTATACTTATCTAAATATAATATGTCAAGTTTTTTGAAAGATTATTCTTTCAAAATTGCACATAGTTTTTAATGTATTTTTTACAACTTGATTATATAATTGGTCAAGCCCTCGACCTATTAGTATCAGTCAGCTAAATATGTTACCATACTTACACCTCTGACCTATCAACCTTGTAGTCTTCAAGGGGTCT
>Ga0209281_1000168_pt1 | contig 155116 bp, 146 predicted proteins | sample MedtruBG_FD_187514 | JGI IMG/M metagenome (GOLD analysis project Ga0209281, IMG submission 187514) | Root nodule microbial communities of legume samples collected from California, USA - Medicago truncatula BG (SPAdes) (version 2) | ecosystem: Host-associated > Plants > Roots > Nodule | place... | reverse complement strand
CCCACGGAGCAGGACCGGAGCAAGGGGATGCCGAGCCTAGGCGAGGCACCGAACGTAAGGGGCAAAAGCGTTTGGTTACTTGGCGCTTTTCCAAGTAACCCGCTGTAAAAGCGGAACCATAGGAGGCCGTTACCGCAGAAATGAATATGTACACCACCAATAAAATACTCCAGCCAGGAGGCCGCCATCGCCAGCAAGCCGTCTCCTACAGGTATCGGTGTTCCCCGGAATTGCGTGAAGAACCATTTTTTTGACCACCGAATCAGCCTCAATCGATGCGCATCAATGACTAATCAGTACAAGGGAGACGGTTAAGCATCTTGCGCAGATAGCTCGCCGATGCGGGGCACAAATGCTTGAATTGAACGGTCTGGGTGATCACCTCAGGTGCCTCGTCCCTGCCAAGCAGTTCGTACCCATTGGCAGCGAAAAAACCAGCAGCGCCCTGGGTCAGCAGGTGCAACCGGATTACACCTTGAGAGAGCGCCAAGCGTTCCAGTTCAGACAACACCGCTTTACCCAGCCCCTCCCCACGATGCGTCTCACAAACGACTATCGAGCGCAGCAACAGATCGGAACCCGCACCTTCGAGCCCTCCATAAGCCACCCATTGCCCATCCACTTCAAACCGGTAAAACTGTCGATCCGGTTCGCTGACATCACTGAAGGGCAGCCCTGCCTGGCTTAATGATTTGCGCAGATGGTCCATTTCATTCAGCGCTACTTTTCTTGTCTCCATGGTCCACCCTTGTTTGGCTCGCTGACATCCAATGCTAGCAGGCTCAATGAAGTGGCCAGGCAGCTCAATAGCCGCCCTCACGAAAGACCGCGCGCCGATACTTCTTCCGAAGACCCACGAACTTCTCAGCAAACGGAGTCACCTACATGGACGTCATCAATCAGTTGCAGCCCGAAGAGTGTGCAGGCATGGAGGATATCCGACGCGAAATCGATGCCCTTGACCAGGTTGTCATCAAGTTGTTGGGCAAGCGCTTTCACTACGTACTGGCTGCCTCGAAGTACAAGACCTCAGTGACTTCGGTGCGTGCTCTGGAGCGTTTCAAGGCCATGTTGGCGACACGACGCGAGTGGGCCGAGGCTGAGGGCCTGAGCCCTGATGCAATCGAGAAGATGTACAGTGACCTGGTGAACCACTTCATTGCAGAAGAAATGAAACACTGGGCGGCTCATCAATCCGACACCTGACTCTAAAGTCCGGGCTGTTCGCCATGGGTCGGTCGCGAGCCCGGCGACGGCAGAATTGAAGGGGGCAATAGAGCGCTCGAACGAGCGCCCTGTTCAAACTAACGACGACGCGCTACCTGGCGCCGTTATCGGGCACCGTTACCGGGCACCGTTACCGGGCGCCGTTACCGGGCGCCGTTACCGGGCGCCGTAGACGTCAAAGTCGAAGTACTTGTTGTTGATCCGCGCGTAAGTACCGTTGGCGAGAATGGTTGCCAGGGCTTTGTTCAAGTCTTCGCGCAACGCGACATCCTCCTTGCGCAGACCAAGGCCATCACCGACGCCGAAGAAGCCCGGGGCATCCAGAGTGGCACCGGCAAATTCATAGTCCTTACCCGCCGCTGTCTTCAAGAAACCGTAACTGGCTTGAATGGCACCCTGCAACGAGGCATCAAGTCGCCCCACGACCAGGTCGGCGTATACCTGATCCTGATTTTGATAGGAAAGAACGTCCACGCCTTTGGCACCCCAAACCGCTTTGGCGTAGTGCTCCTGGGTCGAACCCTGCTCCACACCAATGCGCTTGCCCTTGAGCGATTCGAGGGTCGGCTGTAATCCCGATCCACGTTTGGCCACTAACCGTGCCGGAGCATTGGAGACCTTGTCGGTAAACGCAATCTGCTCCAGGCGTTTGGGTGTGATGGTCATCGACGACGCCACCGCATCGAACTTGCGCGCCAGCAGTCCCGGGATCATCCCGTCCCAACTGCTTTCCACCCAGACGCATCGGGCTTTCAGTTCGGCGCACAACGCCTCGGCGATGTCGACCCCAAAGCCGGTCAGCGTGCCATCCTGGTTCTTGTATTCCAGCGGTGGATACGTCGGGTCCACCCCCAATTTCAACACTTTGCCAGACCAGTCGGCCGCCCCCGCCAGGCTCGAGGCCGTCAGGAACACCAGGGAAACGGCTGCAATCATCTTGTTCATTTTTATTCCTCTTCAGGCCGCAGATTTTTTACCGGCACAACGGGCGAAAATGCGCCGTCTCAACACAGAAAACGTTCGACCAACTTGACCCAATAGCTGGCGCCCACCGGCAGGCAGTCGTCATTAAAGTCGTAGCCGGGGTTGTGCAGCAGGCACCCGCCCTCTCCCTCGCCATTGCCGATCACCAGATAGCTGCCGGGGCATTTTTCCAGGACAAAAGCAAAGTCCTCGCTGGCCGTGAACGGTCGCAAGTCATCGATCAGGTGTTCCTCTCCCAGCCAGTCGCGGGCGACTTCATGGGCAAATGCTGTCTGTTCGGGATCGTTGATCAACACCGGATGGCAATGCTGGTAATCGATGTCGACCCGGGCGCCAAAACTCTCGGCCTGACCCTTGACCAATTCAGTGATTCTGACCTCCAGCAAGTGGCGAATCCCGGGGGTCAGAGCGCGTACGCTCAGGCTCAGGTCGGCGCTGGACGGGATGACATTCGAGGCGCTCCCGGCATGCAGGGAGCCCACCGTGATAATCGCCATCTCCTGCGGGTTGACGTTGCGCGAGACGATACTTTGCAGGGCCATCACGATCGAGGCAGCGACCACCACCGGGTCGACGGCTTTGTGCGGCACCGCGCCATGGCCACCGTTGCCGATGATTTTGATGTTCACCGTGTCGGCGGACGCCATGAATGGTCCGCTGTAAAAACCCAAATGCCCGACGGGATAACCCGGCACGTTATGCATGGCGAAGATCGCGTCGCACGGAAACCGTTCGAGCAGCCCGTCCTCCAGCATTTTCCTGGCACCGCCCAGCCCTTCTTCCGCCGGTTGGAAAATCAGGTGCACGGTGCCTTTGAACGCCCGTGTCCGGGCCAGATACTGACCGGCTGCCAGCAGGACTGCTGTATGACCGTCGTGACCGCAGGCATGCATGACACCGTCGAGCCGGCTGGCATAGGGCAAACCGGTGGTTTCCTGTATCGGCAACGCATCCATGTCAGCGCGCAAGCCAATGGACCGACCCTCGCCATTTTCCAGGGTGGCAACGACCCCGGTCTTGCCCACCCCGGTGCTGACCTCAAAGCCCCACTGAGTCAAACACGTTGCAACCAGTTCACTGGTGGCGAATTCTTCAAAACCCAGTTCAGGGTGCGCGTGAATGCTCTGGCGTATCGCGATCATTTCATCTTGCATCGCGGCAATACCAGGCAGGACCAGGCCGGCATCCATGGGTGTTCTCCTTCGACAGGGGCTGTGCAGCAGCGAATGCGCTGTTGGGGTCGATCTTAGGGAACGGACGCTGGGCTGGGGAGGCGCAGTTTGGTTATGATGACAACCATGAGTTGTCACCAGGGTGAGCAGATGAAACTGCATCAATTACAGGCGCTGATTGCCAGCGCCGAAACCGGCAGTATCCGCGCGGCCGCTCGTTCGCTGCAGATTTCCCAGGCCGCTGTGACCAAAGCGTTGCGCGAATTGGAAACCAGCCAGCAGCTACCGCTGTTTACCCGAACCGCCAGCGGTCTGAACTTCACCGAATACGGCAAAGTGCTGCTGACTCACGCCCGGCTGGTGATCAAGCAACTGGAGCACGCACAGACCGAGCTTGATCACATGCGTGGCAAGGCTCAAGGCCGGCTCTGCGTCGGGATCACCCCATGGGTCGCCCTGACCTTCCTGCCCGAAGTCGTGTCGGTGTTTCGCGAACGTATGCCACAAATCAAGCTGGAACTGTTCGAAAGCCTGATGGCCGTTGCCCAACCGCTGCTGCGCGACGGCAGCATGGACTTCGCGATTGGCCAACTCCATCCCACACAATCGAGTCAGGAATTCGCCTGCGAAACCTTGCTCGATTACCAGACCTCGGTGTTGGTCCGCGAAGGTCACGCCCGACAGCATGCGCGATCGATCCACGAGTTACTGGAAGAAAACTGGACCCTGAACTACGCGCCGGACGGGCACGATGGGCTGATGCAGGAACTGTTCTGGAAACACGGCGCGCAAATTGATGAGAATCGAATCGTGCGTGCTCACTCACTGGCCATTTTGCAGATGATGGTCGAGCGGGCCGACATGTGCACCTGGGGGCCGTCCATCGTAAGCACAGCCCCGCCATTTCTGGGGCGTGTGGTATCCCTGGGGCTGACTGAGCAGTTCGAGCCCCGACAGCTGAGCATCGTGACGCGCCGCAATGGCGCACTGAGCAATCCGGCGGTCTGCTTCACCGAATGCCTGTTACAGGTCATTCGGCGCCATGCGCGCTCGGCCAAAAAGGAAGACCGCGCGCTGTTTGAAACCTTACGGCTGCGGCTGTGAGGTGACCCGACAGCTTTATGTCTGATACGTCAGGACGTCTTTGGGCCGAATCTGGCCGCAGGTACCGGCGACAAGCGTTCTCTTCTGACTGATTCCTGCACGTGGCGACAGGCGGCTCTCGGCCAAATGCGGACCTTGCGGATGGTTGCCAGAGGACGACTTTCGCTTCTACCGCTCTCTACTTCAGCCCCATCACGACAGGCAGCGCGCCAAATTACCCAGAAAAGGCATTTTTGTCATATTGATTAATATTAATGCCCATGCCGAAAATATGACAATCACTGTAATAATTTTTGGGGGCTTATGAAACCGTGCGCAAAAAACCTGGTGCTCGATCTGCTTGTTGCAAAAAGTGGCGCCCCCTTGCATGTAAGGGAGGCCATCACCGCCTGTAACCTATTTGGAATCAGTGCAAATAATGTCCGGGTTACCTTGGCGAGGCTGACGACCGAAGCGCTGCTTGAAGGCGCCGGCCGCGGCAGTTATCAGCTGGGATCCCGGGCCATCGAGCTTTCAACGCAGTTGTTTGAGTGGCGCAATCTGGATCAACAGCTTCGTCCCTGGTCTGGCGGCTATCTGATGGTCGCTTGCAATGCTCTGGGGCGCAGTGACCGCAGGGTATTGCGCCAGCGTGAACGCGCGCTGCACATGCTCGGTTTCGCCGAGCTGGAAAAAGATCTCTACGTACGTCCAAACAATCTCGAACCCGGCGTCGAAATTTTGCAGCGGCGACTGATAGAGCTCGGAATGGAGCCTGCCGCACTGGTCTTTCAGGCCATGGGTTTTGATGATGAACAAACCCGTCGCATCCAAGGCCTGTGGGATGGGATGGCGCTGAATGACAGCTATCGTCGCCACTGCGAAACATTAAATAACTGGTCATCACACGCCAAACAACTGGGTCTGGATCAAGCCGCTCGCGAGTCTTTCCACCTTGGTCGCGAAGCGATTCGCCAGGTGGTGTTCGACCCTTTGCTGCCACCCCCCTTGGTCGATGTTGCGCTGCGTGACGAGTTCTTTGCCTGCGTCAGGCATTTCGTCGATCGCGGCCACCGGATTTGGCGTGCCTTTCTACAACAAGCCCCAACGCTCAACTAACCCATCAACGGGCCCCTGCCAGCGAGGATAGATATGCGCAACAAAACCAAAATCAGCGACATTCTCAGCCGCGACGAAATCAAATCCTTCAGCGAGCGTTCGGATGTGTGGGGCACCTGGGCAGTGGCGTCTACCTGGGCCGTAGTCGCCATAACCTTTGCGAGCCTGGCGTGGGCACGCACCGTCCTGCCTTGGTGGGGCCTGGTCCTTGCCCTGATTATTGGCATGGTCATCATTGCCGGGCGTCAGTTGTGCTTCGGCATTTTGCAGCATGACGCCGCCCACGGAACATTGTTCAAGACCAAGTGGTGCAACGATGTGCTGGTGGACTGGCTGTGCGCGCGACCGGTCTGGAATGAACTGCACAAGTATCGTCCATACCACCTGACCCACCACGCCAAGACCTCCACGGCAGAAGACCCCGATCTGTGCCTGGTGGCCGGGTTACCCACGACTCGATCATCAATATGGCGTAAATGCCTGCGCGATCTCTCGGGGGTCACCGGGTTGAAGTTCTTGCTGGGTCGTTTCCTGATGGATGCCGGCGTGCTGCAGTGGTCGTTGACCAGCGACATCCGTCGTTTGCCCCAACAGGAGCGGCGCTGGTGGGACTATCCACTTTGTTTCCTGAAAAACGCCAGCGGCATGCTGATCACCAATGGCTTGCTGCTAGCCGTGCTCTGGGGTTGTGGCAATGCCTGGTTGTATGGCGTTTGGGTGCTGGCCTACATCACCCCATTCCCACTGTTCATTCGCATCCGTTCAATGGCAGAGCATGCCTGTCTGGAGCCGGGCCCGGATGTACTGCGCAACACGCGCAGCACCCACGCCGGCTGGATCGCGCGGGCATGCGTCGCGCCAATCCGGGTCAACTATCATATCGAGCATCATTTGATGGCATCCGTGCCGTACTTCCGGCTACCGCAACTGCACGCGTTGCTACGTCAACGCGGCATTGTGCCCGAGCCCCCTTCTTATCTGGAGGTACTCAGGCTGGTGAGTTCTCGGAGCAAGAGTGAAAGGTAGGTAAATTAAATTCAGGATCAGATTGTCTGAACAGTTACCAAGCGGTTTGAGGTAACCGTCTGCTTTGGGTGATCCCGGGCTGCGAACTGCCGAATGCCGACCGATGACCTACGTTTTGCCGGCATCGGTCATCAGGAATAATGAATGCCATACCACGAAGGCGGAGCAGCAGATTGAACATCGACACCCGAATCAAATTCCGTCATCTGGTGTGTTTTCTCGAGGTGGCGCGCCAGGGCAGCCTGGCACGTGCCTGCGACAAGTTGGCCATCAGCCAGCCGGCGCTTTCAAAGACGCTCAAGGAACTGGAATCCCTGCTGGATGCCAGGCTGTTCGAGCGCAGCAAAAAGGGCTCGACGCTGACCGAGGCCGGGGTGGCCTTTTTGCGTTATGCGGGGCCGAGCGTGCAATCGCTGCGTGAAGGGGTCAACAGTTTGCGCTCCGGCGTGCATGAGCCGATTGCCATACGCCTGGGCGTGCTCTCCACCGTCGAAAGCCTGTTGGTGCCTGAGGTTGTCTGCCGTTTACATGACCGGCATCCCGCCCTGGCGGTCAGTGTCGTGACCGGGCCGAGCGCCTACCTGCTGTCCCAACTGCGTGTCGGCGAACTGGACCTGGTGGTCGGCAGGATGACCGATAGCCCATCGATTCACGGGTTGACGTTCGAGCACCTTTACAGCGAATCCATGACCCTGGTGGTACGTAAAGACCATCCAGTGGTGAGTGATCCACCGGGGCATAACAACCTTGAAGACTATCCGGTGGTACTACCGCTGGCCGGGACGACGATCCGCAAATTCGCCGACAGCCTGTTTGTGCAGCACGGGATCACCCCCTCGCGCCAACGCCTGGAAACCCTGTCGATTGCCCTGAGCCGGCGCTACGTCCAATGCAGCCAGGCCATCTGGGTCGCACCTTTTGACGCGGTCAGGCAGGACTTGAAGCTAGGTGAGCTGGTGGAGTTGGGTATGCGTGAAGCCGGTGGTTCCGTGGGGCTCTGCACAAATCCTGTGTTGCCGGTGACACCCGCGGTCCAGTGGTGCGTGGAGGCACTGCGCGAGGTCGGACAAGAATATTGCGAAGGGAAATATCCATAACCATTTGGACATGCAACAAGTCGGTTTTTTCAATTTTGGGTTGGGCCGCACAAGAGGAGACTGGGCTGCAAGTCGCTGCCATCGCAGTGCTTGCCTCTGACCAACCATAACAATAGGAAAAACGACATGTCTGATGCGCATGAAAGCCGCTTCGCCATTCGTGACCGTAATTGGCATCCCAAAGCCCTGACACCTGACTACAAGACTTCGATCCTGCGCTCCCCCCGCCAGGCACTGGTGAGCATTCCCCAGTCTGTCTCGGAAACCAGCGGCCCGGATTTTTCCCATCTGAAGATGGGCCGGCACGATAACGACCTGCTGCTGAATTTCAATCACGGTGGCCTGCCCGTCGGCGAACGCATCATCGTCGCGGGCCGGGTTTGCGATCAGTACGGCAAGCCGATTCCCCACACCTTGGTGGAGATGTGGCAGGCCAATGCCGGTGGTCGTTACCGCCACAAAAAAGACAGCTACCTGGCGCCTCTCGATCCGAATTTCGGTGGCGTCGGCCGTGCCTTGACCGACCGCGATGGCAACTACAGCTTCCGTACGGTCAAACCCGGCCCCTACCCATGGCGCAACGGCCCCAACGACTGGCGGCCCGCCCATATCCATGTCTCCATCAGTGGCCCGTCCATTGCCACGCGCCTGATTACCCAGCTGTATTTCGAAGGCGATCCGTTGATTCCCATGTGCCCGATCGTCAAGTCGATCGCCAATCCGGACGCGGTACAGAGCCTGATCGCCAGGCTCGACATGAGCATGGCCAATCCCATGGATTACCTGGCGTATCGCTTTGATATCGTCCTGCGCGGCCAGCGCAAGACCCACTTCGAAAACTGCTGAGGAGGCCTGCACATGCCCGTTCAACTTCTGCCTGAAACCCCATCGCAAACAGCCGGCCCCTATGTCCATATCGGACTGGCGCTGGAAGCGGCCGGCAACCCGCCGCGGGAACAGGAAATCTGGAATGTGATGGCAAAACCTGGCGCGCCCGGTGAGCACATTCTATTGCTGGGTCACGTTTATGACGGTAACGGCCACTTGGTTCGTGACGCGTTCCTGGAGCTCTGGCAGGCCAATCACGAAGGCCACTACGACAGCGCTTTCGATCTGGAAAAACCTTTCAACGGCTTTGGCCGTACCGCCACTACCGATGCCGGCGAATGGACGATCGAAACCGTCAAGCCTGGCCCGGTGAACAATGCCTCGGGGGTGCCCATGGCAGCGCATGTCAATGTGTCGCTGTTCGCCCGAGGCATCAACATTCACCTGCAGACGCGGCTGTATTTCGACGACGAATCCGAGGCGAATGCCGTGGACCCCGTCTTGAATCTGATCGAACAGCCACATCGGCGTGAATCCCTGATTGCCAGGCGCTGCACGGTTGACGGGAAGCTGGCCTATCGCTTCAACATTCACCTTCAAGGCGAAGCGGAAACGGTGTTCTTCGACTTCTGACGATGTCAGCCTCCCCCTGCGGGGAGTGAGTTTTATAGTTCCGCAGAAGAAACCAGCGGACGCTCCCCACATTGACGAGGCTCGCGCGGTAAAACCATAACTGTTGAGAGTTCATAGCTAATCTGCGGCGGTGTGAGTAGCCCCTGATTTCGAAAACACATCTGACTGACTACTCAGCCGATTCTTACCTTCATCACCCTCAACTGCGGGTCGATTGCGGCCCGTCTGGACTGACCTCAATGGGGTGCCTGTGGCTGTTGGCGCTGATTGAGAGTTGATCAGTACCGATAGGTTGCCTGCACTGAAACGCCATTCGCACTATTGTCGTACCTGGCACTGTATTCAGGCTGAAGACCGGAGTTGTTCGACTGCTTTACCGAAACCTTGGAATCCCAGAGATAACCATAAGCAAAGTCTATCGTCAGATCGGAACTCGGCGAATAAGCACCGCCCAAGGTCACGGCCTGGCGATTCCCAACCGGGACACGTACGCTGCGATCGGCATTCCTGATGGGCGACGGATCATAGGCGTAGCCTGCGCGCAGTAGCCATTGTTGGTTCAATTGCCAGGAGGCGCCAACTGCGGTGGCCCAAGTGTCGCGCCAGTTCATTTCTTCGGTCACACGTCCCAGGCCAGCTGCCTGACCCAGGGGGGAAAGACCGCTGTTGATTGCCTCGACCTTCTGGATCCGGCTCCAACGTTTCCAGGTGGTCCCCAGGTATCCCGTCCAGCGACTATTGAAATGATGGGTGATGGACGTGTCCACTGATTCGGGCATAGTAATGTCTATCTTGTTGTCATAATTTCCGTCCAGCGGGATAACGCTCGGGGAGCCGGACACCTCAGTATGCCCTTCGAGCTCATAGTCCACCTTCGAGTGGTAGTTAATCCCCCAACGGGTAGCCTCGGTAAAGTCAACCAGTATGCCGACGTTGTAGCCAAGTGCCGTGTCATCGCCTTTGATGGTAACCAGTGTGTCCTCGCCGTTGTTCAGGGCGCCGGTGGCCAGGTAATTCTGAAGCTTTGCATTGAAACGGTTTATGGTCGGCCCGCCACCAATGGACACGTAATCATTGATCCGATAGGCAATGGTGGGCTGCAGGGTTATTTCCTTTGTCGTGCTATAGGAACCATGGTAGCGGCCCTGGAAAGAGCCCTCGTAATCATTGATCAGGCCACTCGGTGCATAGAAGCCCAGCCCCATCGAAAAACGATCGTCAAGCGGCGTCGACATATAGGCGAAGGGCACGCCCCCCAAAGGTACCGAGTCTCCTTTATTCGTTCCTGAGGCACTGCTCTGTGCATCACTAATGTCGTCGCTCACCGAGACGACCGCGGCTCCGCCGGAAATCTCACTACGCTTCAACTTGGTCAAGCCCGCTGGATTTCCAAAGATGGTGCTGGCGTCCAACGCGGAAGATGACCGTCCCGCATAAGCAGTTCCCGCACTGCTTGCGCTTTGTTCGTTTAGAGCAATGCCATTGGCACCTGCAATAGAAGAGGCGCTGAGTAGTACCATGGCACTGGTGAACTTAATCCAGACAGCACACTTTCGCTGAGCAGAGAGACACGGGATCACACGGCTATTCAAGTTCATTTTCCACCTCTTGTTTATTGTTTTTGTTGATTGCACGCAGGCAAGGCTTCGCCTTCCTGTGCACTTTTCAGTGCCGGTTGGAGTTGATCGAAGTTGTGTTAAACGCCCTGGCCGAACAGCGCCAGGGCACGACTGCTGGACTTACGGATGTGAATCAGAAACTCAATCAAGCCACTCGACTTGAAAGCTATAGCGACCCAAGAGCGGAGCCAGGACTTCCTGGTCAGTTCCTGCCCTGACGCAGGCGACATGCCCACGGCGATTGTCCTGCACGACCTCGACAGCAATATCCAAAAGCCCCAGGCGCTCCACTTCCTCCTGGACTACTTTGGCAATTTCCCGCTGTTGCAAGGCGGGCTTGAATATCTTGCCCACGGCAGTCAGTGGCAACGCCTCGAGGATTTCAATGCGCTTGGGAACTGCAGCCCGCTCGCTGATGTTGAGTTGAGCGAACGACTCAAGTTCTCCGGCGTTGCAATGTTGCCCGGGGCGCAGTTGAACGTAGGCGACCGGCACCTCGCCCGAATAGGCGTCGGGGCTGCCGATCGCAGCGGCCAGGGCGACGGCGGGATGCGCCTGCAGCGCCTCCTCGATTTGCTTGGGATCAATATTGTGACCGCCGCGGATGATCAACTCTTTCTTGCGTCCGGTCAGCCAGAAGTAACCCTGCGCATCCTGACGACCCAGATCGCCCGTATTCAGCCAGCGTTGACCGTCGATATCGATCCACAGACCCTGGTTATGACGTTCCTCCAGATAGCCACTGAAGATGTTCGGTCCACTGATCGTGATGAGGCCGATCTCATCCACGTCAGCGTCGCGCAGGTAAGCTCCAGAGTCATCGAGCAGGACCGCGCGCATATTCTGGTAGGCGATCCGTATTCCGATGGAGCCGATGCGGCGCTCGCCATGGGGCGGATTGATCGAGGAGACGCAGGCGCCCTCGGTCAGACCGTAACCTTCAAGGATCTTTACCCCGGTCCGGCGCTCGAACTCCCGAAAAAGCTCAGCCGGCATGGGGGCGGCGCCACACATTGCATAGCGAAGGCTGGACAGGTCGCGGCCCTCACATTCATTTTGCAGAAGTGCGGCATAGACCGTTGGCACGCCGGAAAAAAAGTTGATACCGAAGTGCTCGACCATCTCCCAGAATCGCGGGATCACCCCCTCGCCACGATACCCATGAGGCGTCCCGAGAATCACATGGTCGCCTTGAGTCCAAGGCATCAGTCCCGTCACCAGTTGTCCATTGACATGAAACAGCGGCAGGCCACAAAAGATCACCTGGCCACCGCTGCGTGGCTGCATATGAGCTGCCATGGCCCATGCATTGAATACTTCCGAGCCATGGGTACGCGCGGCGATCTTGGGGAGCCCGGTGGTGCCGCCCGTGCAGATGTAGGAGGAGCACTCATCCTGGCGGATTTGCCGTCCACTCTTGAGGTGTGTGTGCGGCTGAGTATTCATCAGCGATTGCCAATCGTGGATCGCGATACCCTTGTGCAAGTCTCGCTCCTTCAGTGCCACGGCCTTTAGAGCCCCACGCACAGGTTCGGCGACATAGGGCTCCATGCTGACCCAAACGACAGACCTGACCGTAGGCAACTGATCCAGCTGCGAAGCCAGTTTGGGCCAAAGATCGCTGCCCGCCGTCGGCGCGAGCGTCACCACCACGGATGCCTTCGCGGCATTCAGCAAGCCAGCAATCTGCCTGGCCTCGAGCAGAGGATTGATCGCCATGACGATGCCCGCCGCCTCCCCGCCCCATATCGTGAAATGGGTTTCCGGAAGATTGGGCAAGACAAAGGCAAGCACCTCGCCCGGTTTTATGCCCAGGTCATCGAAGGCATTCGCTGCGCGGGTGATATCCCCGAAGAGCTGGGAGTAGTTCCACTTGTAGGTGCGCCTGAAATCCGCGGCATCGGCGAAGAAGCTGAGCGCCGGTGCCTGGGGGGAGCACCGGGCCGCCTGTCGCAGTGCTTCATAAGTACTGGAAGCCAGGCCACGTGCCGACAGCGGGACTTGTTCGAGGCTTTCAATGTCACTCAGGGTCTGCACAACCATCAGGCTTCCCCCACGACTCGGTTGCGTTGCACGCCGAGGTCGATCACGCCATCAGCACTGCGAATGCGCGCCTCGACTACGTCGCCGGGCTTGAGATATTGCGTCCGACCTTCCTGCGCCTTGAGGAAAAGCTTCCACTTGGTCGCTTCTGGCATCAGGGCCGCAATGCGCTGTTTGGCAGGCGACGGTACCGTCAGAGCGCAGCCGGCAGGCGTACCGGTGGCGATCAGGTCTCCAGCGGCGAAATCTTGCAGGGCGCAAAGTTCGGTAAGGGTTTCAGCGGGGCCATAAACCAGGTTGGCCGTGCTGTCGTTCTGTCGCACCTGGTCGTTGACGGTCAGGCGCAGTTGCAGCTCCTTCAGGTAATGAATGCTCGTGGCATCCAGTAGGCAGAGGTACGGGCCGACCGGACCGAAAGTGCGGAAGCTCTTGCCCTTGTAGAACTGCATCTGGGGAATCTGAATGTCACGAGCCGAGTAGTCATTGACGATGACGACGCCTGCAATGAACTCATGCAGATTGGCGTCGGTGACAGCAACAGCGCCGGTAATCGCGCGTTTCATCACCAGCCCCAATTCAATTTCGTAGTCGAGGAAGCGCACAGTGCGCGGCTTGATCAGGTCGCTGTCAGCCGCCACCAGGCAACTCGTCGCCTTGGTGAAGATCATGTTGAATTTCTTCGCATCCGGGTCCATGCCCGACTCGATCATGTGCTGACGGTAATTGGCGCCCTGGCAGACGAACTGCTGGTTACGGGTCACCGGCGACAGCAGTTTCACTTCGCCCTCGGCAAGCTCCGTACCTTTCAATTGAGCGAGGTCGTCGATACTGTTCTGGCGAATGAAATCACCGGTGGTTTCAAAAGCACCGGGAACCACCGTGATACGGCCCTGGCGTAGCACGCCCCAGTGGATACCGTTCTGAAATTCGAAGCGGACTACGTGTACAGCAGACATTGAAGGTACTCCTGGAGCGGCGTTTGTCCCGGGCTCGGCGGCACGAGAACTGAGGTTTTGTTCTGAGGGTGGGCTGGCGATGCTGTAGATCAACGAGCCGCCGGCGATCAAGGCGCCGGCCTTGAGCACGTCTCGCCGGCCATACCTTGTTGCATTGCCCGACATGGCGGCTTTACCCAAACATCCGCATGAGCGTTATCAACTTACGAATGGTTATGTCCGGGCTGCGTCGCAGGTTACGGATCAGCACACGCAATTTGGCCAAACTCATCTTGGGTTTTGTAAAACTCTTGGGCATGCGCTGCCCCCACTGCGCCATTGCCTCGGGACTCACCGGATGTATGCCTGTAGGCTGCCTGGCCGTAAAAATATCCCCGTCGCAGTAATGCTCGTGCTTATCACCCCAAGGGTCTTGCCAGTAATCGAAGATCTGACTGCCCAGGATGTGCCGACCGATTCCCCATGAATGCTCCCACCCCCGCTCTCGCAGGACGCGCTGCCCCATGCCCACCGCGTCGGCATCGACGACCTCATAGGCGCTATGGCTATAGGTCGCCATGAACCCTTGCGCGATCGCGAGCGTATGGTGATCCGCTGGCGTTTCACCAAGATCAAGGCGCATGAAGGCGACGATGGGGGCGCCATCGGGAAGTACTTGAACATCGCTGGGAATAAACCCGAAATGCTGCGTATACCAGGCACAGGTCGCCTGGTAGTCAGCCACTTCGATCACGATGTGGCCAAGCCTGAGCACTTCAGGGGGGGCAATCGGCGGACGCTGCGTGGCGTTGATCCGCGGTTGCTCGTGCGCCAGATTCCAGGCAAGCGGTGCCCGGTGTGCCAGCGTTTTACCTGCTGTCTGGTCGCAAACAGCTTCCACAATGAACCCGGAAGGATCGGTCAGTCTGACGTAATACCCACCACCTGGATGTTCCGATTTCTCGACCAACGACGCGCCTGGGATTCGCGCCAGTTTTTCCAGGTCCTTGAGCGACTGGACTGCCAGTCCGAAGCCGACAAAACGTGCCTGTTCTGCACGATGGACACGGTAACAGTATGCAGTGGGGTCGGTGGCGCGCAGGTAAAGCGTATCGGCGTCCTGCTGACTGACCGTCAGGCCGAAGTCCGTCAGGAAACGCGCCGCCTCGTTCAAGTCCGGCCGTTGAAAGATCAGGTGAGTCAGATCCCGGGCCTTCACCGTCGGTTGCGGATGCCGGGCAGGTTGTAGTGTCGCTAACCGGGGCATTTCATTTTTGTGGGTCATTGTTCTTGTTTTCCGGGTTTTTAGAGCAAAGCCGTCCCCGCACCCCTGAAAATCAGGGGTGTCTGGTTGGGTCAGTTAACTAACTCAGTCGAGGGAAGGAAGTGCTGGCAACTCTGTGGTCGCCAGCGCACGAGCCTCCTCTGGTGATACACCCAATGCCCGCAGCACCAGCTCGGCCGTGTCAGAGCCCGATTCGCGCCACGTTCTGTGCCCTTCCAGTACCAGGAAAATCGAGCCGAGGACGCTGCTCGATATCAGCGTCAGTACAGAGAGCAATTGCGCCTTCTCAAACGTGTACCGCCCACTGGACAGTCCGCTCAGAAGATCCGTCGTCGCTTGGCTGCTGAACATTTCGCGCAACGAAGAATTGCTCATGGCGAATTTGTGGATGAACGCCCCCCACTGGGAGTCCTCGTGAGCCCGACGAATAAACAATCGAATGCCATTGGCAAGACGCTGAGCCGGATCGGTGAGGGAATTGAAGCTCTTGTTGACGCGCTCATGCATCTCCTTCGCGAGATGACTGGCGACCGCCTCGAACAGGCTTTCCATGTTGTCGATGTTGCTATAGACCGTTCCGCGCGCCACTCCGGCCTCTTGGGCGAGGTCGAGAATGTTCACTTGTGAGGTGCCTCTTTCAGCGAACAGGCGAAAGGCAGCTTGATGAATACGGCGCTGTGTTGGATTCAGGGATTCCACGGTTCTCTCTCCAGGATTACCTCATGGAGCAATTGAACACCTGTGTTCAGTATGAGTCAACCCTGTTTTTCTGAACCAGCTCCGATCACTACCATGCGAAGCGTTTTATCCCTCGTATTAACCTGGTTTATGAGGGGTTCGGTAAGGTCTATGGAGGGGATTCGGATTTCTCCACACTGAAATTATTGAACGAGCGCGTTCAATATAATTCTCAGCAAGGCCGTCAAACCGGCCCCATGTAAACCTTGGCGGGCCGAGATGACATCGGTACTAGGGTAGCGGTTTGCTGGCGATTCTCTTGGCCCTGGCAGGTGTTACACCCAGAGCCAGGAGAATCATCTCGGCGACCCGCTGGTCGTGCTCCGCCACTGCACGTCCTTCGACAACCGAGCGCATGGCTCCGGTTGTGCACGATACGACCATGTCCAGGGCAATGCCTTCGTTCTCGTAGGCGAAAATGCCCTCGCGCAGACCTTCACGCAGGTCGCCCAGCACATGGTCAGCCAAACGCGAGCGCATCGCCTGATCGAAATTGATGATGCGCAGCAGTGCGTTGGCCCATTCGTAGTCTTCGGCGGCCCGGCATACGAACATGCGCACACCTATCGAAAGCCGCCGTGCACCGCAGTGCACGTCCGAACTCAGGGCGGAAATGGCATCGGAGAACTCACTCGCCATGGCGATGCCAACCGCCTCGAGTACTTCGTCGCGCGTTCGAAAATAGTTGTAGATGGTGCCGTTGGATACCGCGGCTTCCGAGGCGACATCAAGCAGTGCAATCTCCCCCACCTCCTTGCGTGCGACAAGACGCAATGCCGCATCCACCAGGCCGCGACGGGTGCGTTCACGCTTCTTGTGGCCCCGAGTGAGAGGCTCTTGCTCAGTTACTTCTGAAGGAAAAGTGGGGGAAGGCATCTTCAGGCTCTTAATCGAGGGGGCTCGTTTATGGTAATGGAAGCGCTATCGGCTGTGGCGTCGGCGCTAGCCAACAGGCCCATACAATCTCGAACGAGACTGCCCGCCTCTACGCCTGGGGCGTGGTGCATGATGATACGGTCGGGGCGAACCGCAACCAGCGTGCCTTTGGCAGCCAGTGGCAGGATGTCATGGTTCAGGTCTTCGATGAAGTCGCAACCGCCGCCGGAGCGCTGGCCGCAGGGTCCGATCTGCAAGAAGTGACCGCCCATTTTGTCCCAGGCAACGACCTCGGCAGCGGTCAGCAGTGACAACGGGTCAACACCGAACCCAACCAGGGTCAGGTTGGCTCCAAGAGCATCGTCGCTCAGTTGGATCTGCTGTTGCATGTTGCGAACCCAGGCTTGGGGAAACAGACTGCCACGAACCAGCTTGTCGCCACGACGATGCTGAACGAACAGCCCCTGTTTGAAAATGTTCTTTGGCTTTATGTCCAACTGCTCGAAGTACTTTCTGGTAGCGGGAGTCAACGCCAGCGTACGCATCAGGCCGTGAATGAAGAAAGCTGCGACCTTGTTTCTCGGCATCACCATGCGGCCCATGAGTTTCGCCAGGTTGATCATCGCCTGGGCATGGGGGCGACGCTCCAGGTCATAGGTTTCGAGCACTGAAGGCGCGGCTTGGCCGCGAAGGACCCAGGCCAGTTTCCAGGCAAGATTGGCCGCATCGCGCAGTCCCGCTACGAGACCTTGCCCGACAAATGGGGGGGTGATGTGGGCTGCATCTCCCGCGAGAAAGATGCGTCCCTTGCTGAATCTGTTGCAGCAGCGCGCGTGGAACCGATACACCGCCTTTCGCTCGATTTCCAGCTCCTGCGGATTGATCCATGGCGCGATCAGTCGGGCTATGCTTTCGGGGCTTTCCAGCTCCTCCCGGGATTCGCCTGGTTGCAGCATGAACTCCCAACGCTCCCTTCCGCCGGGAGCGGGCATGTGCGGCGTTGGACGCCGTGGATCACAGATAAACTCAACGTGATCAATGGCTGACGTATGCCGGTTCCTGGCATCGACAATCAGCCAATCCTCACCATAGGTCTGCCCTTCGAATTCCTGGCCAATCAGTGACCTGACCCTGGAGCTTGCACCATCCACACCTACCAGGTATTGGGCGCGAACGGGAAACGCCTGGCCATCATCGCCCCGTACGGTGGCGACGACACAATCTGATTCCTCGACCAGGTTCTCGAGCTCGAACCCTCCCAGACTGGTCACTGTCTTCAGCCGGGAAACCTGGCTGCGCATCGCGTGTTCGAGGTCGGGTTGATAGAAAGTCACCAGTTTGGGATGGCCGTCGATGCACCCCGCAGTATTGGCCCGACCGAATTGCCCGAGGACCGGGGAGTGCATCCTCACTTCAGGGATAGCGATCTTCTCAAAAGCGTCTTCCGACAATCCGGCCAGTTGCAGGATGCGCAGCGCCTCGTTGTCCAGGGCAATGGCGCGGGGCATCAGCAGGACCTCATGGGTCTTGTCCACTACCAGTGTCTTTACCCCATAGCGGCCGAGCAGCGCCGCGATTGTCGCCCCTACCGGACCGTTACCGACGACCAGCACATCGACAGCGGTGGGAGGCAGTTCGGTACCTTTATTGTTGTTGTTCATCTCGAGCCCTTGTTGTGATTGAAGTCGTGAGACATGGAGATCTCATCGTCAGGCAAGGGTGAAGGTAAGTAATATTGAGATATTTTTCAATATTGATATTTTTGTCATTTATTTTCCGGGATCATTACCGCACCACGATGAGGCAATGCGGGGCTGTGCCGAAGGCCAGTTTCCGACCGGTGAGGCTTGGCTTCTGAGCCGATCAGCGTTGTTATTGGAGTGACCACGTGCCATGCCTCACGAGGGCACACCCATGTTTTAGACTTCAGGAATCCAACGTGGCGCGTCCGCAGTCCCATCCGAACCCAGTCCAGCTCTGTTTCGTCGATTTCGAGCTCGACGAGGCCAACGCCTGCTTGTTGCGTAACGGAGAAACCGTGGCGCTGGCGCCAACACCCTTCACTCTGCTGTGCGTACTTGCGCGCCAGCCTGGATCGCTGGTGACCAAAGATGCCTTGCTTGATGCCGTATGGGGGCATCGGTTCGTCAGTGATTCAGTGCTGAAGACGGCCATCAGCGATCTGCGCAAGGTGCTGGGCGACGACCCCAGGCAGCCTCGCTTCATTGAGACAGTGTCGAGACGCGGCTATCGCTTCATCGCCACGCCCTCCCCTGCACCATCGATGCCATCGGCACCCGCGACGGTGTCAGCGGCGGATACATATCCATCGCCGCCATTCATTGGTCGCACCGACAAGCTCTCAAGACTGCAACAGGCGTGGGAGCGCGCTTACAACGGGCAACGTGCAGTGGTCTGGCTTGCCGGAGAACCGGGGATTGGCAAGACCACGTTGATCGAGCACTTCCTCGCCAGCCTTGTCGGCATCGCCTGCGCACGCGGTCATTGCGTGGAGCACCACGGCACCGGCGAACCGTACCTGCCGGTGCTGGAGGCATTGGCCGATCTGTGCCGCAGTGACCCCGCCCTGCCGGCGCTGCTGCGCGCCGTGGCGCCGACCTGGTTGCTGCAGCTGCCGTGGCTGAGTACCGCGCAAGAGCGAGACGCGTTGCGGCGCGAGCTTGCCGGCATCGGTCCGGACCGCATGTTGCGGGAAATGGGTGAACTGCTCGACCGCTACACCGAGCAGCGGCCACTGTTGCTGATAACCGAAGACCTGCACTGGAGCGATCGGGCGACGGTCCAACTCATCGACTATGTGGCACGACGACGTGGCCGCTCGCGGCTTATGTGGCTGGCGAGCTTCCGCGTCGCCGAGGTGGTGGCGCTCGATCATCCGCTCAACTCGTTGCGCCACGAACTGCGCCTGCAACGTTTGTGCGAGGAAGTGGTGCTCGATCCATTCTCGGAAACCGAAGTCGCTGACTATGTCGCGCTGCGTTCGACCTCTCTGGCCCGCGATGAAGCCTTCGTGCGTGCCCTGCACGAGCGTACCGACGGTGTACCGCTGTTCGTGTCGTCAGTCATCAGTGAAGTGATGGACACCACGGACGACGACGCCACCATCGAGGCCCGGCTGGCGGGGATGGCGGTTCCCGAAAACCTCGCGGCGATCATTGATCACTACATCACCAGGCTCGGGCCGGAGCAGCATGCGCTGCTCTCGGCGGCGGCGGTATGCGGAGTCGAATTCCGGGTTGAGACGGTTTCGCTGGCCCTCGAACGCGACCTCGCTTCTGTGGCCCACACCTGCGAGGAACTGGTGCGCGAGCAGGTGTGGCTCACGCGGTCACGGGCCGCCGTACCTGAGGAGACGGTGGAGCTACCCTACTCGTTTCGACATGCCCTCTTCCGCCAGGTACTGTACGAACGCACGCCGCGCTCATTGCGCACCCACCTCCATCGCCAGGTTGGCACTGCCCTCGAACGCGAGCGCATGGCCAGCGTGCCGGTTGCTGCCTCGGAACTGGCGACGCACTTCGACCGGGCCCGGCAGCCGATGATCGCGCTGCGCTATTACGCCGAGGCCGCAGAAGCCGCGCTGCTGCACTTCAGCCCGGACTTGTGCATCGGCCTCACTGAACGCGCATTGGTCCTGCTGCGGCAGGCACCAGAAGGGATGGAGCGCGATGCGCTCGAAATTACCCTGGCCACACTGCGGGGGGTGTCGGCTTTCCACACGTTTGGTGTCGGCAGCGAAGCCAGGAACGCGTTCGAACGCGCCTACACGCTGTTAACGAATGTACCCGAGCATCCAATGCGCGGTCGCCTGCTGCACGGATTCGGCTATCTGCTCGGTCTGCGCGGCGACTATGCGTTGGCGCTGGAGGTGGCGGAACGCGCCGAAGCCCTCTCGAGCGAGGCGCACGATCCAGTGCTCATGCTGGTGGCGTGCATCGTGCAGGGCGAGGTGCACCATCTCCAGGGTCGCACGCAGACAACCCGCCGTTGGCTGGAGCGCGCCCTCGCGATCGCCGAGCCGCTGGACATCGGGACGAACGAGGTCTTTGCGGTCGATCCTCAGGTCATGCTGCACGGTATGCTGGCCATAGAACTCGTGCGTTCTGGCCTGATTGAGCAAGGCCGGGCCCATATGCAGCAAGCCTGGACCCGCGCGCAAGCGCTTCGCCAGCCTATGACGTGGCTGGTCGCTGCCTGGCAGGAGGTGCTGATCGAGGTGCGGCTGGGGAACCATCCGCGTGTGGCCGCGCTGGCTGACGACATGCAGAAGTTGGTCGATGAGTATTCGCTCGCACTGGGGCGAACGGCTTGCCGCTGGTGGCGCGGCTGGGCCGACGCGCGCAACGGTGCACCGCGCGACGGCTACCATCGCATCCGTGAGGCCTATGAAGAACACACCGGGCTTGGAATGCGCTCCGGTGCCAGCGAGGTGCTCGGCTACGCCGCCGAAGCGTTGCTGCTGGCGGGTGATTGCGACGCTGCGCAAGCCGAGCTAGAGGAAGCACTACACGTTGGGGAAGAGCTGGGCGAGCGCGTGTACCTGCCGCAACTGTTGCTGCTGGAGGCATCGATTGCGCGGATGCAGGATCGGCTTGATGCGGGCAGCAACGCGGTGCGGCGTGCGGTTGAGGAGGCTCGCGCCCAGGAAGCACCGTGGCTGGAGCTGCAGGCGCTGGTAGAGCTGTGTGAGCAATACGACGCCACAACCGAGGACCGCCAGGCCCTGGCGGAGCTGCTTGACCAGTTGCCCGAAACGCAGGGAACCGAGCTGGTGAAACGTGCGCGCTCGCTGCTTCAGGCGGCAAAGTCTGGTTGAAGAGCCAAGGGCACAGACTTGTGGGAGCGCCACGCTCCCGACCGAAGTCTGACCTTTCGCTTACGACTCGTCCCAGGGGACGGCCTACGCTGTCGTCGAACTTTCTTGCCCCCTGGTCTGTGATGAGTCTGAACCCTGAATCCAAGTACCCCAATCGTCGCTCGTACGTCCTGAAGCTGCGCAGCGATGCCACGCCCGGCGCCCTCGTGGGCCGCCTCGAAAACCTGGTCACCGGACGTCAGCGCGAGTTTTCGTCTGCCGAAGAGTTGCTGGAGTCGATCGACTCGGACCTCACGTCGGCGGCCGGTGAGCGCGCGGCCGATGCCGTCGGCGAGTGACGCCTCCACCATGAACGAGCGCTCGACATGGCGACCGAACGGCGACCCTTCGCTGACGACTTCGCGCACCCCGGGCCCTACGCTGATGCCATCTCGAATCCACACGAGTCCAATGCGATGCCGCGACTTCCAGCTTCCTTTCCACTGCCCCTCCTCACCGCCCGGACAACCTTGAAGCGGGCCGAGCGCCCGGCCGGGCTCGTCGTTGCGGCCGCCCTTGCCACTTCGATCGCCCTCACCCTGGCCGGATGCTCCACGCCGGTCGTCAAGCCGTCGGTCGACCTGCCGAGCAACTTCGCTGCGAGCACGGCCTCCGAAATGGAGCCCGAGGCGGCATGGTGGGAGGTCTACCACGACCCGGTCCTGACGGATCTGGTGCACCGGGCAGCGCGCGAGAATCGCGACGTCAAGATTGCCGCCGAGCGCCTGCGCGCCGCGCGTGCCGGCGAAACCGTCAGTCAGTCCTGGCTGCTCCCGAGCGTCGGTGCATCCGTCTCCAGCAGCGATCGCAGCAGCGGCTACAACTCGGCCACGAAACAGGGTTATCCGGATACCAGGACCACCAGTGTGGGTCTGGACGTCTCTTGGGAACTCGACCTGAGCGGCCGACTGCGAGCCGGTGCAGCGGCGGCTGACGCCGATGCGCTGGCCGCGGAACACAGCATGCGTGGAGTGCGCCTGCTGGTGATGAGCGACGTGGTCAGCAACTACTTCACCCTGGTCGGTGCGCAGCGCCAGGTCGCGACGCTTCGCGCAATCTCGGCGATGCAGGACGAGACGCTGCGCCTGGTCACCGCACGTCAACAGGTCGGGCTGGCATCCGCTTTCGACGTCGAACGCGCGCAGACCGACGCCTTGTCAGCGCGGGCACAGATTCCGCCGCTGGAAACCCAAGCGGCGGTGGCGCGTCACCGTATCGCAGTGCTGACCGCAGACCAGTCTTTCAACACCACAAATATCCAGCCTTCAAGCGGTGATTTGATCGACGTGCCCGCGGCCAAGCCCGGTCAGCCCGCCGAGTTGCTGCAACGCCGACCTGACGTACTGGCGCTGATGGCACAACTCGACGCCGCCAATGCTCGTCGCCAGCAAGCGAAAGCTGAGTGGTTCCCGCAGCTCTTTCTCGGCGCTTCCTTCGGCCGCCAGGGTCTCAACCTGAACGGTGCCGATCTCGGCGCTGCGCGCTTCACCAACGTCGCGGGCCTGCTGGCGATGCCGCTCTTCAACGCCGGGCGCACGCAAGCGATCAACGAAGCGGCCGAAAGTGCTCAACAAGAGGCGCTGCTGCGCGCGGAAGACGGCATCGTACGGGCGCTCGAGGATGTGGAAAACGCCCTCGTCACGCTTGCGCAGGAACGCCGCCGGTCAGGGTCGCTGCAATTGGCCGCCGCGTCCTCCGAGGCTGCGCAGAACCGCGCCCAGTCGCTCTATAACCGCGGGCAAATCGACCTGTTGCCACTGCTGGACTCTCAGCGGGCGCGCCTGGCGGCACGCTTGAACTCCAACGAAAGCAACACCCGACTGCTGCTCGACAGCGTGCAGCTCTACAAGGCACTGGGCGGGGGCTGGCAGGTGTTCGAACAACCCTCCAACCCAACCGCATCCGCCGAAGCCGACCGGCCACCACTTTCCTGAGAATCTGTCGTTTTCCAAAGAGGAACCGTCTTGAAACATTCCCTTACTACGGCCGGCGTTTTGGCCGTCGCAGCCATGCTTTGCGCGTGCAGCCCGGATCAGCCGTCCGTGCAGGCCCCACGACCGGTACGTACTGTTGAAATCAGCTACGACAATGCCCGCGAAAGCAATCGCCTCGTGGGCACCGTGCAGTCACGGCATGAAGTCGATCAAGCTTTCCGCGTGGGCGGCAAGGTAGCCCAGCGCAAGGTCGATGTAGGTCAATTTGTGCGCGAAGGCGACGTACTGGCTGTGCTGGACGACAGCGACTACCGCCTCGCTGAGCAAGCGTCGCAACAGCAGTGGGCAGTTGCCGTCGAGCAGACTCGTCAGGCCGATTCGGACCACCAACGCCTTACCGCGCTAAAGGCTGACGGCTCGGTCAGTGCGGCCGACGACGAGCGTGCACATACAAATGCCCAAACCGCGCATGCGACCGCCGAGGCCGAGGCGCGAAAGCTCGAACTCGCGCGCAACCGGCTCAAGTACACCGTGCTGCGCGCCTCGCGCAGCGGCGTCATCACGGCGGTGCGCTTCGAGGCAGGCCAGGTCGTGGCGGAGGGCCAATCGGTGGTCTCGATTGCGAATCCGGATGAATCCGAGATCGTCATCGACGTGCCCGAGGATCAACTGGCCGTCTTCAAGGATGCGCAGTTCAAGGCCTCGCTGGCCAGTGCGCCGAACGAGGTCTTCGATGTCACGCTGCGCGAGCTGTCGCCGCAGGCTGCGGCGCAGACGCGCACCTATCGCGCGCGGCTTAAGCCAATGCAGGCGCTGCCGCTGGGCGCCACCGCCACGGTGATGGCCGAGCGAGTCATGACAAGTGTCTCTGTGGCGGCAGTGCCAGCCACTGCATTGACGCAGAGCGGCGGCCAGCCGGCGCTGTGGGTGGTCACGCCTGAGGGCAAGAATCCGGTCGGCATCGTCGAACTGGAGCGTGTGGCGGTGTGGGGCTACCGCAATGACGAGGTGCTCGTCTCCGGGCCGCAGACCGGCGTTTTGGTCGTCACCGCCGGCGTCCAGAAGATGGCATCCGGCTTGAAGGTCGCGATCCCCGGCACAGAGATCATTGACGCGAACACCACGCAGCAGGCCGCCCGATGAACAACCTGAACCTCACCGACTGGGCGCTGCGCCATCGCGCCATCGTCCTGTTCATGCTCCTCATTGTCGCGGTGGCCGGTGCCTTCAGTTTCACCAGGCTCGGTCAACTCGAGGATCCGAACTTTTCCGTGCCCTCCATGACCGCCATGGTCATCTGGCCGGGTGCCACCGCCCAGCAGTTGCAGGATCAGGTCCTCAACCGCATGGAGAAGAAATTCGAGCAGATCGACAACTTCGAGAAAGTGGTCACCTACGCGCGGCAAGGCTACGCAGGCATGACACTCACCGTGCGCGGCGGCACCTCCAGGGCTGACCAGCACGAGGCCTGGTACCAGGCGCGCAAGAAACTCAACGATCTTAGCCTTGAGATGCCTGACGGCGTGATCGGCCCGATCCTGAACGACGAGTACGGCGACGTGTACGGCCTGATGTACGCCGTCAAGGGCGACGGCGTCGGCCACGCCGATCTGTCGGACGCGGCCGAGGACATCAAGCGCCAGATGCTGAAAGTGCCGATGGTCAAGAAGATCGATGTCATCGGCAAGCAGGCCAAGCGTGTCTACGTCGAGTTCTCGCACGAACGCCTGGCCGCGCTGGGCATCACACCGCTGGCCATCGCCGAAAGCCTCAAGAGCCAGAACGCCATGGCGCCGGCAGGCCAGATCGACACCCGCGGTGACCGCGTCCTGGTGCGCGTAAGCGGCCAGTTCGCCAGCGATGAGGCTATCCGCAACGTACCCATCGCCGCGGGCGGCCGGCTGATCAAGCTCGGCGACATTGCGACCGTCACGCGCGGTTTCGAGGATCCGCCGACCTACACGGTACGCCACAACGGCCAGCCAGTGCTGATGCTCGGTATCACGATGACCAGCGACGGCAACATCGTGGACCTTGGCAAGGCGATGGACACGGCAGTTGCCAGGATCCAGTCGGAACTTGCGCACGGCGTTGAGCTGGAGCTCGTGGCCGACCAACCCACCACGGTGAAGGACGCAATTCACGACTTCGCGCACGCGCTGGCCGAGGCGCTGATCATTGTGATCGCGGTGAGCCTGGCCAGCCTGGGCTGGCGCGCCGGCCTCGTTGTCGCGACCACGGTGCCGCTGGTGCTGGGCGGCGTGGCGCTGGTGATGCTGGCGATGGGCTGGAACCTCGAACGCATCTCGCTCGGATCGTTGATTATCGCCTTGGGACTACTGGTGGATGACGCCATCATCGCCATCGAGATGATGGTGGCGAAGATGGAAACCGGCATGGACCGCGTTAAGGCAGCCGCCTTCTCCTATCAGTCAACTGCCATGCCGCGCCTGACCGGCGCACTCATCACCGTTGTGGGCTTCCTGCCGATCGGCCTCTCGAAGTCCACCACCGGCGAGTACGCGGGCGGCATTTTCTGGATCGTCGGCGCCGCGGTGCTGTTTTCGTGGATCTGCTCCGGCATCTTCACGCCGTACCTGGCGGTCAAGATGCTGCCCAACGACTTGGGCAAGCACCAGCATGGTGATCCGTACGACACGAAGTTCTACCGCAGCCTGCGCCGCCTGATCGACACCGCTATCGAGCGCCGCTGGGTGGTCATTGGTGCGACGTTTGGCGCGCTGGTGCTTGCTCTGGCCTGTATCAAGCTAGTGCCGCAGCAATTCTTCCCCAACAGTTCGCGCCCTGAACTGGTCATTGACCTGCGCGTCAAGGAAGGCGCCTCGTTCGCCGCGACGACCGAGCAGGTCAAGCACATGGAGGAGATTCTGGCGAAAGACGAGGACGTGCGTTTCCATACCGCCTACACCGGCGCCGGCGCACCGCGCTTCTATCTCTCGCTCAACCCCGAGCTGCCGAATCCGGGCTTTGCCCAGTTCGTTGTGATGACCAAGGACCTGGATGCACGTGAACGGGTACGTGAGAGGCTGGTGACCTCGGTTGACCGACAATTCCCGCAGGCGTGGGTGCGCGTGACCCGCCTCGAGTTGGGGCCGCCTGTCGGCTACCCGGTGCAGTTCCGCGTTGTAGGCCCCGATACCCAAGTGGTGCGCCAGATTGCCCGCGACGTGGAGAAGGTGGTTGGGGCCAACCCTAAGGTGCGCGACCTCCAGCTTGACTGGAACGACCCGGTGCGCACGCTGAAAGTGGAGCTCGATCAGGACAAGGCGAGCGCGCTTGGCCTCACGCCGACCGATGTGTCGCTGGCGACCCAGACCGTGCTGAACGGCGCAACCCTGTCGCAGTTGCGTGAGCGCGAGGACCTCATCGACATCGTGGCCCGTGCCGTGCCTGAGGAGCGCTTGAGCCTCGACACACTCAAAGACATCAATCTCTACACGCGACATGGCACGGTTGTGCCGCTGTCGCAAGTCGCACAGGTGCGCTCTGAACTGGAAGAGCCAGTGCTGTGGCGCCGTAACCGCGATATGGCGATCACGGTGCGTGCCGATGTGAGAGATGGCGAGCAAGGTGTTTCGGTGACGCAGGAAATCCAGCCATTGCTCAAGGATATCGAAGCGAAGCTACCGTCGGGCTACCGCATCGACGTGGGCGGTGCGGTGGAGGAAAGTAACAAGGCCAACAAGGCGCTGCTGGCTGTGGCCCCGCTGATGATGATCACCATTCTTCTACTGTTGATGCTGCAACTGCAGAACTTCTCCCGCATGTGGATGGTGGTGCTGACCGCGCCGCTGGGCTTGATCGGTGTAGTGCCGGCGTTGCTGGTGTTCCAGTCGCCGCTGGGTTTCGTCGCGATCCTGGGCATCATCGCACTGGGTGGCATGATCATGCGCAACGCAGTGATCCTGATCGACCAGGTGCAAATCGAGATCGCCGAAGGGCGTGAGCCGTGGAATGCTGTTCTGGATGCTGCCATTCACCGGGCCCGTCCAGTGATGCTGACGGCGCTGGCTACCGTCCTCGCCATGATCCCGCTAACGCGCAGTGTGTTTTGGGGGCCGATGGCAATAGCGATCATGGGCGGCCTGACTGTGGCGACGCTGCTGACGATTTTCTTCGTCCCGGCGTTGTACGCCGCGTGGTTCAAGGTGGGCCGCCAGACGGCCGCTGGCACCCGACAGGTGATGGGGGATGCCGCGCTCGCTTCTGAGGAATGAGTGCCGTGGCACTGTGCTCCCGACCTCACCGCTATTGGAAAGGCTTGCCCAGCGCCGTTTCTGAAAAAACCGAGGTCTGCCGCGAGGCTCTGCGAACGTTACGCTGTTTCGCCCCCTCGCGGCTCACAGGAAATGCTGATGGCCAAAGGAGCTGCTTACGACAGACTGCTATAGGCTGTGGATTCAACCGGTCGATGCAACAGCCTGGCTAACACGCTGACCGGCAACAGCGCGGACAACACCGCCGAGTTCACTATTCAGCTCATCGGGGTTACCGATGTACGTATCAGCGATGCTGAACGCTTCCTCTTCTCCATGTGCAACCTACTTGACAGAGCCCATACTCTAAGTAGTATCGCTTTGATATCATCCCGACCTGGGGACCGCATGAGGAGTAACAGCCGAAAAAATTGCTGCTGATCCATTCTGAACAATGAGGTCAGGGTCGTCAGGCGCAGTGGAATGGCGTCAAAAAGCCCCCACGGCGCCAACTTACGGGGCATTTTATTTTCCAAAGCCAATGTGGAAGTCGGGTCGACTTACGCCCCAACTTGCCATCAGCCATCTGTGAACGGGTGTAGTGAATTCCCCTGGTTTCGTAGATACATCTAATAGTCAACTATTGATCGAACTTGGCTAGTTGCCAATGTCGACTTTGGATTGTAACCACGCAAGTGGAGCAGGATTGAGAATAGCGCGCCGATTTTTAAACCAAGCAAGATTTTAACATGAGCACGTACGAGGATGGGTTGCACCTCGAGTTACTGCTTGGAGTTTAGCCTGTGGCAGAAGCGCCGCTTTTTTGGCAGTAAAGAAAGGAGAGTCTAAATGGCAACAGTTAATGGAAGGACGGTAACCGGGACCACCATCTATGGAACCACCGGCTATGATATTATTTATGGCGCCAACATCGCCGAAGTTATTTATGGCGGAACGGGTGACGATACCATTTATGGCAATGATGGTAACGATACGATCTATGGTGGCAGTGGGTCGGACGCCCTGAATGGCGGCAACGGCAACGATATCCTGGACGCGGGCACTAGCAGTAATAGCGTCCTTACAGGCGACGCAGGGGCAGATACTTTCGTCATAAATCGTGGAGCCAGTTATATAGGGCAAACCATCACGGATTTTGACGTGTCCGCAGATCGGCTGGATCTTCGTCAGGTCGGCATCTCCGACATCGAGACGCTTAATCGCCTGTTTGAAGTCAATTACGATGACAAGCTTTTATTTACAATCAATACTAACGGTTATTATTCGACGACCACGCTGAACAATCTTTGGGCCACCGGGATCGAGGAGTTGGACGCGTCCAATGTGCTTCTCAATACGACCGTCCAAGACGATACGCTGACCGCAACCTCAAGGAGCGATCTGTTCGCAGGGTTGGGTAATGACAGGCTTACAGGTTCCTCGTCCAGCGACCGCCTTTTTGGCGAAGGCGGCAATGACACCCTCTTCGGCATGGCTGGGAATGACCTTTTGGTCGGTGGTGCCGGCAACGATACCCTGAGCGGTGGCGCTGATGGAGATGTGCTCGAAGGCGGTAGTGGCAACGATATCCTGAACGGTGGCACTGGGAGCGATCAGCTCATCGGCGGGGCTGGTAGCGACGTATTCATCGCTCAGCGGGGGAGCAATTACTACGACTCGACCCGAGTCATCGATTTCAGTCTCGCGGAACAGGACAAGCTCGATGTCCGCACGCTCGGGATCAGTGATATCGATAGCCTCAAGCGCTTGGTCGAGGCGGTGGACGGCAAAGGTGGCGATGTCATCACAAATTGGAACGGCGGCTACTCGGCTGAGCTGGCGCTCACGGGAGTATCGGTCGCCAACCTGACAACGACCAACCTGCTCCTCAATACGAGCACGGCCAACTCTAATCAGTTCGCCACCGACAGAAGCGATTTGTTCGGTGGCCTTGGCAACAACCGTCTCGTTGGCTCCTCGTCCAGCGACCGCCTGTTCGGCGAAGGCGGCGCTGACACCCTGGAGGGAGGCAATGGTTACGACCTACTGGTGGGTGGCAGCGGTAACGATAGTTTGTTCGGTGGCAATGGTAACGACACACTGGAGGGCGGCATTGGCGACGACAAGCTCGATGGTGGCGACAACTATGACATCCTCAAGGGTGGCGTCGGTAACGATACTCTGAATGGCGGCCTGGGAGATGACGTGTTATCGGGCGGCACCGGTAATGACTTGCTGATCAGCAGTCTTGGCGACGACTTTCTGGACGGCGGTGAGGGCATCGATACCCTGTCCTACGCAGCAGAGGGATTGGCGCTCAACGTCGATCTCAACCTCACGGGCGAGCAGCGTGTCCTGGCATCCCGTTACGAGGATGATCGAATTCTCAATATCGAAAACATTATTGGTGGTTACGCGAACGATCGCCTGGTGGGCAATGCCTATAACAACAGCCTCGATGGAGGCAACGGTGACGATACACTCAGTGGTGGACTTGGTAATGACGTCCTGCGTGGTGCGGCTGGCAATGACACCATAAATGGGGGTGGCGGCGTGGACACGGCTACCTACGAGGGGGCAGCCTCTGCGGTCAAGGTCGACCTGAACATTAAGACTGCCTCCCAGAATACACTCGGTGCAGGTGTCGATCGCCTCCTCTCCATCGAAAATCTCACCGGATCCAGCTACGCCGATACGCTGAAAGGCGATGCGGCAGCCAACGTGTTAACGGGCGGACTAGGCAAGGACACCCTCATCGGCGGCGCTGGCAGCGATATTTTCGACTTCAATTCGTTGTTGGAAATGGGGACGATCAGCTCCACCTGGGATGTCATCAGCGACTTCGTGCGGGGCAGCGACAAGATTGACCTGTCGACGCTTGATGCCAACACGGCGACGACCACCAATGAAGCCTTCACCTCGATCATCGGCAGTACCGCAGCCTTCAGTGCGGCCGGCCAGTTGAAAGTTTCAGCGGGCGTGCTCTACGGCAATACCGATGCCGACAGCGCCGCCGAGTTCGCCATCCAGATAGTCGGTCTCAACAGCGCGACCACGGCGGACTTTATACTTTAACTTGCGGATCTGGCATCTGACAGGGTGACCCGTCGCGAGTCACCCTTGATTTTGCAGACGTATCTGACTCTCTCCTTCTGGCCGATTGCAGCCCTTGGCGACAGGCAGCAATCGGCCAGAAGCACTCGCTGACGACTGAGCCGATCACCCCTAGCGTCCGTTCAGGGCACAGTAGTCATTTCAGATGGCCACGCTGGTTTACCGGCCCGGTATGACATGAAAGTCCCGGTCTAGTGCTGGTTTTTAGATTATGTGCGGGACTCGGAAGGAATGAGGAGGACCAGATCAGTATCGCCTACGTCGACACCACCTTGTGACAGCAAAGTAGTAACTTGGCCTCGATGATGAGTCTGATGGTTGAAGAAATGCGTGACCAAGCCATAAAAACTCTTGTCAGCGGGGGTTCCTTTCATGCTCGTGTAATTGAGGGTGTAATCTAAATCCGACTCTGTAATCGAGCGAGACCACTCGACAATTACCTGATCGAGCCAAACGCGATGCGTCGAAAGTTCTCGGATATTTGAGAGCAGTAACTGGTCGAGGCTTTGGGCGGCAGGGAGCTGTCGAATCGGCTCCAGAGCCAAGTGATTCGCCGGGTGCTTGGCAAATCGCTTTAGCCAGATAGTGTCCCCGGCCACCAGGTGGTTCAACGTCCCGAGAATAGAACCAAAGAATGCTTTCCTATCCACGGACAGCTCTTCATCTGTCAGACTTCTGGCCGCCTCATAAACCTTTACGTTCATCCAATCGTTATAGATCGCCATCAGGCAGATATGGTTGGTGCGGCCCATCGTGTTCATCCTTTGAGTGAATACTAGACAAGCGTTCCACGCTCATCTGGGGGCCATTCTAGAGCAAGGCTTTTTGAATCGCGCCTGATTTCGTAGACACGTGACCGGCTGCTTTGGGTCGGTAGCTGCCCCTCATCAGAGGCAGCAATCGGCCAACTGGAGTCATTCAAACAAGACCGCCCGGTGGGGGCACTTGCTTCTGATCAGAGGAAGTAAGCCCCCAATGTCGCCGCAGCAACGAGCCAAACCAATACAACGATCACTGCAGAAAACCTGTTCACTGGCCGCTTGAGATGACTTTTCTCCCACTCACTCGCTTTGAGTTGACAGTCCTCGAGCACCTGCGTGGGCATCAGCCGAATAGCGAGCAGAATGCCAAGCGGCAAAATGATCACGTCGTCCAGGTATCCAAGCACAGGAATGAAATCAGGAATGAGGTCGATTGGGCTCAGCGCATACGCCACGACAAAAACCGAAATCCATTTGGGTAACCAGGGTGTTTGTGGATGCCGATAGCAAAACCAGAGAACCATGGTTTGCCGTTTCAGCTTTCTGGCCCAGCCACGTAAACGATCAAGTACGCGCTTCATGTCGTAATTGTCAGCCCCTGCGCAGGACGCTTCCCAAGCGTCGCTCAGAAAGGTCTGAGAACCTTGGCGAGCCTGTTTTTCGAGCTCCGGATTTACCGCGTGCCATGTTCATGGAACACCATTCTCCGGCGATGAATCGGGCTTGGCAATCCAGCCGACATAGGTGAGCCAGAGACCGATCAGCACGCCGACGCCAAAGCCGATTTGCACCAGCCACTGCATCCTCGCCGATACATCCACGCCACGTTCAATCAGTTGCGGCGCGGCCAGGAGTACAACACCGCGAAGCGCCAGGAACCAGCCGAACAGGGAAATCACAAACGCTGCGGCGCTCGACCAATATTGATGGAACGCGATGATCGGCAGGCCACCGGACAACAGTAGAGCGCCGGCAAACCACACGGTGAGCGGGCTCGCGAAGAAGTCGGCCGCCAGTGGCCCCATGTCTGGCGCCCGTACGGCGATGATGCCGGGCACGATGACCAGCCAAGGCCCGATGACGCGTGCGAACGCGCGCGTGCGCGCTCTGGATTGTGCTGTGGCGGACATGAGAGTTCCCTCAATCACCTTCGCTCGGTGGTCAGGGGAACTCTAGACTCCATTTGCGGGCCTATCGAATATGGCAAGCAAAATGGAAAAGACAGCAGTTCCCCGGCAGCCGGAGGCGATGTCACGGCGCACGGCCATCACTTATGCAATCGGCCTGCCGATTGCGCTGCTGGTGTTGATCTTCCTGCCGGCCGGCACCATCGCCTGGCGACCTGGATGGGTATTGCTGTTCGTTCTGATATTGGCTTTTGGCGCGTCAGGCCTTGTCCTGGCGTGGGTCAACCCTGTGATCTATCGCGCGCGCAGCCGGATTCAGCCGGGCACGAAAAGCTGGGACAAATCACTACTGGCGCTCATATTGCCGGCGATGACTGCCGTCCTGCCGGTCGCGGCGCTCGATGCCGGGCGTTTCCATTGGTCGCAGGTACCGGCCTGGTGGGTGCCAGGCGGCTACATCGCTGTGCTGGCGGGCATCGCGGTGACGGGCTGGGCGCAGGCGGTGAACCCCTTCTTCGAGCCAGGTGTGCGCATCCAGGCCGAGCGGCATCAGCGCGTGATCGATAGCGGCCCTTACCGTTTCGTGCGTCACCCCGGGTACATCGCCGCACTGTTCCTGTTCATTGGCATGGCCCTGGCACTGGGCTCGTTCTGGGCACTGGTGCCCGCTGCGCTGGCGTCGGCGTTACTCGTCTTGCGCACCGCATGGGAAGACCGGTTGTTACGGTCCGAGCTTGCGGGTTATGACGACTATGCCCGTCGAGTACGGTGGAGATTGGTCCCCGGCCTCTGGTGAAGACCAGGGTCAGATAGTGGTTGCCGAACGGCTGGAGGGGAACACGCCAAGGTTGGCACCCTTTCACGGCTTCGTTCGCCGGGCTGGCAAAAACAACGCTTTTGCTCGCCTGTAACGTTCATGGTCAGGTCGAGGAGAACAGCATGAAATCCCCAATCATTGGGCTGCGAGTGGCCGGCACCGTCTACGCACTGATGGCCTTGGCACAACTGGGGCGCATGATCATTCGCCCCGAGGTGCTCGTTAATGGGTATCCCATGCCGCTGTGGCCAAGCGTGCTCGCCTTCTTGTTGCTCGCGGTTTTGAGCGTCTGGATGTGGTCGCTCACACTGTCGCAGAAACCGCAGCGTTCATGAGTCAACCGGTCGTGGGAGGCAGCTTCCGGCCAAAAAAATGGCCGGTGGTCGTTGCATTACGATTGTCGTCTGCGTTTGGCTAAGCTTAATAAATCAGGGCGAACTGAAACCTTGAGTGATAGCGGCCATCAACGGATCTGGATCGGCCTCAAGGCGGCACTCCCAAGGGAGACGACTATGTACGCAGTTATAAGAACCTACCTGGGTACTGGAGCAAAGGAGCTTTTCGGGCTGTTGGAACAGCGTAATGCCGACGTCGAAGCGACCCTGCGGACAGTACCTGGCCTCGTCAGCTACACACTGTTGAATACGGGTGATGGTGGCACGTCGGTGACTGTTTGCACGGACAAGGCCGGCAGCGATGCGAGCCTGAAAGTCGCGCGTGAATGGATTCAGAAAAATGCATCGAATATCCACTCGAACCCACCGATCGTAACGGAAGGTCCGGTCATTGTGCAGATCAACTAGCGTCCGGTCCGCATGTTGGTGAGTGCTATACTTTTTTTCAGATTGCACGAGGTGTGCAACGTTCCCCCCCACAGTACAGCTACCGACTGCTGCCGGACATCGGAGGTCTACAGCAAACCCGAAACGGGAGGTGTGGCATGAATCGACACTATTACATCAGTGACAATCTCAACGATCTTGAAAACGTTGAATATGAACTGGAAGCCAGCGGCATCAATTCCGAACAGATTCATGTACTCAGTGAAAAAGTTGCTGATGTAGAAGAACATCACCTCCACGAGATCAGTTCGCTAATGGAACAGGATGCTGTTCATTCTGGTGAGATTGGTGCGGTGATCGGCGTGCCACTCGCGGCACTTGTCCTGGGCGGCGCCTATTGGATGGGCTGGACCGAATCCCCCGCAGGCTGGATGCCCTTTATTTTCCTTGCCATTGTTGTATTGGGCTTCTGCATCTGGGAAGGCGGCTTTTTTGGGTTCCAGGTGCCGAACACTCACTTCCGCAATTTCAAACAGGCAGTAAAAGAAGGCAAACATATCTTCTTCGTGGATGTTGAACCGAATCAGGAATCGGTACTGGACCAGGTAATCAAACAGCATCCGAAGCTGAAGATTGCCGGCACCGGAACTGCAGCCCCCCACTGGACAGTGGCCTGGCAGCACAAATGGCATCAGTTCAAGCGAGTGATATCGGGTTAGCCAGGAGACTCAAGGCCATCCGAAAGCCGCTTACTGGCCAAAGAAAATGACCCGGCTGAGGAAAACATAGTCTGCCTCGGTGGCCATAAGCCCGATGAGCACCAGTAAACACAAGGGTGGCACCAGTATGGCGTAGACCATGGCCAGGCGCTCCCATGCCATATGCATGAAGATGGAGACAATCAATCCTGCCTTCAACAACATGAACGTGATAATCAGGGACCAGCGAAGGTAGCCATGGAAGTGGAAATAGTCGACCAGGTACGACAGCGTGCTGAGGACGAACAGCAGTCCCCAGATCTTAAGGTACAAACTGATCGGATGTTGCTGACCCTGAGCATGTGCCATCACCCGTGCTCCTCTACCATAAATAGAAGAATGCAAAAATAAATACCCACACCAGATCCACGAAGTGCCAGTAAAGCCCGGCTATCTCGACGTTCTGATAATTTCCGGAGCGCTCATAATCTCCGCGCCATACTTTCAGCGCCACAATGCTGAGATAGAGAGCGCCGATCGACACATGCAGTCCGTGAAAACCGGTAATCATGAAAAAGCTGGCGCCAAATTGCGCCGCTCCCATGGGGTTGCCCCAGGGGCGCACCCCTTCTGCGATGAGTTTGCTCCATTCAAATGCCTGCATGCCGACGAAAGTCACCCCCAGGGCAGCGGTCGCCAGCATCAGGGCCGTGGTTTTCGCGCGGTTACGGCGATAGGCGAAATTGACGGCCATGGCCATGGTGCCGCTGCTGCTGATCAGCACAAAGGTCATGATGGCAATCAGGATGAGCGGGATTTCCTTGCCACCGATCGTCAATGCGAACACTTCACTGGGGTTCGGCCAGGCGCTGGTGATGGTCATGCGTACCGACATGTAGCCGGTCAGGAAACAGGTGAATATAAACGTGTCGCTGAGCAGGAATATCCACATCATCGCCTTGCCCCAGGGCACCTGCTTGAAGGCCTCCTTATCCGAGGCCCAGTCGCTGGCGATGCCCTGCCATCCAGGCGCAGGTGGCAAACCTGGTGGATTGGATGAGCTGGATTCGACTTCAGCTTGCGGGTGCAATGCCATGGCTGTTCACCTCAGGCCGCAGAATCTGGCGATGACTTCATAGGTTTGCGGCGTGCTGGCCAGCAGCGCGAATAGCACGAACCAAAGGCCCAGCAAGTAATGCCAATAGATGGCACAGAGCTCTACGCTGGCGCCAAGTTGCGCCAGTGGCACATGACGCAAGAATCTGGCGACGATCCAGCACCAGGCGATCAGCCCGCCCAGCAGGTGGAGCCCATGCAGGCCCGTCAACAGGTAGAAGAAACTGTTGGCCGGATTGCTGGCGACAAAGTACCCCCAGGCGACAAATTGCTGCCAGACCCAGAATTGCCCCGCCAGAAAGGCAATGGCAAAGACACCCCCCAACGCAAAACCAATGACCGTTGCGCCCAGCCGAGCCTTGCGGGCGGCCATGCGCGAGCACTGCAGTGCGATGCAACTGATTACCAGAAAAGCCGAATTCAGCCAGAGCGGCCGGAGATTGCCTAACGGCGCCAATGGCTCTGTCAGGGGTAGCCAGTCGACCATTTGAGAACGGGCGACAAAGGCGATCAGGAAAAGGAAGAATAACGAACTCACCACCACCAGAAACAAGCGCAGGCCTACCCTTGCGGTTTGCCGTCTAACGGCATCCTCGGCGGCCTGATTACCCTCGGGGTCGCGGCTCCAACTGCCGCCGGGATCAGCGCCGCCGGCGTTTCTCAATAGCAGCCTGTTCATGTCTTGATGTCCGCCCTGGTTCCGGCACTGAACTGCCGCATGTGCTCCAGCTCCTCGGCGGAGACCGTTTGCGGCACGAAATCCTGCTCTATCCCCGGCACGCTGTAGTCATAGGCCCAGCGATGCACGACCGGCAATTTTTCTCCCCAGTTACCGTGTTTCGGCGGGGTGTCCGGCGTTTGCCATTCCAGGCTGGCCGAACCCCAGGGATTACTGCCTGCCGGCTTGCCCTTGAATGCACTCCAGGCCATGTTGAACAGGAACAGCAACTGGGAAACGCCGACAGTCAACGCGACCACCGTAATGAAGGCATTCAAGTCTTGCGCGGACTGCGGGATGAACGCGTAGTTTTCATAGGCGTAGTAGCGACGTGGCATGCCCTGGAAACCCAGGTAGTGCATGGGGAAAAAGATGGCGTAGGTACCCAGAAAAGTAATCCAGAAATGCAGCTTGCCCAGGGTGTCGTTCCACATGCGCCCGGTGACTTTCGGGAACCAGTGATAAATGCCGCCGAACACCACCAGTACCGGTGCAACGCCCATGACCATATGAAAATGGGCCACGACGAAATAGGTGTCCGAGAGCGGGATGTCCACGATCACATTGCCGAGAAACAACCCGGTCAGGCCGCCGACCAGGAAGGTGATGATAAAGGCCAGGGCAAACAGCATCGGCACGGTCAAATGGATGTCGCCGCGCCACAGGGTCAGTACCCAGTTATAGACTTTCAGCGCGGTCGGCACCGCGATGATCAAGGTGGTGACGGCGAAGAAAAAACCAAAGTACGGGTTCATTCCGCTGACGTACATGTGGTGTGCCCAGACCACAAAGCTGAGTACGCCAATCGCAATAATGGCCCACACCATCATTCGGTAGCCGAAGATGTTTTTACGCGCATGGGTACTGATCAAGTCGGAGACCAGGCCAAACGCCGGGAGAGCAACGATGTAGACCTCCGGGTGGCCGAAGAACCAGAACAGGTGCTGGAACAATATCGGGCTGCCACCCTGGTGATCGAGCTGCTGCCCCAGCGAGATCATCGCCGGCATGAAGAAGCTGGTGCCCAACAGCTTGTCAAACAGCATCATGACCGCACTGACAAATAACGCCGGGAAGGCCAGCAAGGCCATGATCGAGGCCATGAAGATGCCCCATACCGAGAGCGGCATGCGAAACAGGGTCATGCCGTGCGTGCGCGCCTGCAACACCGTGGTGACGTAGTTCAAGCCGCCCATGGTGGCCGCGACAATGAAAATCGCCAGTGAGACGAGCATCAGGACAATGCCCCACTCGACCCCCGGTGTCCCCTGGGTAATGGACTGTGGCGGATAGAGCGTCCAGCCGGAACCTGTGGGGCCGCCGGGGACAAAAAAACTGCTGAGCAACACAACTACCGCCACCAGGTAAAACCAGTAGCTGAGCATGTTGACGTAGGGGAAGACCATGTCGCGGGCGCCCACCATCAGCGGGATCAGATAGTTGCCGAAGCCCCCCAGAAACAAGGCCGTGAGCAAGTAAATGACCATGATCATGCCGTGCATGGTCATCGCCTGATAGTAAGTACTGGCGTCCATGAACGCCAAACTGCCGGGGAAGCCTATCTGCATGCGCATCAAGCCGGACAACACCAGAGCGATAAGACCCACGAAGATGGCCGTCAACGAATATTGAATGGCTATGACCTTGTGGTCCTGACTCCAGATGTATTTGGTCAGGAAACTTTTGGGCTCGTGCAGTGCTTCTGTTTCGGCTTGCTCCGCATAGGCCATCACGTCATCCTCCTGCCGAAGTTTCAGTGTATTGCTGGCTGCTTTACGGCGACTTCCCTGGCTGCGCGTTGTTCGCATCAGCGTCAGCATTCGCTTTGGATTTGATGAAAGCGATCAGTGCATTGAGCTCCTCGTCACTCGCAGCCAAGGTTGGCATGACGGCGGCATAGCCCTTGACGATTTTGGCATTGGGATGAAGAACCGAATCCTTGAGATAGTCCTCATCGACCTTTACGCTCGTATCGTCGGCAAGGGTTTCCGTCTTGCCATACAGGCCCTGCCAGCCGGGGCCGACGCCCTTGTTGCCATCGACACTATGGCAGGCCAGACAGCCGAGCGACCCGGCCAGCCGCTGCCCCTGCGCCACCAGATCTTCACCCGGGCTCGACGCTTCGCCGGTCGAAGGTTCACCGTCTTGCCCCGCAGCACCCAGTGATTTGATCAGGGCGATGACGGCACCCAGTTCATCGTCCTTGAGAGTATAGGCCACCATGACCGGCGGGTAGCCCTGTACCAGTCGGGCCTTCGGATCGAGAATCGACTCTTTCAGGTAGGCCTCGTCGACCTGCACACTGGTGCCATCGGCAAGCTGTTCCGTACGGCCGTACAGCCCCTTCCATCCCGGGCCGAGACTGGCACCGCCATCCTGGCTATGGCAGGCCTTGCAGCCGAGTTGCTCGACCAACTGCCGGCCTTTTTCCAGCACGCTGTCTCGACCGGGTTTGGCAGTTGCCGTCAATGTCTGCGCAAACGTCGGTTGGCCTTTGAGCCATTGATCGAAGACGCCCTGCTCTTCCACGATCATATGGCCGCGCATGTTGTAATGACCTACGCCACAGAATTCAGCGCAAAGGACGTCGTACTTTCCGGTTTTAGTTGGCGTAAACCAAAAGTACGACACCATTCCCGGCACCATATCCATCTTGCTGCGAATTTGCGGTACATAGAAATCGTGCAGGACATCTTTAGCCCGCAACAAGACTTTCACCGGCCGATCGAGCGGAAGGCGAACTTCATTATTCATGACAAGCACATCGTCCTGCCCCGCAGGATCCTTGGGATCAACGCCGAGGGGATTGGCGGAATCGACAAACTTGATATCCGACTTGCCCAACTTCCCGTCCTGGCCGGGAAAACGAAAGGCCCACTGCCACTGCTGGGCGACCACTTCAAGGTCGTAAGCCTCTTTCGGCACCCGGATGAAATCGTTGTAGACAACCAGGCCTGGGGCCAACATCCCGGCGATACCTACCGAAGTGATGATAATCAACCACAGTTCCAGCTTTTTATTTTCTGGCTGGTAGGCCGCCCTGGCACCCTCCTTGTGCCGATACCGCATCACCGCGACCGCCATGAATACCGTGATGGCAATGAAAAATATGCCGCTGATGATCAGGGTGATGAACAGGGTGGTGTCTATGGACCCCCAGTTGGAAGCTGCCGGTGTCGCATGCCAAGGCGCAAGTATGTGGAATAGCACTGATGCAATAACGATTAGTATCAGGACAATTGCTATTACCATTTCCTCTTCATCCTATTCCTGTTGTTCATTGGGTATGCAAAAGCATCGCCGCTGACGTCCAAGCAGGGCAGGCAAATGCCACCCGTCCGGGCGGCAAAGTCAGTAAGAAGTATAGAGCCCATCGGATGTACCGTGAGGTTGGCAGGCGAGGCCCGGCGACCGGCTATACTGAATTTCTGATGACGGACAGCAGGGGCGGCCAGAAGCGGGTCAGAAAATCGAACCCTGCCCTTGTACAGTCATCCAACTTAAGTAATGGCATCGTGCAGCAACGATAGCTACAGATTCCAGCAATCCACATGGGAGGTTTCGTCATGAGTGTCCTGACGATCGAAGGCTGGTGCAAAACCAGCGGCGCCCAAAAATCCACCCCGATGGGGGAGATCCATTTCAACGTCGACGGCCCCTTGCACCTCCGTCTGGAGGAGGCCGAAGAGCGCTTGCAGAAAACCCACGAACAGCAAGCCATGGTCGATGTCGATATGGACTCGATGGAGTTGATCATGCCCGAGGGATACGCCCCCTTGTCCGACTGCCAGATGCGTGTCTATCTGCAACACGAACGCGGACAGTTCCATCTGGTTGGACACCGAGCGAGTGACGGCAGCCTGATCTACACCAACGCAGTGTTGATTGATCAACTGCTTGAGTAGCGGTTACGTGATTCCCGGTATCGGAGTTTCTCCGCGGGATAATGTGCGGTACCGAAAACTCACGGGGCTTTTAAACACAATTCAGTGTGTTGCTTCGACCGGTTGAAACCCCAGACAGAAGCGGCCCTTCCCGTCCCGTTAAATCCACCTCGCCTCAGGGGCAATTAGCCCCTGGCAAAAGCGATCGGTGAAACAGGGCCGCGACTCTCTCCATAAATGGGGTACTACACCCACCCGACCAGGTGTTTGCCACCAAAATTGAGGGATATTCCCCCCCTTCCCCGTTCTCTCGCTTGAAGACCTCGCAATCAGCCTGTTAATTCATTTGAGTTTTTTCTTCGCCCTATTGAAATGGCTCATTAGTTGCACCACCCCTGATACCCGCAACAGCTGTCGTCCCGGACATCACGGAGGCGGCGGGGCTCGCCGGATCAGGCATGACGCGAGGGGTGAAAAAATGAATCGAGCGACACCACCATGCAGTTCCATCGCCTTGTTGCCCAGGTCCAGCCTGTGGTGCGTATTCCACGCAAACGTGAGGACGGGTGATGGCTTCCACTAATAGATCAATCGCTCGAATCACCAAGCGACCAATGGCCCTTTATAAGCAGCTCGCTGAGTTAGGCCTGATGTTTATTGCGTTGGCGATGACGCTGGCGTTGTCCGTTGTACTGGCGATGGAGTTCACCCTTGGAGTGTTTTGACAAGTTATTGCCCCTACGACGAGCGCCCGTTTTACCAGGCACCCATGTAAATGAAGCGACTATGGGAGGTGTGTCATGTGGAATCAGCCTCTGATGATGGTGGCGATCTACTTTGCCATCACCCTCTGCTTCGGCTGGTTGTGGTCCGCAGCTACCTTGTATTGGTTTTGACCCAATGGAAAAAATGAGTCACCACCTGATTTTATAAACACACATGGCCGGCAGCCATGCGTCGGCCAGGTGGAAACCGAAGGTCAAGCGGTCAAATGGCCCATGGGGGCGCAGGGGAAAACTTTGACTCGATCCATTGTTTGAACGCGACAACCACCGCGCCCGGAAACCTGGCCGATGGCCTGACCAGATAGACCCCACCGGCGGAATCCAATTGCCAGTCCGGAAGGACCTGCAACAGCCTCCCGGCAGCAATATCGCGACTCATCAACCAGTCACCTGCCCCCAATATTCCGGCATCGGCGCGGGCCGCTGCCAGTAATGAATCGCTGTCATTGGCCGTCAGGTTTCCTTTGGGAGAAACCGTCTGCAACTCATTGCCGCGATGGAGTCTCCACTGGGGAAAAGACGCCAGGCCGCTGAAGCGAAGGCAGTTGTGCCGGATCAGGTCCTGTGGCGTTTCGGGCATGCCGTGTTGCCTGATGTAAGCAGGCGAGGCACAGAGTATCCGGCGATGGTCACTCAGTTTCCTGGCGATCAACCGGCTGTCTTCCAACTCTCCGATTCGGATCGCCGCATCAAAACCTTCATCGATGATGTCGACCAGACGCTCGCTGTAGTCTGCGAGGATCGAGACATGCGGATGAGCCTCGAGAAACTCCGGCAGCATCGGGCCAAGCCAACGCCTGCCCATGGCTGCCGGCAATGCAAGGCGCAAAGTACCGCGGATTTCGCTGGCGCACTCGGACGCCTGCTGCTGCGCTTCATTCAGCAATTCGATGGCTGAGCGAAGGCGCTGCTCCAGCCTGGCACCTGTTTCAGTAATTCGAACCTGGCGGGTGGAGCGCTCCACGAGCCGAACGCCAAGGCGCTTTTCCATTGCGGCGAGGCGTTTCGAGACGACGGTTGGGTGTCGCTGCAATAGCCGGCCAGCCCCGACAAATGAGCCTTGCGAGGCCACGGCCAGAAACGCAGCGATTTCATCACTGTGCTGATTGTTCAGAACATCAAGATTCATGGTTTTAGAATGATCGCCCCCGATGAGCGCCCCGACTCCAGGTCGGCATGCGCCAATGCTGCGTCCGCCAGAGAGTAGCTTGCCCGGACCGAAGGTTTGATAATACCCGCACCGATGGCCGCCAACACATCCTGCGCTCGTTCCTGGTACTCGGAGGCACTCGCGGTATGGGCTGCCAACGAAGGACGTGTGAGGAACAGCGAGCCTTTGGCATTGAGTGTCGACAACTCCACGGCTGACGGCGCACCTGATGAAGCGCCAAACGACACCATCAGCCCCCGTGGTCGCAAGCAATCCAGGGATGCCTGGAAAGAAACACGCCCTATCGGGTCATAGACGACGTCGACCATTTTACCGTCGGTGATTCGAGCGACCTGGGAGGCCAGGCTGGCAGCATCGAACACCAGGACTTCATTGCACCCCGACGCCAGGGCTTTCTCGACACTGGCCTGCTTTGAAACCACGCCAATCACGGTGGCACCCAAGTGCTTGGCCCACGGCACCATGATTTCCCCCAGCCCTCCCGCCACACCGTAGAGCACAAGGGTGGTGCCGGGCCCTACGGGATAGGTGGCTTTCAACAGGTACTGCGCAGTGATGCCCTTGAACATGACGGCTGCGGCATCTTCAAATGACAGCGAATCCGGAATTTTGACCAGCCGCTCCGCCGGATAAAGCCGGGCCGAAGCGTAGGAGCCGATCGGACCGGTGGCATAAGCCACGCGATCCCCTGTTCGTACGTTGCTGACACCCGCGCCCACAGCGGCAACACGCCCCGCGCCTTCCAGCCCCAGCCCGGACGGCAAGGGAATGGGCACCGCTCCCTTGCGCTGGGTAACGTCGAGAAAGTTGACACCCACAGCCTCTTGCTCAAGCCATACCTCGCCCTGGCCTGGTGATTGTTCGCTCAGTGCCTCCAGGTTCAGTACTTCAGGGTTGCCGAACTGGTTAAACCGGATCGCAGATACCATGGTCATTTCTCCATCAGTCAGAAGCCGTAATCAAATGAGTGGGCTCAGTGTGAGAACTGATCTGCTGATGAACAAGACTGGAAAATTGCAGGACATTAATGCACTGATTGCAGCAATGTAACCACCGATAGCGGGCTATGCTCTGGGGACATCAACGCCAGTCGGGCTGGGTCTGGTTCTGCGACATGTCGGCGCAGCAGATCCAGTTCACAACGGTAATCAATTCTCCGGTCGGTTCGACAACGCTTCATTCATGCCATGAAGGGAAACATGACTTGGCGTTTCTATTTTTCAGTTGACTGAGCACGACTAAATCGTGGAGTGAACCCACCATGACCCTGGACCGTAAACTGTTTGTTGGCGTCGCACTGACATACCTGCTGCTCAGCGGTTGCACCTCCCAAGTCACTGAACGCGAGCAATATTCGGGCTTCCTGTCCAACTACAACAATCTGCAAGAAGTGACCACCGCCACGGGTGGGAAGGCAATGCGCTGGGTGAGCCCGTCGTGGAACCCGAATGCGTATGACACCATCGCGTTCAGAACGCTGGAGTTTTATCCCTCGCCCAAACCCAACGAACAGGTCAATCAACAAACGCTGGCCGACTTGCAGGACTTCATGTCCAGGAAGGCCAAAATCGTACTGGGCCAGAAATACCAGAGGGTGTCTAACGCCGCCGCCGCACCAGCCAGGTCACGCCCCCTGATTCTTCGTGCGGCAATCACTGGCGTCAGCGCCTCGAACGAAGGCATGAAGTGGTATGAAGTGATGCCGATTGCGGCCGTTGTCGGAGCGACACAGGCAGCTACCGGTCACCGGGATCAAGACACTAATCTATTCATTGAAGCCGAGTTCATTGACGCAAGAACCAATCAAACAATGGCCAAAGTGGTGCGTAAGGTATTCGGCAACCCGTTAGAGAACGAAAGTCAGAAAATCACCACCAAGGACTTTAAAGACGCTATCGAAAAACTGAATACCGATCTCTGGACGTTCATCCACAGCTGACCGCGAATAAACTTTCAGCTTCTTTCTCCCCTTGCGCCCTGCCAGCCGATGCGCGCCCCTGTATATGTTAAGGCGGCGATCCGACTTGCCCGCGAACACGACGACACACTGGCCGCTTTGGGCCGGCAGTTGACGTTGATGACAGGCAACAATCGGCCAACAGCGGCCTCTGACCACCGTGAGGAGTATAATTTCACCACGGTGGACTTATTCCCCCTTGGAATTTAACTAAGTCACTCGTAACTGATGATTCCGAGTTGCTTTGCCATAAACAGTTCGTTCCGCTCAACGATCTCCTCGATCACTTTCCCCTCTTTGTTAAACCGAAAATACGTCAGAGCGGTCCAAGTCAAGCTCTTGCCTTCTACGTTAAAGCCGTGCCATGTATTCGAGCCAGTAGCACAGTGCGTCAACGCGACTACAACAACGTCATCCGTGACAACTTCCTTGCTGAACGTAGTTTCAATTGTCTTATATCGCTCGAGAACATTTTCGCTCAAGGCTCGCTTAAAGTTTTCCAAACCACCTATCGGAGCATCGCAGTCCGGTCGATGCACAACCACATTGACATCGAAATACTCGGAAACCCGCTCAACATCCTTACCATCCACGCAGTATTTAAAGTAGTTCTTCACCGTATCTAGATTTTTGACACCCATACGACACTTACTCCTCTCAGATTGATAACAAGCAATACATCCCAAAGCTTTATAAAAGGCCGCCCCGCTCAAAAGGAGCCGTATACCAGAAGCGTTACATCAATTCGAATAAGACCTTTTGCACACTTCACGAGTGATTAACTGGAACGACCCAGCGCGCCAGGTACATTCTAGGAGGGGTTATGGTATTCGTAAATCTAGAATATATTAGACCTGATATCGAATATTGGAATACCACATGAGTCTGGAACGGTTGGAAAAATGGGCAACAGTCAGGCATTTCCGCCTGGCGATTGCATTGTTTGAATATGGCAGTGTTTTGCACGCCTCACGCTCGCTGAACCTCTCACAGCCTACAGCGAGCAAGCTACTACAGGATCTGGAAGAGGCTGTAGGGGCTCAGCTCTACACCCGAAATCGTAGGGGGGTTACGCCTACGGAGCTTGGTCGGGACTTTGTACAGCGCAGCCGGATGATCCTTGCCCAACTGGATCATGTATCCCAAGCAATCGACGCGCTTGGAAAAGGGCATGCCGGGCGTGTTGCTATAGGAAGCGTATTAACAGGGTCAAGTTATCTTGTGCCAGCAGCCATCGCACGACTCTGGGCAAGCCGACCAAGCATCCGCATCAAAATCATCGATGGTGTAAGCGGAGAACTAATACCTCGGCTCATCTCGGGCGAATTGGACTTCTTGATTGGGAGACTTTCCGATGTCAGCTCAAGCGTCGTTGTCGCTCAGGAGGCACTTATTAGCGAAAACGCGGTCATCGTTGCGCGCCGTGACCACCCTCTTGCCCAGCAAACAGAGGTTAAACTGGAAGAGCTCGCGCGCGAAGCATGGATACTGCCCCCAATAGAAACTACTTTACGGAAGCAGTTCGATAATATCTTTCATCGAAATGACATCAATCCACCACATGCAACGATAGAAACCGCATCATTCTTTAATATACTTTGGTTATTAAAGCAGACCGATTTTCTTGGGATATTACCACAATCAGTTATTTCTGACCCAGCACACAGTAAGGAACTAATCCGCCTCCCGGCTTTTGAACCTCTAATTCTGGAACAAATTGGTGTTTCCCGACTAGCAGACGCTACATTGTCACCTGCCGCTTCCGCTTTATTGGACTCACTAAGAGAGATTATGCACAACACCCAAAAAATTGGCGGATACCTTCCGTGAGAGAAGGAGTTCTAATCGTTGCAATAGCCCATCGAATTGACGGGCAGCCTTGAGAACAGGCAGCAATCGGCCAGAAGGAAACATTCGTTTGCGTCGGGATGCCCCCTATCCAGTCGTCAGGCATTAAGCACTGTCGAGATGGTCGCGTATGAACTCGATGAACCGCTGGGTCTTCGCAGGAAGCAGCGGTTTTTCGGTCAGTGCGTAGACCGAGGTGCCAGTGCGACTACGACCAGATGTGCCACATCCTCGAAGGCAGCCTGCGCCTGACCGATGCGGACGGCGTGGCGAAGACCTTCGGGCCTGCGCCTCGCCTGGGAACGCCGCCACCCCATACGTCAACGCAAGTTCCAAAGCCGGTTACAAGGGGTATAACTATCAGAACAAAAGGCGGGTCACGCAGAATGGGCCCTCCGAAGGTAGCGCCCGGGCCAGGTGCCCCAGGCCCGATCGGCGCCTGCGGCGCGGAGCGATGTGATGAGATCCAGAACATGGCGATGGGCTCGCAAGAGCCTTCTTGGCTGCATCGAGCTGGCCTTGCTGGTCGCTCCTCTGTGCGCCAGCGCCATGTTCAAGTGCCAAGCCAGGGACGGCGCCATCAGCTACACCAGCCAAGCCATCGCCAGCGCCCGTTGCACTCGCCTCAATGGCATGGCGGGCGCCGGTGTCGGCGCCAAGGCAATGGCCCTGCCACGGGTTGTGCGGGACGACGACTCAGGCGCGGTGCGGATTCGGGTGTTCACCTTCATCCACAAGGGTACTCGTCAATATGTGAGCCGGCGCCCCGTCGGTATCTCCGCACGGGTCGATGTCCTTGAGCTCTATTACATCAAGGGCTGCTATCTGTGCATGGCGCCGAAGGATTTCAAGGTCGCCTCACTGCGCCTGGACACCCTTTCCTATCGACGGGAGATCGAAGCCGCTTCGGGTCATTATGGTGTCGACAGGGCGCTGGTCCGCGCAGTGATACATGCCGAATCGGCGTTTCGCCCCAACGCCATTTCCGAAGCCGGCGCCCAGGGGCTGATGCAGTTGATGCCCGCCACCGCCCAGCGCTTCGCCGTGGACGATCCGTTCGACGCACGACAGAACATTCGTGGCGGCGTGCGCTACCTGGCCTGGCTGCTCAAGCGCTTCAACGGCAACCAGGTGCTGGCTTTGGCAGGTTACAACGCCGGCGAAGCGTCCGTGGTCGAGTACAACGGGGTGCCTCCCTACGCCGAGACGCAATCCTACGTCACCCTCGTGCAATCCTTGACCGAACGCTATCGCAACCATCGCTAGGTAAGTATCGACAAGCTGATTTTCGTCCCGCATGTAGCTTGTAGTCTCAGCCCTCGACTAGCTGGGTCAATATCTCCAGAAAACTGGAGTTACGAGTACCAACACAGTCAGGATTTCCAACCTTCCTAGAAGCATTCCAACCGTGAGCAGCCATTTGGCGGCATCCGGTAATGATGAGAAATTACCGGCCGGCCCAATGATTGTGCCAAGACCCGGTCCGACGTTACACACCGCCGTAGCGGCACCGCTCAACGCGGTTGTCCAATCAAGCCCAATGAGAGCCAGGCCCAAAGCGATGGCGGCAATCGTGATGGTGAAGAAAAACGAGAAGGTCAAAAGCGAGCGCACGATCTCCTCATCGATGGGATGGCCGTTGTATTTTTTCTGAATCACGGCTCGAGGATGGATCAACTGCTTCAAGCTGCTGACCAGTAGAGCGCCAGCCACCTGAAAACGGAAGATTTTAAGACCGCCTGCCGTTGAGCCGGAACAGCCACCGACGAAGGTCAGATAGAAAAACAGCAAGACAGCGAAGCTGCCCCACAAGGTGTAGTCGCCAACCGCAATTCCGGTGGTCGTGACGACCGAGGTCACATTGACCGCCACGATACGAAACGCATCCCACCATCCGTAATCGCTGTGAAAACATAACCAGGTACCCACGGCCAGCGATGTGACGAGCAAGAATCCAATGAATCCGCGGACCTGGTGGTCCTTGATCAGCGCACGCCGATTACCCCGCAATGTCGCGACGTACAAGGTGAACGGCAGGCTGCCCAGAATCATGATGACTACCGCCACCCAGTGAATCGCTGGTTGCGTCCAATGCCCAAGGGAAGCGTCCGAAGTTGAGAACCCTCCGGTAGAGATTAACGACATTGCATGGTTGACCGCTTCAAATGGCGTCATTCCAGCGAGCCAGAGCGCCAGAGCTCCAAACCCGGTAAGCCCCAGATAGAGCAAAAGAATGTACTTGGCTGCCACATGGGAACGCGGTGTCACTTTCTCCGACCAATCGGAGGACTCTGTCTGGAACAGACGCATGCCGCCTACTCGCAACAGTGGAAGGATCGCCACAGCCATGCCGATAAAACCGATGCCGCCCAACCAATGCAGCATGGAGCGCCATATCAACAAGCCGGGAGATGAGGTATCCAGACCGGTGAGTACCGTCGAACCAGTGGTTGTGATGCCAGACATCGTTTCGAAGAATGCGTCGGTGTAGCTGATTTGGCTAATGAACACCATTGGTAACGCTGCGAAGGTGCACACGACAACCCAGCTTCCGGTAGTCAGCAAGTACATGTCCCTGGGACGAAGTTGGCCAGTATCCGGGCGTCCCCGCACGATCAACAGGAGGCCACAGACGAAGGTAATCAAACTCGACCAGAGAAAGGCCGACAGATCGTCGCTACGCTCATAGGCCACCAGTGTGATCATGGGAATAGCCATGCTTATGGCCAGCGTGATCAGAAAAATGCCCAGGATGAAGCCGATAAGCCGAATTGCTGCGAGGGACATGACAATAGCGTTCCAAATTAACACCGCGCAGTATTAGATACCCAACCTGAAGCCCCCGTAAATTTTGCGTAAAGCTTCTACGGGCAACCCCATAGGCTGCGTGCGTGAACGGGCTATATCGGGTCGAGTTCTGCCGGTCAGGACAGGCAGAAACCGGCCAAAAGCGGTCTTTCACGACGGCCATTTAAGACGTGCGGACGACCCATCAATGCCAGAGCTCACGATTGTTCCAGTAAGGCAAACCATCTATTGATAGTGCACCCAAAAATGTTTTGGTCACTTCAACATCACGAGTACCCGGAAATATCAGCTTACGCCTCCGCTTACATCCGGTGATGTTCCAGCAAGAAGTCCACGAACAATCGCACCCGCGCCGGCATTGCCGCCCCGCCGACGAACACCGCATGAATCGGTTCCTGGTCCCCGGGGTTCCAGGCTTCCAACAGCGGAATCAGGTCGCCGCGCTGCAGATCCTCGCTCACGCTGAACTCACCGATACGTGCAATGCCGGCACCTACTCGCGCGAGTTGTGCCAGCGCTTCACCACTGCTGCATTCGATGTTGCCGCTGACCTTCAGGGAAAACTCTTTTCCATCGCGGATGAACGGCCAGTTGGGTTCGGCACGCCGAAAGTTGAAGCGCAGGCAGTTGTGCTGTAGCAGGTCTTCCGGTTCCTGGGGGATGCCGTGGCTCTGCAGATACTCGGGCGATGCCACCACTACCTGGCCGGTGTCGCCGATCCTGCGCGCGGTCAGCGGGCTGTCGGGCAGATGGCCAAAGCGGACCGCGACGTCGGCCTGCCCGCCGAGAATGTCGACCACTTCGTCGCCGAGGGTGAGGTCGACGACGATGTTCGGGTAACGGGCGCTGAATGCTGCGACCAAAGGAACGATGGCCAGCCGCCCATGGCCAAGGGCGGCACTGACCCGCAATCGCCCCCTGGGTACGCCCTGGTCGGCGATGGCTTCTTCGACCTCGTCCATGTCGGCCAGGATACGCCGGGCGCCGCGCAGGAACGCTTCGCCCTCGGCAGTGAAGGTGATCGCTCGGGTGGTGCGCAACAGCAGGCGGGTGCCAAGACGTTGCTCGGTACGCGCGATGATCCGACTGACTGCCGAGGGTGTCAGGCCCAGTGCACGCGCGGCGGCCGACAGGCTGCCTTCCTGCGCCACGGTGATGAACACGCTCATTTCACCTGACCTGCCGTTGAAATCCACTTGTGCCTCCTGCGCAAAGGTGATTGCCAAAAATGCTATCTACCACCTGAAAAGACTGGATCGTAGCATTAGCGGCATAGATAAGGAGCCTTCCATGCGTATCAATCCACCACTTGTCGCGCTCGCCATCGGTGCCTTTGGCATCGGCGTAACAGAATTCGCCCCCATGGGCATGTTGCCGGGTATCGCTGCGGATCTGGGCGTTTCCATTCCCGCCGCCGGTTTGCTGGTCAGTGCTTATGCGCTGGGCGTATTGCTCGGCGCACCGCTGATGACCCTGACCACCGGCAGGATTCCCCGGCGCTATCTGCTGATCGGGCTCATGGCGATTTTCACCCTGGGTAATCTGATGTCAGCCCTGGCCACCGATTACTACAGCCTCATGGTCGCCAGGGTGGTGACCTCACTGAACCATGGTGCATTTTTTGGCGTTGGCTCCATCGTCGCCGCCAGCGTGGTCGCCCCGCAGAAACGTGCCGGGGCGGTTGCGGCGATGTTCATGGGCCTGACCCTGGCGACCATCGGCGGTGTGCCGCTGGCCGCCTGGTTTGGTGAACTGTTCGGTTGGCGCACCGCTTTCTGGGGAATTACCGGACTCGGCGTGGTGACCATGGCCGCATTGTGGTTCGCCCTGCCTAACCTGAAGACGCCGCAAAGCGTCGGTGTAATGGCCGAAATTCGGGTACTGGGGCGTGGTCCGGTACTGGGCGCGTTGGCCCTGACCGTAGTGGGATCGAGCGCAATGTTTACCGTCTTCACCTACATCGCGCCGATCCTCAGCAGCGAGACCCATGCGTCCACCGCCTACATCACCGCCATGCTGGTGCTGTTCGGTGTGGGGTTGACGCTGGGCAACATGTGGGGCGGCAAGGCCGCCGACCGCTCGATAGATCGCACCCTGATCGTTTCGCTGAGCGTGCTGATTCTCGTCTTGCTGGCGTTTACCGTTCTGATGCGTTGGCCGCTGCCGGCCGCCGTTGCCATCCTGATATGGGGTATCGCCAGCTTCGCCCTGGTGCCGCCGCTACAGATGCGCGTCATGGAAGCAGCGAAGGACGCGCCCAATCTTGCCTCTGCGGTGAACATTGGCGCCTTCAATTTTGGCAACGCGATTGGCGCAGCACTGGGCGGAGCGGTGATCAACGCCGGTCTGGGTTATCCGGCGATTTCCCTGGCCGGAGCGGCGATGGCTGCTCTGGGGCTGCTGATGGTGTTGGCTTATGCCTGGCGTTCCAGAACGATTGAAGCGGCAGTGGTGTGACGAAGATGAGGGGGAGTGGTTCGTTACGATCGATGAGTGGCGGCAATCGGTCAATTTTAGCCTTTGCTGACCGGCAGCTTTGGGTCGTTTTCTGCCGGTCACCACTGGCAGAGAACGGCCAGGAGCAGGCAGTGACGTATAACCATGAAACCAGTAAGGTTCCACTCAGTTTCAATAACAGCTCTCAGACTAACAAATCGACGGTCTGCAACATGCGCCGATAAGGGGATTGCGTATGCCCCATCTCCAGGTGAATGGTTTCGATCAGACACTCCAGAAACCGCTCGGCCGCCGGCCGCAGGGGCTGCCCGCTTCGGCTGATGGCGCCCACCGAGGCACTGCCGACCGGCTCGCGCAGAGGCAAGGTGCACAAGCCTTCGCGCTGAGCACATATCTCCACCAGCGGCCAGGGAAAGATGCTTAACATGTCGGTTTCACGCAGCAAGCTCAAGATGATCGAGAGCGAATGGGCGAAATGCACATGCCCCTGCGTCGAAATCGTTCCATCTTGTTGCGAGGCCAGTATCCAGTCAGCCGACGCCAGGTCCTCCATGGTCCTGCTGTTCGACAGCGGGTGTTGGTGACGGGCGACCACCGCACAATCGGCCGTGAACAGCGGCAGATAGGTCAGGTCGGTGCTGGAAGACCGGGTATCAAGCCGTCCGATAAACAGATCGACGCTCGCATCCCGCAGCAACGGACACGCGACTGATGAAAGCCCCTCATGCAATTCAAGTTGTACCTTTGGAAACAGCTGGCGAAAACGCACGACGGCTTTTGGCATGAGCGTCATCGCCAACCAGGGTGTCACGGCGACCGACAAGCACCCCACCAGTTCCCCCTTGCAATCAGGCAATACCTGACGGGCACAGACCATCTGTGCCACCAGCAGACGTGCCTGAATCAACAGCTTCTTGCCGAGCTCGGTAAACACAATCCCTGAGGTATTGCGGATCAGCAATTGTGTGGCGGTGTCTGCCTCCAGCTTCTGGATGGCCTTGGTGACCGCTGCCGGCGAAGTGTCGAGTCTTTTTGCAGCGCCGCGGATACTGCCCGCGTCGGCTACCGCCACGAGTGCATTGAGTTGATAGAACTTCATAGTGTCCGCCGGTGTTAACCCAGGGTTGCCTTGTTAACTTTCGATTGCCTGTCAGCTGCTGCCTTGGCCCACTACTCTCGGACCAACACCAACTGAGCTTCGAACCTCAGCAAAAGACCGTACCAGAAAAAGCCCAGGCACTTTGATGAAACGCATGATGCCGTAAGCCATCGTCGATTGTGGCCCTTGCGACAGATTGGTTTCTCCTCTTGATCACCAAGGAAAAACACTGCCAATGACACAATCCATCACGCTGTTAAAAGAGATTGAGCAGGAAATGCGCGAACTGCGCCACCAGATCCATGCCAACCCTGAACTCGGTTATCAGGAGGTCGAGACGAGTGAGCTGGTAGCCGAACGTTTGATCAAGTGGGGTTATGACGTGACGCGCGGCTTCGCCGAAACCGCGGTCATCGCCACGCTGAAAAAAGGCACCGGTTCGCGTGTGATCGGCATACGGGCTGACATGGACGCACTGCCTATTCTGGAAAAGACCGGGCTGCCCTATGCCAGCCGGATACCGGGCAAGATGCACGCGTGTGGCCATGACGGGCATACGGTCATGCTCCTCGCCGCCGCCTACGCCCTCGCCCATGGCCATCCGTTCGATGGCACCATCCGCCTGATTTTCCAGCCGGCCGAAGAAGGTCTGGCCGGCGCCCGACGAATGATTCAGGAAGGCGTGTTGCAACAGTTCCCCTGCGATGCAGTGTTCGCTGCACACAACATGCCTGGCTACCCAGTCGGAAAACTCGGGTTCCGGGCCGGCCCCTTCATGGCCTCTGCCGATCAGGTCAATGTCACGATTCACGGAAAAGGCGGTCATGGCGCGATGCCGCATCTGAGCGTCGACCCCGTGGTGGTCTGCGCAAGCATCATCATGGCTTTGCAGACAATCGTCTCGCGTAACATTTCACCTCAGGAAATGAGCGTTATCACAGTCGGGTCCATTAACGCAGGCAAGGCGTCCAACGTGATCCCGGACAGCGCGCACATGCTGATTTCCGTCCGCTCACTGAACAACGCCGTCCGGGACCGCCTGGAGAGCCAGATAAAACACCTCATTCACGCCCAGGCGCAGGCATTCGGCGCGACCGCCGACATCGACTACAGTGCCGATTACCCTCTGCTGGTAAATGACGAAGAAATGACCCGGTTTGCCAGTCAGGTGGCCATCGACTGGCTCGGTGAGGACGAGGTGATGAACGACATCGTGCCCTTCAATGGCAGCGAGGATTTCGCCTACTTCCTGCAGCAATGCCCTGGCAGCTATCTGATCATCGGCAATGGCGACGGTGAAAAGAGCTGCATGGCTCACGACCCTCGCTACGACTTCAATGACGACATCCTGATTCGGGGCGCTGGCTATTGGGTCAAGTTGACTGAGGCCTTCTTGCCACTCAACGCTTGAGCAAAGACCTGTCAGAACGAGAAAACCAATAAAAACGAGGTCATCATGCAACTACGCAAACTTCAATACATCACCCTGCTGTTCGGGCTGATCATCACCCCGTTATCTCAGGCAGAACCGGTAATCAAGTTCGGCGTCGACCCTAGCTACCCGCCTTTCGAGCAAAAGCAGCCAGATGGCTCATTGAGTGGTTTCGATATCGATCTGGGCAATGCCCTTTGTGCCGAGTTGCGGGTCAAGTGTGTTTGGGTCGAGCAGCCCTTCGACAGCATGATCCCGGCGTTGAAGGCGAAAAAATTTGACGCCATCCTGTCTGCATTCAGCGCCACCGAGCCACGTCGCCAGCAGGTCGATTTCAGCCATAAGATCTACACCGCGCCGTCTTCTCTCGTTGCCAGAAAAGACTCCGGATTGCTGCCGACGGCAGAATCATTGAAGGGCAAGTCGGTCGGGGTGGTTCAAGGCTCGCTGCACGAAAGTTATGCCAAGTCGCAATGGGGCCGCCAAGGCATCAGTATCCTTTCCTACCAAACCCAGGACCAGGTGTTTTCAGACCTCATCAACGGACGCCTGGATGCATCGTTCCAGGCCTCGGTACAAGCCGACATCGGATTACTGCAAAAGCCTCAGGGCCAGGGCTTTGCCTTCGCCGGTGAGCCCATCACCGACAAAAGCATCATTGGCGATGGCGTCGCTATCGGTGTCCGAAAAAACGAGCCTGATCTCAGAGAGCAGTTGAACACGGCCATTGCCAGAATTCGCCAATCAGGCCAATACGACCAGATCGCGAAGCAGTACTTCAACTTCGATATTTACGGCGATTGAGGCAATCCCCATGAACGAAATGACACAACGCGGTGAATCTCGTTATGCCATCCCCGTCAGCGACGAGACTGTACGTGCCTTTCAAACTGATGGTGCGGTGTGCATCCGTAATGCGTTTACTGCGCAGCAAATCAGCGAACTGACGCTAGGTATCGAGCGCAACCTTGCCCATCCCAGCCCTCGCGCAAAAGTGGCGAGCAGCCCTACGGATCCGGGATGGTTCTTCGAGGACTTTTGTAACTGGCAAGAGAATGCATACTATCGCGACTTCATCTTCAACTCCGCCATCGCCCCCATCGCGGCCACCCTGCTGAACAGCCTACAGGTGCGCCTGCACCATGATCACTTGCTGGTGAAAGAGCCCAATACGCGCCAACGCACACCTTGGCACCAGGACCAGCCTTACTACAACATCACGGGTTCGGACACCGTGAGTTTCTGGATTCCTGTTGACCCCGTGCCCAGGGAATCGACCCTCGAATTCATCGCCGGCTCACACAAAGGCCCCTGGTTGATGCCCCGGTCCTTCATGGACAGCCAGGCCAAATGGTTTTCCGAGGGAACACTGGGCGAGCTACCGGATATTGAAAGCCATCGCGAGGACTTTCCCATTCTGGGATGGACGTTGTCGCCAGGGGACATGGTGTGTTTCAACATGTTGACCTTGCATGCCTCTGCTGGCGTGGGCGGGCATAACCGTCGTCGCGCGTTTTCAGTGAGGGTCATAGGCGATGATGTGCGGCATGCGCCGAGACCTTGGGCCACCTCACCCGACTTTCCTGGGCTTAAAGATGCTCTGGCATCAGGTGAACCTATGGAACACGAGCTTTTTCCGACACTCTGGCATCGAGAAAGTAGAATGTCCGAGTGATAGATTGACGATGCAGGATGGCTCAGAAAAAGCAGATGATGGGTACGGGTCAGTTGTTTCACGGAACGGGAAAACCGGGTCATGTGCCCGGTTAACCAAGGTATGTGGTTTCCTCTTACAATCTCGACATCTTGCGATATGTTTTGGATGCCTGGATCGCTACCATTTCAAAGGAAGACACTTCTGACCGTCTGCAATGGGTCGATTCTGTTGAAAACAGTCGACCCGCCCCGGCTAGCCATGCATCGAGCGGTGAAAGCGCATTTTTTGCACGCAGCTACGTCAAATCTGAATCTTGGACCTTCTGCGCAAAACACAGATTTCAATCTCAGACGCGCACTTTCCTGCAATGGAAACCGAAGCCGACTTTTTCAACAGAATCGGTCGAAAACGTTCGCTCGTGAGCGGCTGCTTCTGGCCGAACTCTGCCAAAAGCAGACGTATTGACACTTGTTACTCTCATTGGAAGTTGTCAACCGACCACGACGCTGGGAAGCTACAGTGACGTTTACCATAAGGACATGCTGAAAATGAACGCGCGAAAAATTTTAATCACAGGTGCTGCGGGCCGAATCGGCAGCGCTTTTTGGAAAGCGTATTACGATAAATCAGATTTGCGTTTAGCCGACATAGATGTATCAACACTTCCGCAATCGGCACAACGTTTCGCTCTCGACATCAGCGTTCAAGCCAGTTGCCTTGAAGCTTGCGAAGGCATACATACAGTGATTCATCTAGCTGCTGACCCTCGCCCAGACGCCGATTTCATGACCTCCCTGCTCCCTGTGAATATTGTGGGCACCTACAACATGCTATTCGCCGCAAAGGCTCAAGGCTGCGAGCGCTTTATATTTGCGAGCAGCGCTCAGGCTATCGAAGGTTATCCAGAGGATGTCCAGATACATGAATGTATGGCACCTAAGCCAGGCAATCTATACGGGGTCAGCAAAGCGTTCGGGGAAGCTCTGGCTTCGATGTATGCAAACGATGGTCAAATGACAACAATCGCAGTCCGTATTGCAAACGTAGCTATATTTCACCAAGGGGAAAACCACAGTCACAGGGATGTAGCTGCTTTTATTAGTGTCAGGGATGTTGTTGCACTACTTAAAAATTGCGTCGAGGCCGAGCTGAGCGGATTTCATGTTATCCACGGGGTCTCAGATAACAGATATAAGCGACTTTCTATCGAGAAGACCAGAAAAGTTGTGGGATACGCCCCCCTTGATGATGGATTTGAGATTCTGGAAGGACACGCTCAACCTGACTGAACTACTTCATTATCAGCTGTCTCTTCGACTGTCCGCTTCGGGTCGAAAGTGACCACTCTGCGACAGGGAGTCTCCCGGGCCATCAAGCTACAAAATCAAGTGCGATTCAGATAGCCCTGACGGGATTGGAAATTCTTTTTTGCACCTGCGTCCTGGACAGGTTTTGCTCGATGATGGTCAAGATGACCGCGCAGCAGATGAGCTAATGCGCGTATACATGGGAGCTGGCCCAGAGATTTTCGCTGCGGAAGACGCCCGCTACCTGACTTTTCGCAAAACACGTGCTGATCTTGACACACCATAACTATTAGCCCACCTGTTTTACGTCCAGGGTCCCTAGACACCCTGACGTGAGCGCCATGGGACGAATGCGGCCATCCGGCAAACGGTCATTCAACGTAGACAAAACCAGGGGCGATTCAGAAGATGTCCCGACCAACCTCGCTCACCCCGCAGCCCTGCCATACTGTTCAACATGACCAGTGCAACTTTCCGCTTCTTTGATGAGCTCAACGATTTCCTGCCGGCCGAACGGCGGCGGCAACCCTTCACCTGCCAGTGCGCGCAAGGGGCGACGGTCAAGCACATGATCGAGGCGCTCGGGGTGCCGCACACCGAGGTCGAACTGGTGCTGCTCAACGGCGAGTCGGTGGGCCTGGAGCGGGTGATCCTCGACAGTGACCGGCTGGCGGTGTATCCCAAGTTCGAAGCGCTGGACATCAGCCCCCTGCTGAAAATTCGTGCGCAACCTTTAAGGGTGCTGCGTTTCGTCGCGGATGCGCACCTTGGCGGGCTGGCCAGCCTGCTGCGCATGAGCGGCTTCGACACCCTCTACGACAATGGCTTCGAGGATGGCGAGATCGCCGAGATCGCTGCGCAACAAGGACGCATCGTGCTGACCCGCGACCGCGAACTGCTCAAGCGGCGAATCATCAGCCACGGCTGTTATGTGCATGCCCTGAAACCCTCGCTGCAGTTGCGCGAATTGTACGAGCGCCTCGACCTGGCGCGTAGTGCGCGGCCATTCAGCCTGTGCCTTCATTGCAACCTGCCGCTGCACGAGATCAGCCTGGAACTGGCCCGGACGCAGGTGCCGCCACGCATCGGCGCCCTCTATTCGCACTTCCTGCGCTGCGACGCCTGCCAGCGGGTTTACTGGGAGGGTTCGCACTGGCGCGGTATGTGTGCATTGCTGGCACCGCTGCTGAACCGATAACCGCCAGCCCTTGGCGGAAATAAAATAACAAAATTGCCATGTGCTCCCTTCGTACCTTCTTGCGTCGCACTGTTCATTGCCCGTTCCCGTACGTCTGGAGTTTTCCCAATGCCCTCGCCTCATTCCTTGCCCGCTGCGCTGCTGGGCCTGGCCCTTGTTTGTCCGGCCATGACCGAGGCGCAGGGCCTGGAGCTGGGCCAAGTGCTGATTGGCGCCGAGGACCAGAGCGATGAAGACCTGGGAATCGAGGACGCCAGGGCCCGGCTGGCCCAGGTGCCCGGAGGCACCAACGTGGTCGACATGCGCCGTCCGTTGCAGGGCCGCGTGGCCAGCAACCAGGATGTGCTGGCTTACCAGCCGGGGATCTATGCCCAGTCGGCGGGTAACGAAGGGGTGAAGATCTCCATCCGCGGGTCGGGCATCAACCGTGCCCCGGGCGCCCACGCCTCGGGGCTGTACACCCTGCTCGACGGTCTGCCGCTGACCGGTCCCGGCGGCACGCCCTATGAATTGCTGGAACCGCTGTGGCTCGACCATGTGGAAGTGCTGCGCGGCGCCAACGGGTTCGACCGGGGCGCCCTGGCCCTGGGCGGAGCCATCGATTACGTCAGCCATACCGGCTACGACGCGCCGAAGTTGCAGGTACGCTACGCAACGGGCAGTCACGGCTATCAGCAGCGTCAGGTCAGCTCCGGACAGGTGCTGGGTGACTTCGATTACTACGTGGCCATGACCGACGCCAACGCCGACGGCTACCAGGACCACACGGCCAGTGAGAGCCAGGGGGTCATCGCCAACTTCGGTTACCGCTTCAACCCCAACCTGCAAACGCGCTTCTACCTGCGCCACCGCCAGACCGACAACGACCTCGCGGGACGGGTGACCAAGCACTCCATCGAACACGACCCACGGGCGGCCAACCCGGCCTACGTGGCGCGGGATGACCGCCGCGACGAGCCGGGCAGCACCTTTATCGGCAACAAGACCACTTGGTACATCGATGACGATTCGAGTATCCAGACCGGCCTTGTCTACCACGACTACCCCATGGACTTGCGCGAGGGCCCCAACCGCCTGAAGGTGGCGTACACCGATGTCAGCGGCACGTTCGACTACAAGCGTCGCGACACGCTCTGGGGGCTGGAAAGCCAAAGCACCCTGGGCCTGCGAATGACCAAACACCTGCCCAACGCCGGTGCCAGCGAGTTCGTGCGCATCCCCACCGGCAATACCGCCGGTTATGCACCGGGCACGCTGATCCGCAACTTCACCTACCAGGGCTCGGACACGGTCCTGCATGCCGGCAATGACCTGGAGATCGCCGACGACCTGTGGCTGACCACCGGCCTCGCCGCGATCTACACCCGCCGTGAAAGCGATGTCACCTACCCGCTGGAAGGTGGCAAGACCAGCCTGCACGACTGGGACTACGCCCCACGCTTGGGCCTGCGCTACCAACTGGCACCGGACCTGCAACTGTTCGGCAATCTCAGCCGCTCGGTCGAGGCACCGCACCCGTGGTCGCTGATCTATAGCTCGAACATCCGATTCCCCGCAGGCAGCGGCGTCGCCACGGGCGCCCAGCGCCAACCGGTCACGCTGCAAAACCAGACCGCCACCACCCTGGAAATCGGCGGTCGCGGGGACAGCACGCTGGGGCAATGGAGCCTGGCCTGGTACTACGCCCAGGTGCGCCACGAACTTCTTTCGGTGCTGCCGGACGCCAACGCCACCACGCCCTACGAACTCAACGCCAGCCCCACCGTGCACCAGGGTGTGGAAGCCAGCCTGCTGAGCCCCCTCTGGTCGCCCGACGATGGCGGCCAGTTGAGCCTGCGCCAGAGCTATACCTTCAGTGACTTCCACTACCGCGACGATGAACGCTTCGGCGACAACCGCCTGCCGGGCCTGCCGATGCACTATTACCAGGGCGAACTGCGCTACGACTGGCCACAAGGCTTTTTCGCCACGGTCAACACGCAATGGGTGTCCAAAGTGGCAGTCGATTACGCCAACAGCTACTACGCCGATCCCTACGCCCTATTCGGCGCGACGCTGGGCTACAACGCACCCAAGGGTGACTGGCAGACCTGGCTGGACCTGCGCAACCTGACCGACAAGCACTATGCCGCCACGGTCACGCCGGGCTACGACGACAAAGGGCTGGACGCGGCACGCTCCACCCCCGGCGAAGGCATGGCGATGTACCTCGGGGTGTCGTGGAGCCTGCTCTGAGGCCGCTTGCCTGTCTTCGCAAACGTACGCAACCGCACGCGACGACTAAGCTTTTGTAACGCCACTTCGTCACTCAAGGAGCTATCCATGAGCGCCGCCCTGTCCGAACTCGATGCCGCCCTGCCCGGCCTGACCCGCAAGATCCGCGTGCTGGATGCCCTGTCCTGGCCGGACGGCGTCGAGGAAGACTTCCTGGCGAAATGGCGCGGCGGGCGGGCCGAGTTACCCAGGGTCGAGTTGCAGCCCCGCGACCACAGCGCCGACATCGCCGCCCTGGAAACTTTTATCGGCCATTGCGATGTGGGGCATCCGGCCGGGAATTACCTGGCCATGACCGCCCGTAGCTATGCCACGGCCGGGCACATGCTGGGGGCCATTGGCACTCCCGCCTTTACCCAATATTCGTCAGCGCTGTACCGGCGTCCGGACTTCTATTACACACGCCTGCAACTGAGCATGCTCGATGCGGCCCGGTTCTTCCTCAAGACCACCGACGCCCTGCTGGGCGGTGCGCGGATTCCACCCTGCCCGGCCGAGATCCCGGCCAAGGCGTTCGCCGCCTGGATTCAACCGGAGCTTGACCGCTTCTTCGGCGCCGGACAGATCACAGTCGTGCTCGATCCGAACCTGGCCGCCAAGGCTATCGCCGGATCGAGCCGCATCCGCCTGCGGGCCAGCGCGCTGTTCTCGGAACTGGACAAGCATCAGCTGTTGCAACACGAAGCCTTCGTGCATGTCGCCACGGCACAGAACGGCGCGCGCCAGCCCAACCTCACAAGCCTGGGCCTGGGAGCGCCCCGCACCACCCAGACCCAGGAAGGCATTGCCACCCTGGCCGAACTGTTCACCGGCAGCATGGACATCAACCGCCTGCGTCGCCTGGCCCTGCGCGTGCTCGCCGTCCAGCAGGCACTGGAGGGTGCCGACTTCATCCAGGTGTTCGAAGGTTTTCTGGCGGCCGGGCAGACAGAAGAGGAATCCTTCCGCTCGACCCAAAGGGTATTGCGCGGCACCGACCTGCGGGGTGGTTCGGCGTTCACCAAGGATGCCGCTTACCTGACCGGCTTGCTCGGTGTCCACACCCTGCTGCGTATCGCAATTCGCGATAACCGGCCGGAACTGGTGGGGCATCTGTTTGCCGGGCGCCTCAGCCTGGGTGACACCGTGCGCCTGGCGCCCCTGTTCGATTCCGGCTGGCTCAAGGGGCCGGTCTATCTTCCTGCCTGGGCCACCGACCTGCGCCTGCTGGCCGCCAACCTGGCCTTCTCGGCGTTCATCGCCCAGATCAAGCTGGATGTGCTGGATCTGGATGTGTTCATGGCATTCGCCGAAGAACACGAAAGCGATGCCAGCGCCCAGTGATCGACGCGCAATTTTACAGGCAGCCTTGACTCTCCAAATCAACTGCTACCATTAGGAAGCGGTGTCGAGGCCAGGCTCTGTGGCTTGCAAAGTCGGCTTCACCTGCCAGGGATTGGTCCACCCACTTCAAGCCTGCCTGACCCCATGGGGGGTGCAATGCACAATCCATTACTTTACGCGTTGTCGGCTGTACTGTTCTTGAGCGGATCGTCCTGCCTGGCACTGGATACGAATGGGACCGCCGCCACACCGACAGCCGCCGCTGCCCCCGCTCCGGCAAGCGCGACCACGGCAGCGCCCGCCGCCCCGGTGGCAAAGGATCCGGTGTTTACCCAGGAACAGCTGGATCAGATGCTGGCGCCCATTGCGCTTTACCCGGACCCACTGTTTGCACAGGTGCTGATGGCCTCCACCTACCCCGGGGAAGTCGGCGAGGCGGTCAGTTGGTCCAAGGCGCACCCCGACGCCAAGGGTGACGATGCGGTCAGACAGGTGGCGAACCAGCCCTGGGATCCGAGCGTGCAGGCGCTGGTCGCCTTCCCGCAGGTTCTGGTAATGCTGGGGCAGGACCCCGTCTGGGTCCAGCGCCTGGGTGATGCCTTCCTGGCGCAGCCCGACGATCTCATGGAAAGCGCCCAACGCTTGCGTCGCCAGGCACAGGCCGCCGGCAATCTGCAGAGCAACCAGTATCAGAACGTGACGATCCAGAATGTCGCGCCGTCGGCACCGGCGACCACGAACGCGGCACCGGCCCCTGAAGCGGCCCCGGCCAGCAACTCCACCATCATCATTCAGCCTGCCGATCCGCAGGTGGTGTACGTCCCCACCTATAACCCGACAACCACCTACGGCACCTGGGCCTACCCGGCATCGCCGCCCGCGTACTATCCACCGCCACCGGCCTATTACCCCGGTCAGGCGCTGATGGCCGGACTCGCGTTTGGCGCCGGTGTGGCGATCGTTGGATCCTTGTGGGGTGAATGTGACTGGGGCAATAACGACATCGACATCGACGTCAATCGCTACAACAACATCAATGCCAACAACCGGATCAACAACAACAAATGGCAGCACAACCCGGTGCATCGCAATGGCGTGCCCTATCGGGACAATGCGAGCCGCGCACAGTACGGTCGCCAACTCAATGGTGCCAATCAGCGGGAAGCCTATCGCGGAGACAATGCCCAACGCGCCCAGGCCCGTGAAAATGCCCGCACCTCAATGGACAAGCACGGTATCGAACGACCTGCCACCAGCAACCGCGAAGCCCGTGATCAAACGCGCAAACTCCAGTCCGCAACTGCGGGCGGCGATCGACGGCAGGCCGGTGCAGACAGGCCCAAGGCAGCGGACAGAAGCCAGGGCACGACCAGAAACACCCGGGAGAACCAGCAGCCCAGGAGAGAGACCCAGCAGGCCAGGAACCAGAGTTCCCAGTTGAATCAGCGCCGGGAAGGCTCCGCGCAGACGCGGCAAGCGACGAACAAACGGCCCGCCGCCAGTGCCGGCAGTGCCCGCAACAATGCGTTCGCCGGCGCACGGTCACCGTCCCAGGCCAACGTCCAGGCCAATCGAGGCCGGGCCAGCCAGGCATCCGCCCAACGCCCCAGTGCCTCGCGATCAGCCGGTCACCAGGTCAGCCGGCCGTCCAATCCACCAGCGCGTCAAAGGGGGGGCCGCCGTTGAAAAACCATCCTCGATTGAAGGGACTCACGGGCTTGCTCCCTCATGTCCTGGTTATAGCCGCCGGCTTGTTGTGGTCGTGCATGGCGACGGCACAGCAGGCCTTTCCAACCCCGGAAAAGGCCGCCGAAGCCTTCGTCGAGGCACTGGGCACGGAGCACTCCGACCAGGTACGCCTGACCGAGCTGCTAGGCAGCGACTGGCACAGCTACATCCCCCGCGAAGGCGTGCAGCGCGAAGATGTGGATGCATTTTTGCAGCAATACCGCGAGCAACACCACATTGAAAACACCAGCGACCGCAAGGCCATCCTGGCGGTTGGCAGCAACAACTGGACACTGCCCATCCCCATGACCAAAGCCGCGGACGGTTGGCGCTTCGACATGAAGGCCGGCAGTGCCGAGATCCGTGCACGTCAAATCGGCCGCAATGAACTTGCCGCGGTGCAATCGGTGCTGGCCTATCACGATGCCCAGATGGACTATGCGTCAGTGGATCGGGACCATGACGGCGCACTCGAGTATGCGCAGAAAATCTTCAGCACCCCCGGCCAGCACGACGGACTCTATTGGGCCGAAGACGACAGCGACCAGATCAGCCCGTTGGGGCCATCGTTCGGCAAAGCCATTGCCGATGAAGAGTGGCACGGCTACCGCTTCCGCATCCTTAATGGCCAGGGTCCTTCGGCACCTGGCGGCGCCTACAGTTACCTCATCGGTGACAAGATGAGCCGGGGCTTTGCGCTGATCGCCTGGCCGGTGAAGTACAACGACACCGGCGTGATGAGTTTCATGATCAGTCATGAAGGCCAGGTGTTCGAGAAAGACCTGGGGCCCGAGAGTGAAAAACTGGCTCTGGCGATGAAGCGCTTTGATCCGGATGACAGCTGGAAAGAGGTGGCTGAGGACCAGGAGTAGCAGGCGCGACCTGCTGCAAGCCTTCAGAACGGCTCAAGGCAGTTATCTGATCGACAGGACGAATCGGTCTTCGCCCCCGGTGTTGTCGTTACAGGAGGGTTGCTCAAGCTTGAATCCGCACCGATCCAGAACTTTTCTGGAACCGGCATTCTCCCTGAAAGCATACGCAACCAGTTGCACCAGTCCCCAGCGCATCCGTGCCTCCTGGATCAGGTGTCTCAACGCCAGTGTTGCCAGCCCCTGGCCGCATACGCGCTGATCAATCCGATAGCCCACCTGCGCAGAACCCGTCGATGAATCGATGCTTTTCAGATTGGCTCGACCGACGATTCTCTGACTGCAATCCTCGATGACAAAGGGGTGCCAGGCACCGATGGCGAAATCGGACAAATAGCTTTCGATATGATCGGCGACACCCTGCAACGAGTAAAAAGCAGGATCGCGCGCATCGATATGGGATTCGAACCATTCACGGTTTTGGATTTCGAAAGCCAGCAACGCTTGAGCGTCAGTCATTTTCAGCTCGCGTACGCTAAACGATTCCATTCACCACCTCTCCTTTGTCTTGTGCCGAATTGGCTCGAGTCTATCCCATACCTGAACATCCTGGCCGGACCGAGCCTTACCTTCTCAGTCAGAGCGGCTTGCATAAAACATATGGAAAATCGTATATTCGAATAACCATATGTATCGAGCCACGCCAATGCTCAATCCTGCCGCCGTATTCAAATGCCTGTCCGACGAAACCCGCGCCCGGGCCACCTTGCTCATCACCCGTGAAGGCGAGTTATGCGTGTGTGAGCTGGTCTGCGCCCTGGACGACAGCCAACCCAAGATTTCCCGCCATCTTGCCCAGCTTCGCGGCTGCGGCCTGCTTCTCGACCGCCGCCAGGGACAGTGGGTGTATTACCGACTGAACCCCGAACTGCCCGCGTGGGTTCGCGACGTTCTCGAGACAACCTTGCTGGCAAACGCCGACTGGCTTGCGAACGACAGTACTCGCCTTGCCGCGATGGGCGACCGTCCGCTCAACACTTCCGCCTGCTGCTAACCCTTCATTCATCGAGACTGTGCATGTTTACTGCGTTTACCATTTTCCTGCTCACCATGGTGTTGGTCATCTGGCAACCCAAGGGCCTGGGCGTCGGCTGGAGCGCCTCCCTGGGGGCCGTCCTGGCCCTGCTGGCAGGCGTCGTGACGCTGGGCGATATCCCACTGGTGTGGGGCATTGTCTGGAACGCCACCGCGACCTTCATCTCGCTCATCATCATCAGTCTGCTGCTCGATGAGGCCGGGTTTTTCCAGTGGGCGGCACTGCATGTGGCGCGCTGGGCCAAGGGTGACGGGCGGCGCCTGTTCATCTTCACGATACTGCTGGGGGCCGGCGTATCCGCCCTGTTTGCCAACGACGGTGCCGCCCTGATCCTGACCCCCATCGTCGTTTCAATACTGCTCGCACTGCGCTTTTCGCCAGCCTCTACCCTGGCGTTCGTCATGGCGGCCGGTTTCATTGCCGACACGGCGAGCTTGCCCCTGGTGGTGTCCAACCTCGTCAACATCGTTTCGGCCGACTACTTCAACCTGGGCTTCAGCGAATACGCCGCCATCATGGTGCCGGTCAACTTCGTTGCCGTGGCGACCACGCTCGTGGTGCTGTACTGGTTTTTCCGGCGTGACATTCCCAGGCATTACGCGCTCGATGACGTGATGGATCCGCGACGCGCCGTGCGTGATCCCCTGACCTTCCGCGTCGGCTGGCTTGTCCTGGCGCTGCTGCTGATCGGGCTGTTTGCCCTGGAACCCTTGGGCATTCCCATCAGCGCCATCTCAGCGGTCTGTGCCGCGATGCTGTTCGCCGTGGCGGCGCGTGGGCATGTGATTTCAACGCGACGGGTACTGCGTGAAGCGCCCTGGCAGGTCGTGATCTTTTCACTGGGAATGTACCTGGTAGTGTACGGGCTGAAAAACGCCGGACTGACCACCTACATGACCATGGCCCTGAACTACTTGGCCGAATTCGGTATCTGGGGCGCAGCGCTCGGCACTGGCCTGCTCACGGCCTTGCTGTCATCGGGCATGAACAACATGCCCACGGTGCTGGTGGGTGCCCTGTCGATCCAGGCCAGCGACGCCACCGGTGTGGTGCGCGAGGCCATGATCTACGCCAATGTCATCGGTTCCGACCTGGGCCCCAAGATCACCCCTATCGGCAGCCTGGCCACCCTGCTCTGGCTGCATGTCCTGGAGCGCAAGGGCATCCGCATTACCTGGGGTTACTACTTCAAGGTCGGCGTGGTCCTGACCCTGCCGATCCTGTTCATCACCTTGTCTGCCCTGGCCCTGCGCCTGAGCGTCTAGCCCTGTGCGACTGCAAAGAGGAATCACCATGCGCGTTCTGTTTATGTGTACCGCCAATAGCTGTCGCAGCATCCTGTCCGAAGCCATGTTCAACCATCTCGCCCCCGAAGGTTTTGAGGCGATCAGTGCCGGCAGCTTCCCCAAGGGCCAGGTGTTGCCCCGCAGCCTGAGCACGTTGCAAGAGGCCGGCATCGCCATCGACGGCTTGAGCAGCAAAGGCAATGAGGCGTTCGAAGCCAACCCGCCGGACATCGTCATCACGGTCTGCGACAAGGCCGCCGGTGAGGCGTGCCCCGTGTACTTCGGGCCGGCGCTGAAAGCTCATTGGGGCCTGGAAGACCCATCGGACATCAAGGGCGATGAAGCGACGGTATCGGCGGCGTTCCACTCAACCCTGGCGCACATCGAAACGCGTTGCCGGGCATTGCTCGACCTGCCTTTTGCACAACTTGACCGCGATGCGCTGAAGCGGGAACTCGACCGCATCGGCACGCTTTGACCGGAGCCCCCATGACCCATCCCCTGCCCAATCTCGACACGTCACTGACCCAGCCCATCGCCGGACGCGACGACCAGCACAAGCCACGCATCCTGCTGCTGTACGGCTCGACTCGTGCACGGTCGTTCAGTCGCCTGCTGGTCGAGGAAGCGGCCCGGTTGCTCGAACACTTCGGCGCCGAGACTCGGATCTTCAACCCATCAGGCCTGCCGCTTCCGGACGACGCGCCCTCCGATCACCCGAAAGTCCAGGAACTGCTCGAACTGATGCAATGGTCCGAAGGCCAGGTCTGGTGTTCGCCAGAGCGCCACGGCTCCATGTCTGCAGTGTTCAAGGCGCAAATCGACTGGGTGCCGTTGGCGTTGGGCGCCGTTCGCCCGACCCAGGGGAAAACCCTCGCGGTCATGCAGGTCTGCGGCGGTTCCCAGTCCTTCAATGTGGTGAATCAGCTTCGTGTGCTGGGCCGCTGGATGCGCATGTTCACCATCCCCAATCAATCTTCCGTGCCAAAGGCTTTTCTGGAGTTTGACGACGCCAATCGCATGAAACCCTCGTCGTTGTACGACAGGGTGGTGGACGTCATGGAGGAACTGGTGAAATTTACCCTGCTGCTACGGGATCGCCCCGATCTGGTAGACCGCTACTCGGAACGCAAAGAGTCCGCAGAGGAACTGACTCAGCGCGTGAATCAGCGGTCGATCTGACTGTAGAAATGTTCCCCCAGGCCCGATAACCGAAAAAAGTCGCAAACCCCACGACGTTTCAGGGCTTGCGACTCTTTACTGCTATGCCTGCGGTGTTCATTGCCGAACGTGCAGGCTTAGTTCTCTACCTCGACCGCGTCGAAATCCGGCTCGTCCGGGGCATCCGGGGCGTCTGCCATATCTTCCCTGGCGTCCTTCGCCACGGCCTTGGCGGCCTCTCTGGCTGCCTTCGCCTCGGCTTTGGCGGTGTCCCTCGCGGCATCCGCGGTAGCCCGGGCAGCATCCCTGGCGGCATCTGCGTCGGCCTTGGCCGCGTCCCTCGCTGCATCTGCAGCGGCACGGGCAGCGTCCCTGGCGGAGTCTGCGTCTTCGTCCGCCAAGCCAGCAGCTTTTGCGGCATCCCGGGCTGCATCAGCTTCAGCCCTGGCGGCGTCCCGGGCGGCATCCGCAGTCGCTTTTGCCGCATCACGGGCTGCATCCGCAGTCGCTCTGGCCGCGTCACGGGCTGCCTTGTCATCAGCCTTGGCAGCGTCCCGGGCTGCATCGGCGGCATCGTTGTCTGCATCGTGATCAGCGTCGTCAGCGTCGTTGTCATGGGCATTGCCCGGGCCTTTGTTCCCGGCTACACCACCATGGTCAGCGTCGCCGCGCCCCGGACCTCCATGACCGTCACCGTCATGGCCGGCAGCGCCATGATCGCCACCCTTGGCTCCATCACCGCCAGCACCGTGACCGCCTCCACCGTCACCACCTCCATCACCGCCGTGGCCACCACCTCCAGCGCCGCCACCGCCACCGCCACCGTGACCTCCACCGCCTCCACCGCTGCCGCCATCCTTGGCATACACGCTGGAGAAACTACCGATGTAGTCGGGCACCAGGACAGTCGATGCCGACAGGACTCCACCGATGGCCAGAGCCAATAAACATTTCTTGAGCAGCATGATGCACCTCCGCATGGAGTTGCGTACTCATCTCCGTATCGAACGCAATGTCCAGTGAGTTCCCGGCCGCCCATTGGAGCAGCCGGCCAACCGGCACGGCCATCAATCTGCAGCATTATCGAGCTGCTGCGGTATCCGCACGATCCCTGAAAGCCAGCTGGCATCGTTGCGTGGGAAACATTCCCACATTTTTTTTGGATAAGTACTTTCAGCCCGAGTTCAAAAAAACAGCTTCAGGGACTGACGCATGGGTTGAGCAACCACTTCAACCCGACTCATTGGAGCATCGCCATGCCGCAAACTGATATGATTATTTTCAGATATCTTGCATATAGAATTTTATTGTGTCATTTATAGCCTCGCCGATCACAGGACTGATCCACCGCGCCAACCCGGATGGCGGGCACCCGTTCCCCCAAATGCCCTCCAGGAGTCAACAATATGAACAAGACAGAACTTCTAGGTGCTCTGGCGCTATGCGCCTTCAGTTTCCTGGCACATGCCGACGAAGACAGCCTGCGTATCGGTATCGAAGCCGCCTACCCGCCCTTCTCCTTCAAGACACCCGAAGGCAACGTCAGCGGGTTCGACTACGACATCGGCAACGCCTTGTGCGAAGAAATGAAGGTCAAGTGCGAGTGGGTCATTCAGGAGTTCGACGGCATGATCCCGTCGCTCAAAGTGCGCAAGATCGATGCCGTGCTGTCGTCGATGTCGATCACCGAAGACCGGATGAAGTCCGTGGACTTCAGCAAAAAGTACTACCACACGCCGGGCAAGTTCGCGATGAAGGCCGGCAACGTGATCAATGACCCCCTGATCGACCTCAAGGGCAAGAAAGTCGGCGTGCAACGCTCCTCGACTTACGATCGCTTTGCCACCGAGCAACTGGAAAAAGCCGGCGTCGTCGTGGTGCGCTACGGCTCACAAAATGAAGCCTTCCTCGATCTCGCCTCGGGTCGTCTGGACGCCACCCTCGCCGACATCGTCAACACCGATGAGAGCTTCATCAAGACACCCGCCGGCCAGGGCTTCGCACTCACGGGGCCCGACATCAACGACCCGAAGTATTTTGGCCGGGGCGCCGGGATCGCCGTGCGCAAGGGCGACAGTGCCAACGTTGCGCGCCTGAGTGCCGCGATTGACGCCATTCGCGCCAATGGCAAGTACCAGCAAGTGATGACCAGGTACTTCGCGTTCGATATCTACGGCGAGTAGGCCTTACCCCTGCCCCACTGACCCCAGCCCCGGCGCCGGCCCTGCGCAGGCACCTGTCGGGGCTTGTCTTGCGCGCCTCGCGGCGCTCGCTTGAGGAACTTCATCATGCTTCACGGCTACGGATCGAGCATTCTCGATGGCGCCTGGCTGACCATAAATCTGGCCCTGACGTCCATGTCCATGGCGATTGCCCTGGGCCTGATCGGCGCGGCCTTTCGCTTGTCACCGCTCAAATGGCTGGCCCTGCTCGGGGAAAGCTACACCACCCTGATTCGCGGCATTCCAGACCTGGTGCTGATCCTGCTGATCTTCTACGGCGGCCAGGATCTGGTGAACCGAATTGCCCTGGCGCTCGGTTACACCCGCTATATCGACATCAACCCCTTTATTGCCGGCGTCTGCACCATGGGCTTCATTTTTGGCGCCTACCTCTCGGAAACCTTTCGTGGCGCCTTCATGGCGATCCCCAAGGGTCAGGCCGAGGCTGGCGTGGCCTATGGCATGGGCGGTGCGCAGGTGTTCTGGCGAATCCTGGTGCCGCAGATGATTCGCTTCGCCATCCCCGGGTTCACCAACAATTGGCTGGTGCTGACCAAATCCACTGCGCTGATCTCCGTGATCGGCTTGCAGGACATGATGTTCAAAGCCAAGAACGCAGCGGATGCCACACACGAGCCATTTACGTTTTTCCTCGCGGTGGCAGCGCTGTACCTGATGCTCACCAGCCTGTCCTTGCTGGTGCTGCGCTATCTGGAAAAACACTACTCGGTCGGCATCAAAGCCGCCGAATTGTGAGGGGGAGCTACCCATGATTCTCGACTACAACCTGATCTGGGAAAACCTGCCGCTGTACTTCAATGGCGCCTTGTTGACCCTCAAAGTCCTGCTCATTTCCCTGGCGCTGGGTCTGGTATTGGCGATGCCACTGGCGCTGATGCGAGTGTCGCGATCGTCGCTGATCAACTTCCCGGCCTGGCTCTATACCTACGTGATTCGCGGCACGCCGATGCTCGTGCAATTGTTCCTGATCTACTACGGCCTGGCGCAGTTCGAAGCGGTGCGCCAAAGCGTGCTCTGGCCTTACCTGTCCAGCGCCACCTTTTGCGCCTGCCTGGCCTTCGCGATCAACACCAGCGCCTATAGCGCCGAGCTGCTGGCCGGCAGTCTGAAAGCCACCCACCCTGGCGAGATCGAAGCCGCCAGGGCCATGGGCATGTCACGCCTGACCCTGTATCGCCGCATTCTCATGCCATCGGCCTTGCGCCGGGCATTGCCGCAATACAGCAACGAAGTGCTGATGATGCTGCAAACCACCAGCCTGGCCTCCATCGTCACCCTCGTCGATATCACCGGGGCCGCGCGCACGGTCAGCTCACGCTTCTATCTACCGTTCGAGGCGTTCATCACCGCCGGCCTCATCTACCTCGCACTGACCTTCATCCTGGTGCGCCTGTTCAAGCTGGCCGAGCGCCGCTGGCTGGCGTACCTGGCACCGCGCAAGCACTAAGGAGCTGCTATGGAGCACATTCAATACCTGTTGCCGTGGAGTGCCTCGGGCACCGAGCGAACGCTGTCACTGTTTCGTTTTGGCAGCGGACCGCGCAAGGCCTACATCCAGGCGTCACTGCATGCCGACGAATTGCCGGGGATGCGCGTTGCCGTCGAGCTCAAGCGCCGTCTTCTGGAACTGGAAACCCAAGGCCGCCTGAGCGGGGTGATCGAGTTGGTGCCCATGGCCAATCCGATCGGTATCGCCCAGATGTTCCAGGCCACCCATCAGGGGCGCTTCGAGTTCTCCAGCGGCAAGAATTTCAATCGCGACTTCCCGGTGTTGGTCGATGCCATTGCGCCGCTGCTGGAAGGCCGATTGGGCGACGATGCCGATGCCAACATCGCACTCATCCGCCGCGCCATGATCGATGCCCTGGCCGCCATGCCCGCACCGACCTCGGAACTCGACGGCCTGCGCCGCCTGTTGCTGCAGCATGCCTGTGACGCCGATGTGGTGCTGGACCTGCACTGCGATTTCGAATCGATCATGTTGATGTATGCGATGCCACAAATCTGGCCACGCTTGCAATCACTGGCCGCTCGCCTCGGCGCGGGGGTCACGTTATTGGCCGAAGATGCGGGCGGCAGTGCCTTCGACGAAGCCTGCGCCATTGCATGGTTACGCCTGGCCGAGCTGTTTCCCGAAGCCAATATTCCCCTGGCGTGTGCGGCCACCACCATCGAATTGCGGGGCATGGCAGACACCGAACGCGAGCAATGCCTCGACAGTGCCCAAGCCATTCTCGGGTATCTCGCCGAACAAGGCCTGATCAGCGGTGAATGGCCAGCGGCACCGCCGAGCCATTGCCAGGCCATGCCATTCGCCGGCGCGCAGTACGCCTGTGCGCCCCACCCGGGTGTGGTGAGTTTTCTGCAACCGCTGGGCGCCCGGGTCAAGGTCGGCGATCCGCTGTTCGAAGTCATCGACCCGCTGACCGACCGCCATAGCGTGGTGAGCGCCAGCACCGACGGCATTCTCTATGCCCGCGAACGGCTGCGCTTTGCCCAGCCAGGATTGTGGCTGGCCAAGGTTGCAGGCGTTACCCCCATTCGCCAGGGTCGCTTGCTCAGCGACTGACTCCAGAGAGTTCAAACCATGTACAAACTTGAAGTTCGAGACCTGCATAAAAGCTACGGCGCGCATCAGGTGCTCAAGGGCGTTTCCCTGCAGGCACAGGCCGGTGACGTGATCAGCATCATCGGCTCCAGCGGCTCTGGTAAAAGTACGTTCCTACGCTGCATCAACCTGCTGGAGCAACCCAATGCGGGCAATATCGTGCTCAATGGCGAACCGCTCAAGCTGGTGGCCAACAAGCTCGGCGGGCTGAAGGCGGCCGAACCCAAACAGTTGCAACGCATGCGTTCGCAACTATCGATGGTGTTTCAGCACTTCAACCTGTGGTCACACATGAGCGCTCTGGAAAACGTCATGGAAGCGCCAGTGCATGTGCTGGGCCTGGGCAAGAAAGAGGCACGGGAAAAGGCCGAGCACTACCTGGACAAAGTCGGTGTGGCGCACCGCATGAACGCCTGGCCGGCGCATATGTCCGGTGGCGAGCAGCAGCGCGTGGCCATTGCCCGCGCACTGGCGATGGAACCGCAAGTGATGCTGTTCGATGAGCCGACGTCGGCCCTCGACCCCGAACTGGTCGGCGAAGTGCTTAAAGTCATGCAGGATCTGGCGCAGGAAGGCCGCACCATGGTGGTGGTGACTCACGAAATGGGCTTTGCCCGCGAGGTTTCGAACCAACTGGTGTTCCTGCACAAGGGCATGGTCGAAGAGCGCGGCGACCCGCGTGAAGTGCTGGTCAACCCGCAGTCCGAACGCCTCCGGCAGTTTCTGGCCGGGAGCCTGAAGTAACGCCGCCCTCCACCCATGCACTGCTCGGTGCTGCCCAGACAAGGTTGGCTTCGGATACACTCCGGCCAACCTTGTCAGGGCATCAGGCACAGCCCTTCTCTCACCTTCAGGAAATGTTGAGCCGGATATGCCCACCCCATCGAAAGACACCACTGTCTATGCCGCTCCGGTCATGCGCAAACTGACGGAAATCGTTTCCGATCTGCCGCCGTCACTGCGCAAGGTCGCGGACTTTATCCTGCGTCACCCGCTCAAGGCCGCGACGCTGACCATCGAGGAGATGGCTCACGAAACATTGACCTCACCCGCCGCCGTCAACCGTCTGGCCAAAGCCCTGGACCTCGGTGGCTACAGCGGCATGAAGGCCGAGCTGGTCGCAACGTTGCAGCAGATGGTGTCGCCGGTCGACAAGCTGCGCAACGAACTTGCCCATCGCCCCGGCGGCGCGTTTGGCCTGCATGAACAACTGCAGAGCGCCAGCAGCAACCTGGCCACTGCGGCGAGCAACAACCACGCCGACACCTTCGAAGCATTCGTCACTCGCCTGATCAAAGCGCGCAAAATCTACATCCTGGGCTTTGGCAACAGTGTCTACTTCGCCGGCCTCGCCGCGTCGACCCTGATGCCCTTCTGTGCGGACGCCACTGCCATCAGCATGGAGGGCGGCAACGAAAACGCCGCTTACCGTCTGGCCGCGATCACCGACCAGGACGTGCTGCTGGCGATCGCCCTGCCGCGCTACTCCCTCGACACCCTGCAACTGGCACGCTTCGCCAATGAACGCGGCGCATCGGTGCTGGCAATTACCGACTCACCCGCCTCGCCGCTCACCGGCATTGCCCAGCACACGCTGTTTGCGCCTTGCGATCACCCGGTGCTGACCAGTTCCAACATCGCCGTACTGGCCTTGATCGAAGGCTTGGTCGCCGGCGTGATGGCGCGCAATAAAGAAGCGGTCAAACTGGCAACCGAACTGACTGAAAGCGTGATGTCGTACCTGCACATCCCTGCCAGCGGCAAACCTGCGAAAAAGTGAGTACCTGGCGCCACTGGCAGCATCAGGCCAGGGGCTTGACGAACATCAAACTGCACTGCGCATTGGTCAACACCTGCTCAGCAGTGCTGCCCAGGAACATGTCGCCCCCGCGGTGATGATACGCAGTGCCCAAGACCAACAAGTCAAAAGCATTGTGTTGCGCAAATTGCCTGATCACTTTGTGGGGTAGACCGGTCAGAAGATGCCGTCGTTCTTCTTCTATGCCATAACGATCGGCAAGCGCCTCGAAGGCCTCCTCCTGGGCATCGATGACCGCTTCTTTCAAGCTACCGCCCAGGCTCAATGTCGGTACGCTCATTTTCGTATCGCCTACCACCGCCCAGCTGTTGACACTAAGCACATGCAAGGCGGCACCCGATGACGCCGCCAGTGTCGAGGCTACGTCGACAATCCGGTCGTTCAGCCCTTGGCTCAGCTCCTCCAGATGAGACAAATCCATGGCGGCGAGAATCTTCAAGGGTGTGGAGTTCTTGCCCTCGGCCACCAGGTGCAGGTGGGCAGGACAATCACGCAGTAACAGCAAGTCCACGGGCTGGTGGAACGCACGGCCGAGTGCCGATACATAGTGGAAGTCCTTGATGACCAGATCCGGATGGAAGTCATTCACATACTCAAGCACATGAGCCGGGCTCGATTTGCTCCAGACCACTTCCGTGGTCACCTGCAGTCCCACGCACTTTTGAATTCGGCCTTGCTGCTCCAGCCATTGGCGATGCACTTGCAAATAGCCTTCTCGTGCCTGGGCCATCGCTTGATGGTCAAACAAACCGGCCAACGCCAGCGCCGGGACATAATCGAACGCCACGATGTGCAAACATGCGCCCGTTGCACAGGCCAATGCATGAGCTCGCTCAAATGCCGGAGTACGGACCATTTCCGCGGGTGCGATCAACAAGATTCGCTTAAGTTTAAGCATCATATACCTCGTACTTGCAGCACCTCACGGTCACGACTGCAATCCCGGCTCCTGTCGGACTGCATGCCATCTTTCAATACTTGCCGGGTGCTTTATCGGCGGACTCCAGGCGGGCATCGACTTCCTGCGCGTGTCCTGTTGATCGAGTATCTGGCGTGAGAACCTGTACTCCTCTGACATTTGTCAAACATGAGTGCGCTTTCCTTTGGCGCACAGATAACTTGCCATCGACAGAAGGATTGTTGATAAAGCTCAAAGCTTTTTTGTTGCGCTGGTGTAGAACACACTATGCGGGCACTCACGGTCCGTCGTGGACAACCAGTCAGAACGAGGTACTGCCATGCTGGCAGTTACATTGATCAATACGTTGGTGGTCATCATAGTCGTCGTCATTCACTACGAATGCCTGTTGCGTCTGAACGACTGGCTTCCCCGACTCAACCTTTGGAGTCGTTTCAGAATTGTGGTGGGCGTGTTCGGTGCCCTGGTGGCCCATGCACTCGAGGTCTGGTGTTTTGCGCTGGTTTATTACCTGATGGTCCACTCTGAAAAGTGGGGCAGTTTGCAGGGAAATTTCGACGGTTCACTGATGGACTGCGTGTACTTTTCCTTCACCACTTACACGACAATCGGTTTTGGCGATATCTCGCCGGTGGGCAATCTCAAATACCTGACGGGGCTGCAAGCGCTGACGGGGCTTGTTCTGATTACCTGGACGGCTTCGTTTCTGTTTCTCGAAATGCAGAAATACTGGAAAAGCAGCAGATAAATCGCCTTGAGCAGCAGGTCGCCCTTGAGTATCACCCGCAGTACAAAAGTGATTCCCAATTACTCATTCAGTCGCGCCAATGTCCGAGAAAAATCAGCCTCGGCCCCCATGGAGTCTAAGCTCTACGCATCAATACCGGACATACCAGAACATGTCTGAAATCAAACTGTCGGCCGTCCATTCTCTCAAGACGGCCTGTTCAAACTGTAGCGTAATGGAGCTATGCCTGCCCCTTGGCCTGACCGGTCAGGAGGTCGCGCGCCTGGACAGACTGATCGTTCAAAGGGTCAAGGTTAAAAAAGGCGCCACACTCTACCGGGCCGGCGACCCGCTGCGTTCGCTGTTTGCCGTTCGTATTGGTTCATTCAAGACCAGTGTGCTTTCAATCGATGGTCGCGAGCAGACCACCGGATTCCATATGCCCGGTGAGATGCTCGGCCTGGACGCTATCAGTAACGAGTTGCACGCTTGCAGTGCTTTTGCCCTGGAGGACAGTGAAGTCTGTCCTGTCCACTTCTCTCAACTGGAGAAACTCGCCCAGGAATTGCCTTCACTGCAGCACAGCCTGAACAAAATCCTCAGCCGTGAAATCGTGCGTGATCATGACATGTTGATGATGCTGGGCAACATGAACTCGGATGAGCGCCTGGCGGCGTTCCTGCTGAATCTGTCCCAGCGCTTGAGCTTGCGAGGTTATTCATCGAGCAACTTTGTGCTGAAAATGCGCCGTGAGGAAATTGGTTCTTACCTGGGCCTGCGACTGGAAACCATTTGCCGGGGGATTGCACATCTGCGCGATCAAGGACTGGTGGAGGTGTCCGGTCGAGACGTCAGGATTCATGATATGGAAGGGCTTAAACAGCTGATTGCAGGCTGTAATCGCCCTCCCCTGTGCTAGGTGCTGCCAATCGGCGCTTGACGAACATGAGGCTCACTGCCTGACAGCCAGAATGCTACCTGGTACAGAGTACAGCGCCCGTTCCGTGTTACTGCCAATCAACTGGTCGATTCCGATCCGATGCACAGTGCCCATCACCACTACATCCGCCAGATACGCCTCGACAAACTCTCGAATGGCCGGCACCGGCGGGCCCATGACGAAATGCCGACGCTCCGGTGGCACGTTGTAGCGATCCGCCAGATTGACAAACGCCAGGTGCAAGGACGAACGCAGATCCTCGATGAAGTCCCCGGCCCATCCACCACTGACCAGCGGTGCATCACCATTGAAAGCCGGCGACAAGTCATAGGCGTAAAGCAGATGCAAGGGGGCATCACATTGCAGGGCCAACGCATTGGCGGTCTGGATGATGGTGTCGTTCAGGCCGCTGATTTGCGTTGAAGGATCGAACGGATCCACTGCCGCTACAACACGGTGCGGCAAGCCGTAGCGGGTCTGGTTCACCAGGAGCACGGGGATCGGGCATTCGCGCAGCAGGTGGCAATCGAGCGGGGTGATGAATACTCGCTTGAGCACTGGCTCCAGAGTCACATCCTTGATCAACAGATCGGGATCGAGGTCGGCGACAGTCTTCAGAATGTCCAGCAACGGGTGGGTCGTGAAAACCACCTCGACCGTCACTTGCAGCCCCTGGTCGCTCAACCGTTCAACTTCATCGGCCACCCAACGGCGATAGCGCCGCAAATAACGTTGCTGCCCTGCATCGTCGGTTTTCTCCTCCCACAAATGCACCATCGGCACCGGCTCGACAAAAGCCCGCACGTCGAGTGCGGCACCGCTGGCCCTGGCCAGTGCGACGGCACGCAACGTGGCAGGGGACTGGTGCAGGGTTTGATCGGCGATCAGCAGTAAACGTTGATATTGCCCCATCACACACCTCGGCTCAGCTCCGGTCTTGAAGTACCGGCAATGCTCAAGACTGCGTCCGAACCCTCACCCCCTGCTTGATTTTAATCAAACACAAGCGAATGAACACCGCCATGACAGGTTCCTGATCCAGATCAGATAAAAGCACGGCCACCGGCGTAAAAAAGACCTGAGCCGCACGCTTGCATCAATCCAGATGGACTCGGTGGACGCCTCCAGCAATGCGCCGATGCGCGAACTGGCCCGATACCTGGGTTTCGACACACACACAATGATCCGGATGACAGTCGGCAGGTCATTCACCGGCTTTACCTGAAAAAAATCCCCCCGCGAGAGTCTGGCCAACAGCTTGTCGCGGGGCGAATGATCTTCAGGACTGCAGCATCCTGCCCGGTTTGATTGCCAGCACGCTGCAAGGTGCCCGATGCAGGAGTTGCTCAGCGGTACTTCCCGGCAGCTTGCTCAACCCGTTGTGCTGCACGGTCCCCATCACAATGACGTCCGTGTGGTGCCCGGTGGCAAATTCGCAAATACTCGGGATCGGCGCACCTTCAATGAAATGGCGACACGCCGGTGGCACCCCGTGGCGCTCGGCCAAAGCTGAAAACGCTTCGCGCTCAGCCGTTCCCAGGGCTTCATAAATCCCGGTGGCCAGAGGCAACGCGCCAAAGCCCATATCCTGGACATACGCGGCCGTCCAGTCATACACGTGCGCCAGCTCAAGCCGGGCCTCGCAGACTGACGCCAGTTTCTTCGCGGCAGCGACAATCCGATCGTTGAACACCAGGTCCTGCTCTTCGCTGCGCAATACATCGACGATGACCAAAATGTTGTGCGGCTGCGGGTTGCGGTCGTCAGTCACCAGATGCACCGGCACCGGACAATCGCGCAGCAATTGCCAGTCCAGCGCCGAGAAGAACACCCGTTTCAAGGCAGACTCCTGTTGAGCACCCTTGATGATCAGCGCCAAGGGCATCTCGCTGACAAAATGCACGATCTCTGCATAAGGAGCCTGTACCCACGCGACCTCACTGGTGACCTTCACGCCGTGCATGCTCAACCTTTCAGCTTGCTGCACAAGCCACTGTCGATGGGCTTGAAGGTAGCCCTCCCTGGCCGCGCTTATTTGTTCGGGGGCGAACAGACCGGCTACCGCCAGGGCCTGAAAATAATCGAATGCCACGATATGCAGGGGCAATTGCATGGCGCGAGCCAACGCGCCGGCGCGATCGAATGCCGGTGTCTGGTTCATGGTCGGGGGGGCGATCAACAGTACATGCTGAGCATTAGACATAGGACACCTCGGTACCCGGGTATATGGACAGGCGTGGTCGGTATCGTCACTCCACGAGGTCGAAACGAACCTCCTGTTCCCGGGCCGGGACAGTTCGACAGCTTGCCGCCGAGCGGACAGTCACTGGCCAGACATGAGGTGCCTCGATACGTGCCTTGAGTTGGCCGACAAAGCTACTGGCAGCTTCCTGGCTATTGAAATTGACTTCCAGGGCATCCAGGTGCACAACCCAGCAATGGGGAACCCGTTGCTCGGTAATATCAATGTTCATCGTCAACCTCCGTTAAAGCTGGAGACATGCTTTAACTTCAAAGTGTAATTGCGACCTTCATGACCCTGCTCTCGAGACTGCACCGGGCTGGCAGGCGAAGGTTTGACAATGGTCAACAAATCCGTGTTTGGACCTGCCGTGCCCACCGCACGTCGGGAGCGTATTCCGGTCAAGCGACTGCTTGATAAAGATCAAACTCATCTCTGTGCGTCGTCTCAAGATCCAGGCAAGGTGTTCCTGCCTGAATGCAGCCTCTCAAATGAGCAGACGCAATCGCCACGGGAGATTTGTCATGTCCGAGCCATCAAGATTCATGCTGGTCGTCTCACCGCTCATGAAAAACAGCCCGGCCTTCGACCGGGCTGCCGCCCTGGCCAAGGCCTCGGGAGCTGCACTGCACATCGTTGCGTTTGATTACCTGGAAGGCCTGGTGACCGCGGGTCTGGTGAACGAGCAGGCGCGCGAAGAACTCCGTTTGGGCTATGTCGAACGCCACCAGCAATGGCTCGAAGAACAGGCCCGGCCGTTACGCAAGATCGGCGTGCACGTCACGACCGAAGTGGTCTGGGTCAATACCCCGTTGCAGGAAATCCTGATTCATCTTGAAGAAGCCAAAATGGCTGTTCTGATCAAGGAACTGGAACACGAGTCGCTGCTGTCGCGGCTGATGTTCACCCCCCTCGATATTCATCTGCTACGCGAGTGCCCGGTGCCTCTGCATTTTGTCAGCCAGATGCATCACGCACTGCCGCGCAGGATCGTTGCCGCCGTCGACCCTTTCCATCGTGATGGCCAGTACGAAGGTTTCAACGACAGGATTTTGCGCGAAGCGTCGAAACTGGCGAGCACCTGCAACGCCCAACTCGATGTCGTCTATGCCCATGACCTGTCTTCGATCAGTGCCGACGAATTTGGCTTTAGCAATGGCTCGGCGTTTTTCTCTTCAAGCAAAGCCAAGACCCTGTTCGACATGCAGGGCGAGGCCTTCGGCGAGTTGGCCGAGCGCAACGGCATCCCGCCGCAGAACCAGCACATGATCATGGGCGACCCGGCCAGGGTGCTGTGCAGCTTCGTCGATGCCTATGACATCGACGTGATTGTCATGGGCCGCGTGGGGCATCGCGCGATGGAGCGTTTGATCGGCAGTACCGTGGAACACATGCTTTACAAAATGCCGTGCAGCATCTGGGTGGTTTCCCCCGAAGAACTCGAGGGATGACACCCCGGGAAATAAAGGCGATGGGAGAACGAGTATTAAGTGCGCCGCCCCGGCACGACCCTCAGGCTAGAGTCTGGCTTGCGCACTCAGCGCCGCAACGCCCCTGGTCTTGCGGAAGAAAACACCGTAGACAATCGACAGCACCAGCAGGAACGGCACGCCGAACACCAGGGTCATCTTGAAGGCTTCAGTGAAGTAGGTCGTGATCATCACGGCCCCCATCAGCACCAGCCCCAGCAATGTGCTGTAGGGAAACAGGCGCATGCGGAACGACAGTTTGCGGTTGCCGTTGCGTTCGTGAAAACGACGGAAACAGAAGTGTGTGAGGAAGATCATGAACCAGGTAAAGATCGCGCCGAACATCGAGATCGCCATCATCAAGGTGAACGAACTTTCCGGGTACAGGATGTTGAGCAAGGTCGCCAGGGCGATACCCGAGCTGGAGAGCAACAGCGCGTTCAGCGGGATCCCGGTCTTGCTCAATACCCCCATGGATTTTGGCGCGTAGCCGGCGCGGGACAGGCTGAACATCATGCGCGTGGTGATGTACAACTGGCTGTTCATCGCTGACAACGCCGCGATCAGGATCACGAAATTCATCACGCCGGTGGCGCCGGGAATGCCGATGGCTTGCATCACCGTGACGAACGGACTCTGGGCATGGCCAGCCTGGACCCAAGGCACGATCGCCAGCATCAACGCCAGGGTCAGCAGGTAGAACACCACCAGGCGCACGATAGTCCCGCGGAAGGCTTTCTTCACCGCTTGTTCCGGGTCTTTTGCCTCACCGGCCGCCACCGCGATCATCTCCACGCTCAGGTAGCTGAAGATCGACACGATCACCGCGATCCACATCCCTTGCAGACCATTGGGGAAAAAGCCGCCGTGAGCCGTGTAATTGTGCACGCCGTATTGCGGATTGCCGGAACCGAACACCACGTACACCGCCAGGATGATGAAACCGACAATCGCGCCGATCTTGATGGTCGAGAACCAGTACTCGAAGGTGCCGAAGGTCTTCACGCTGATGGCATTGAGCACGATCAGCACGCTGGAGAACGAGACGATCCATATCCACTCCGGCACGTTGGCGAACCAGTACTTCATGTACATCGCCACCGCCGTCACTTCCGTGCCCACCGCCAGCACAATCGCCGCCCAGTAGGCATAGCGCACCAGGAACCCGGCCAGCGGGCTGACATAAAATTCGGCGTAGGCACCGAACGAACCCGAGGTCGAATGGGCCACGGTCATTTCCGCCAGGCAGCCCATCAGCAGCAAGGTGATGATTGCGCCGATGGCATAGCTGAGCAATACGCTCGGCCCGGCATAGCCGATGGCATAGGCGCTGCCCATGAACAGCCCGGTGCCGATTGCACCGCCAATGGCGATCATGCTCATTTGCCCCGACGTCAACTGACGCCGCAGGCCGTGTTCACGCTTGGATATCGTTTCGAAACCGGAGTTATCGGTCATTTTTATGTCCTCTGGATTTTGTCTTTCTTGAAGAGCACGTCGTGGGTTTAACAGTGGGGATCAGCCACGCACAGCAGGACACGGATCAGAAAATGCTCAGTGGATACTCGATGATCACCCGGACTTCGTTGTTGTCCGTGGTATCGGCGCGGGCGACCTGCGCGGTGGAACGCACACTGGCCTGACGCACGCGGATTGAAAGGTCCCGGGCCTTGCCCGACTGCACGACATAGCGCGCCTCGATGTCGCGCTCCCAGCGCTTGCCGTCATCGCCGTATCGTCCGTAGGCGCCATTGGGGCCACCGTCATAATGGCTGTCATCGATGTGGTCACCACTGACGTAGCGGGACATGAAGCTCAGGCCTGGCACGCCGAAAGGCGCCATGTCCAGGTCATAACGCAGTTGCCAGGAGCGTTCGTTGGGGGCGTTGAAGTCGAGGACCTGAATCGAGTTGGCGAGGAAAATCGAGGTACCCGGTTGCTGATCGAACCCCAGGTAATCGAACGGCTCGTCGCCATCGACCCGCTGGTACGCCAAGGTCAACCGATGGGCACCGAACCTGTACGCGGTGGACAGCGACCAGGTGGTGTTGTCGATCCTGCCGGCCAGGCTCTGGCCGCTGTCGTTGGTGCGGTAGATGTTGAAATCCAGGTTCAGCGACTGGCCTTCACCAAGGGCATGGGTGTAGTTGGCGTTGCCGTAGTACTGGCGCCAGATGTCGGTGAACTGTGAACCGTAGAGGCTGACACTCAGTTGATCGCTCAGGGCGTAGCTGCCGCCCAGATAATCGACACTGCGGGTTTCCACGCCGGCGTACAGCGCTTTGAGCGCGCCATTGACATTGGTCGAATTACTGTCGTTGCCGGCGGTGAAATGACCGATGTCCAGTTGCAATGCCTTGAGTTCATTGCTGGTCAGTTGAAAGCCGGTGGCACTGCTGGTGAACAGTCGCGCATTGCCGGTGCCGAACACCGGGTTGAGCGGGGTCAGGTTGCCGTACTTGAGTTCGGTCCGGGAAATCCGCGCCTTCACCGCGCCACCCGCTTCGGAGTACTCATCCTCGGGGCGGCCATCGGCATCGACCGGCAGCAAACCCGTACCCGTGCGTCCCTTGCCACTGTCGAGCTTGAGGCCCAACTGCGCGTAGGCATCGACCCCGAAACCCACCGTTCCCTGGGTGTAGCCGGAGCGGTAATCGAGCATGATCCCGTGGGCCCACTCATCCCGATAGTTCTGCCCGCCCGGGTTGTTGAGGTTATTGCGGTAGAAATAGAAGTTACGGTTAGTCAGGGTCAGGCTGCTGTCTTCGACAAATCCGTTGTCGGAGGCGGCACAGGCCATTTGGCCAAGGCAACTGGAGATGGCGAGCGGCAAGGCGGGCCAGAGGGACAGTTTCATTCTGCGTGCTCCTTATTATTGTGATTGCAGAACTGGTTATTGCCGGCGGCCGAAGCCCTGCCGCCGAGAAACTCCTGCGGCAGGAATCGGATGTCGGAGGGTTCAGGTCACGCTGTGGCGAACCTGGAATTGCGCTTGTGACCAAGTGTTCCGGTCGAGGATCTCGCCGAGGATTTGTACCGCGTCCCAGACTTCGGTGAAGGTCGTGTACAGCGGGGTGAAACCGAAACGCATGATGCGCGGTTCACGGTAGTCACCAATCACGCCCCGCTCGATCAGGGCCTGGATCACCGCATAACCTTGCGGATGTTCGAAGCTGACGTGGCTGCCGCGCCTGGCGTGCTCACGGGGTGTGATCAACTTCAGTTCGTGGGCCGCGCAACGCTGCTCGACCAATTCGATGAACAGGTCCGTCAGGGCCAGGGATTTGCAGCGCAAGCTGGCCATGTCGGTCTGGGCGAACACATCCAGGCCGCACTCGACCATCGCCAATGAGGTAATCGGCTGGGTGCCGCACAGGTAGCGGGCGATACCGCTGCTCGGCTCGTAATGCGACTCCATGGCGAACTGCCGTGAATGGCCGAACCAGCCGGACAACGGCTGCGGCACCAGATCGCACAACCGCGGCGAAACCCAGACAAAGGCCTGGGAGCCCGGCCCGCCATTGAGGTACTTGTAGGTGCAGCCGATGGCGTAGTCGGCACCCGCCTGGTGCAGATCAACCGGCACCGCGCCAGCGGAATGGGCCAGGTCCCAGATGGCCAGCGCACCACATTCGTGGGTCAGCGCGGTCAGGGCCTGCATGTCGTGCATATAGCCGGTCTTGTAATTGACGTGGGTGAGCATGACCACCGCCGTGTCCTGGTCAATCGCATGCGGCAACGCTTCAGGACTGTCGACCAGGCGCAGGGTGTAACCCTGTTGCAGCATCTGCGCGAGGCCTTCGGCGATGTACAGGTCGGTGGGGAAGTTGCTCGATTCGCTGACGATCACTCGCCGCTGCGGCGACCTGGTGGCCTGTACGCGCAAGGCAGCGCTCAGCACTTTGAACAGGTTGATCGAGGTGGTATCGGTCACCACCACTTCACCCTCCCCCGCGCCGATCAGACCCGCCAGGCGATTGCCCAAACGCTCGGACAGCTCGCGCCAGCCGGCGCTGTTCCAGCTGCGAATCAAGCCATTGCCCCATTCCTCGGCGACCACCGCTTGCGCCCGCGCCAATGCAGCGACCGGCCGCGCGCCCAGGGAATTGCCATCGAGATAAATAACGCCCTCGGGGAGCGCAAACTGCTGGCGCAGGGGTGCCAGAGCGTCCTGGGCATCAAGCGCCAGGCAACTGTTTCTTGTCGTCATCGGGTGTCCTGTTTTTTGTTATGCGACGCCATCCGGGCAGGTTGCATCAGCCGGTTCCGGCGCCCTGAATAAAGGCGATTCGCTTGCCTTTCGGTGGAGAGATAATGAACGAACCTTTGAAGAATTTTCGTGCAAAGTAACCGGCCATGTAGTAGTTATTTCGCAGAATATTCGAATCAAGCCCCAATAAACGCGGATTTATTCAAACCATGAATCTCGACTCGACAGACCTGCGGATCCTGCATCAATTGCAACAGGATGGCCGTATCAGCAATCAGGAATTGGCAGAGAAAGTCGCCCTGTCACCCTCGGCTTGCCTGCGACGTTTACGCCTGCTGGAAAGCGAGGGAATCATCACCGGCTATCGCGCGGTGCTGAATGCCGAGCGGCTGGGCATTGAGCTGGAAGCGATCGTCCATGTGTCGTTGCGACAGGACGTGGAGGACTGGCACGAGACCTTTATCAAGAAGGTTCAGCAGTGGCCGGAGGTGGTCACCGCGTATGTCATTACCGGGGCGAGCAACTATGTGTTGCGGGTCCAGGCCCGCAACCTCAAGCACTTCTCGGATTTCATCGTCAATCACCTCAACCGCACCGCCGGCGTCACCGACATACGTTCGGAAATCGTCCTGCAAAAAATCAAGGAGCGCGAGCAGTTGCTTGATCTGGTGTTACGCAAGTAAGGCCGGGGCGGCCCGTCAAAGCCCCTGCTGGCGTCGGGCTTCGTTGCGCTGCAAGGTCATGCTCGGGGTTTCGTCGAACAGCTTGCGGTACTCGGTGGAAAAACGCCCCAGGTGCATGAAGCCCCAGCCCATGGCGATCCCGGAAATACTACGCACCGTGCCGTGCTCGAGGATCTCCTGGCGCACGGCGTTCAAGCGATACTTTTTCAGGTAGGCCATCGGCGACAGGGCGAAGTATTTCTTGAACGCGTCGAACAACTTGAAGCGCGAAACGCCGGCGGCGGCTTCGATGTCCTCCAGATGCAACGCTTCCCGGGCGTTGTCGTGGATGTATTGCCGGGCCCTGACCAGGTAGTGCGGCAACTTCACCCCCAGCGCGTCCCGCAGTTCTTGTGAGTAGTTGTTTGGCTGGGCCAGGATCAAACCTTTGATCAGCGAGCTTTCAATGTCCCGGGTGAAGGCCACCTGCTCGAAGAGTTCACTGCTGCGCTCCATCTCGTCGATGAAATAACGCGCCATGCGCCACCACGACGCCGACGGCCCATCGATCGCATCCATCACCGGTTCGAAGCGCAGCGGCGCATCCAGGGGCCGTTGCAACATCCCCTCCAGCGCCTCGCTCATCGCCACTCGGGTAATCACCACCTGGACCTTGCGACAGTCACCGGAAATCGCCAGCAGCTGGTTTTCATTGGGGGAAATGATGACCCCTTGATCGCGGTCCGACCTGACCACGCTGCCATCCTTGCTCAGCTCCTGTTCGCCCACCAGCGGCAAGCTCAGGCTGTAGCTGCGAAAGTGCTCGGCGTCCTCGATGTCGATGGTGACATCGGTACCGTATTCGATGGTGCCCAAGGTGGTGGCCATCGACTTGAACATGTTGGCGTTGTGATGAAAGCGGATCCGCTCGGGGTTCGCGCTCACCAGCCGATGGGGCCCGCAGATACCGGACATCCAGCTTCTGGCGGCCTCCAGGTCATCGCTGTCGACACGAATGTCGCGAAATTGCGGATCGACGTTGTTGCTCATCAAGGTGCACTCAAGGTTTTTTTTCAGCGCGCTCTGACGGCGCGTATACGGTTTGCAAAGGCAAGTTCCAAGCCACTAGAAGACGGCGCTGACCCAGTGGATAGCAATCGCCAATTAAGTGGATAACACGACTATCAAATCGCATTCGCGGCCTCGCAAAACAGTACCTGATTGCTGCAGACAGGTGCAGCCGTCCATCGCTTGATGCGTGGTTTGGGTAGTTGCTGCCCAGCCCATCACACGCTGTTGTTACCCGGCGCGCGCGCGATCGCCAGCATCGCAGCCTGCGGCAGCTCCTACAATTACACGCGTCCGATGTAGGAGCTGCCGAAGGCTGCGATCTTTTGGGAACCCACCAATTTTACGGACTGCCTTCGCCCACAAAGCGGATAGACCCAGGCACACCCCACTCCCTCTAATGACGTACCGATTAGCCCCAATAAAAACAGGTACACCTCATGAGTGGCGAAAGAAACGTCGAGCAATGGAAAACGTTCATCGAAAGCTGCCTGGACTTCCGCCCCGTAGAAGGCGTATTCCGCATTGCCCGGGACATGTTCACCGAGCCGCAGTTGTTCGATCTGGAAATGGAGATGATCTTCGAGAAGAACTGGATCTACGCCTGCCACGAAAGCGAACTGGCCAACAACCACGACTTCGTGACTATGCGCGCCGGCCGCCAGCCGATGATCATCACCCGTGACGGTGACGGTCAGCTCAATGCACTGATCAACGCCTGCCAGCATCGCGGCACGACGCTGACCCGCGTCGGCAAGGGCAACCAGTCGACCTTCACCTGCCCCTTCCATGCCTGGTGCTACAAAAGCGATGGCCGCCTGGTCAAGGTCAAGGCGCCGGGCGAGTACCCGGAAGGCTTCGACAAAGCCACCCGCGGCCTGAAAAAGGCGCGTATCCAGAGCTACAAGGGATTCGTCTTCATCAGCCTTGATGTGCAGGCCGACAACAGCCTGGAAGACTTCCTCGGCGATGCCAAAGTGTTCTTTGACATGATGGTTGCCCAGTCGCCGACCGGTGAGCTGGAAGTGCTGCCCGGCAAGTCGGCCTACACCTACGACGGCAACTGGAAACTGCAGAACGAAAACGGCCTCGACGGTTATCACGTCAGCACAGTGCACTACAACTACGTGGCCACGGTGCAGCATCGCCAGCAGGTCAACAGCGAGAACGGCAGCGCCGCCAGCGGCACCCTCGACTACAGCAAGCTCGGCGCCGGCGACGCCAATACCGATGATGGCTGGTTCGCGTTCGATAACGGACACAGCCTGCTGTTCAGCGACATGCCAAACCCGTCGGTACGCTCCGGCTACGCGACCATCATGCCGCGACTGATCGAAGAACACGGCCAGCAAAAGGCCGAGTGGATGATGCATCGCCTGCGCAACCTGAACATCTATCCGAGCCTGTTTTTCCTCGATCAGATCAGCTCGCAATTGCGCATCATCCGCCCGGTGGCGTGGAACAAGACCGAAATCATCAGCCAGTGCCTGGGGGTCAAGAACGAGTCGGACGCCGACCGCGAAAACCGCATTCGCCAGTTCGAGGATTTCTTCAACGTCTCGGGCCTGGGCACACCGGATGACCTGGTGGAGTTCCGTGAAGCCCAGCGTGGTTTCCAGGCACGCCTGGAGCGCTGGAGCGACATATCCCGCGGCAGTCACCGCTGGGCCAGCGGCGCCACGCCCAACAGCGAGGCGATCGGCATTGCCCCGGCCATGACCGGCACTGAATTCACCCACGAAGGGCTGTACGTCAACCAGCACAGCAACTGGCAGAAATTCCTGCTGGACGGTCTGGACGCCAAATCCCTGAAACTCCGTGAGGTGCAATGATGAATGCGCAATTGCAGTACCAGATCGAACAGTTTTTCTATCGTAAATCCGAACTGTGCGACGCCCAGGACTGGGATGCCTACCTCCAGCTGTTTGCCGGACACAGCGAGTTCCACTTGCCGCAATGGGACTCCGAACACGTCTACACCCGTGACCCCAAGCGCGAAATGTCGCTGATCTACTACCCCAACCGTTCAGGCCTGGAAGACCGTGTGTTCCGCCTGCGTACGGGCAAGTCCGCGTCCTCGACGCCGATGCCGCGCACCCTGCATCAGATCAGCAACGTGCGAATCGGCGAGCTTGCAAATGGCGAGCTGGAGGTGCGCCTGAACTGGCACACGCTGTACTACCGCCTGGCCACGGCCGAGCAGTTTTTCGGCCGCGCGACCTATCACCTCAAGCCCCACGCCGATAGCTGGCTGATCACCCGCAAGCATGTGTTGCTGCTCAACGACACCATCAACTCGGTACTCGACTTCTACCACCTGTGAATCCAAGGAGACCGGGGCATGAACCATAAGGTCGCGTTCAGCTTTGCCGACGGCAAAACGCTGTTCTTTCCCGTACAACCCAACGAAATCCTGCTCGACGCTGCCTTGCGCAATGGCATCAACATTCCCCTGGATTGCCGCGAAGGTGTCTGCGGAACCTGCCAGGGGCGATGCGAATCAGGCGACTACAGCCAGGACTATGTGGATGAGGAAGCCCTCTCCAGCCAGGACCTGCAACAACGCAAAATGCTCACCTGCCAGACACGGGTCAAATCCGACGCGGCGTTCTACTTCGACTTCGCATCCAGCCTGTGCAACGCCGCCGGTCCCGATCAACTCAGGGCAACAGTCACCGATGTCAAACAGGTCTCGGCCAGCACGGCGATCCTGCATCTGAACCTGGGCAATGCGGGGCAATCGCTGGATTACCTGCCCGGACAGTACGCCCGGCTGTTGATTCCGGGAACCGAAAACAAGCGCTCCTACTCGTTCGCCAATCGGCCGAGCGCCAGCAATGAGCTGCAGTTTCTGATTCGCCTGCTTCCCGATGGCGTAATGAGCAACTACATCCGCGAACGCTGCCAGGTGGGGGACGAAATTGCCCTGGAGGCACCGCTGGGGGCGTTTTATCTGCGACACGTCGCCAGGCCGTTGATCCTGGTGGCCGGTGGCACCGGTCTTTCGGCATTGCTGGGCATGCTCGACGAACTCGCCGAACGCGGCTGCGAGCAACCCGTGCACTTGTACTACGGCGTGCGCGATGCGGCCGATTTGTGCGAACAGGCGCGTATCCAGGCGTATGAACAACGCATCCCTGGGTTTCGCTACACCGAGGTGGTCAGCGAACCGTCGCCGCACTGGACCGGCAAGCGCGGCTACATCGCCGAACACTTCGACGTCGCGGAACTGCGCGATGGCCAGGTCGATATGTACGTCTGTGGGCCGCCGCCGATGGTGGAGTCGATCAAGACCTGGCTGCTGGCACAGGCACTGGACAGCGTGCAGCTGTACTACGAGAAATTCACCGAGAGTAATGCCTGACACCGCTCACCCGAAGGGGGCGCCAGGCTGGCGCCCCCTTCAGATCTGTTGAATGGGTTGTGAAGTACTCAACGGCCGCAAAATCGCCCTGACCGGACTGGCATCCAGATGAGCGAACCGCAGCGGCAAGGCGATCAGTTCATAATCGCCCTCCGGGACCTCGTCCAGCACGATGCCTTCCAGGATCGCCATGTGATGGCGGGCCACGGCGCCGTGGGAGTCCATGGTCCTGGATTGCTGCGGGTCCAGTGACGGCGTATCGATGCCGATCAAGCGCACGCCAAGGCTCGCCAGCAGGTCGATGGTTTCCTTGGCAACCGCCGTGAAATTCGAATCCCAGGTCGTCAGCGGTGCCTGTCGATAGGTTCGCAGCAGCACACGCTCGGGCACATTGTGCAAACGCCCTTCCAGTTGCCCCGGCTGCACCAGCTCGCCGCTGTCCAGACAATGCAAAACGCGGCAAGGCCCGATATAGACGTCCAACCCGACCTCGCCAATCGCCGCGCCGTCGGCGCTGTAATGCAGCGGTGCATCGACGTGGGCGCCGGTATGGGGCGACAGGGTGATGCGTCCGACATTCACCGGACACTCGGGACCGTAGGTCCAGACACGCTCCTCCTGGAAGGGCGTGTCACCCGGCCAGGTCGGTGTCTCGCTACTCAAGGGTGGACTGATGTCCCACAACGCTGTGTTTTTTGTCATCGCCATGCTCACGGTGGTTTCCGGGAGAAATGATACGAGCGACAGGCGTGAAGATTCGTGCAAAAAACCCGGAGCAACGCACGGGATTTCGCATAAACCACTATGAATGAGCGGTATTGCGGCAGGAAATTTCAAAGACACGAAGTCGAAAAAAAGTCGCAAGCCCCGTGATTCTTCAGGGCTTGCGACGCTTTGACGATACGTCCCTCAAACGCCCGGGACGTAATCTACGGGTATGCCCGTGGTGTTCGCCATCGAACGTGCGGGCCTAGTTCTCTACCTCAACCGTGTCGAAATCCGGCGCGTCCGGGGCATCCGGCGCATCCGCTACATCCTCTCTGGCAGCCTTCGCCTTGGCTTTGTCAGCCTCTTTGACTGCCTTGTCAGCCTCTCTGGCTACGTTCGCCTTGGCCTTGGCTGCGTCCCTGGCAGCATCTGCGTCGGCCTTGGCTGCGTCTCTGGCAGCATCCGCGTCGGCCTTGGCGGCGTCACGGGCTGCATCCGCGGCGGCACGTGCAGCGTCTCTGGCTGCATCTGCATCTGCGCGCGGTACGCCAGCAGCTCTTGCGGCATCCCGGGCGGCATCCGCCTCAGCTCTGGCGGCGTCCCGGGCTGCATCTGCATCAGCCTTGGCCGCGTCCCGAGCTGCGTCTGCATCAGCCTTGGCCGCGTCTCTGGCTACATCAGCGTCATTTCTGGCAACGCCCCTGTCTTCCGCGGCTTCCCTGGCAGCGTCCCTGGCGTCTTCCGCGGCTTCCCTTGCAGCGTCACCGGCGTCTTCTGCAGCTTCCCTGGCTGCATCTGCGGCGTTATCCGCGTCGTTGTCATCATCGTTGTCACGCGCGTCTTTGTCTTTTGCTTTGCCTGGGCCTCTATTTCCGGCCATTCCACCATGGTCATCGTCGTTGTCATGCGCTTTGCCCGGGCCTTTGTTCCCGGCTACACCACCATGGTCAGCGTCGCCGCGCCCCGGACCTCCACGACCGTCACCGTCATGGCCTGTTGCACCATGACCGCCACCCTCTCCTCCATGGCCGCCGCCGTCGCCACCGTGACCACCGCCTCCAGAACCTCCACTACCGGAGCCACCGCCACCGTGGCCGCCTCCGCCGCCGTCACCACCGTGACCGCCGCCTCCGGAACCACCGCCACCACCGGAGCCACCGCCACCGCCGTGACCACCCCCGCCGGAACCGCCGGAACCGCCGCCACCGCCGTGACCGCCACCGCCTCCACCGCTACCACCACCGCCGCTGCCGCCATCTTTGGCATACACGCTGGAGAAACTACTGATGTAATCGGGCACCAGGACAGTCGATGCCGACAGGACCCCGCCTATTGCCAGAGCCAACAAACATTTCTTGAGCAGCATGATGCACCTCCGTTTGGAGTTGCGTTTTCACCTCCGTATCGAACGCAATGTCCAGTGAGTTCCCGGCCGCCCATTGGAGCGGCCCGCCAACCGGCACGGCCATAAATCTGCAGCAACAATGAACCACTGCGGTTTCCGTACGATCCCTCGGAGCCAGCTGGAATCTTTGCGTGGGAAATATTCCCACACCACTTAGATTAGCCCTGTCAGCCCAAGTGTCAACGACCGGGTATCCGGTCCGGGGCATGCGTTGAGCAGTCGGCCAAAAGCAGAAAGAGGACGCGGCAATAGCAAATGAGTGGCTATGCTTGGTTTGTTGCCAGGCTCTCCTGGCAACCCGTGAAAGGAGGCGTTTGAAATGCAACTCATCACGTTGAAAATCGAAAAGCCGGATGTGACGAACTTCATTCTGGGACAGACGCACTTCATCAAGTCCGTCGAGGACATCCACGAAGCGCTGGTCAATACCGTGCCAGGGATCCAGTTTGGCATGGCCTTTTGTGAAGCCTCCGGCAAATGCCTGGTGCGATGGTCCGGCACCGATAACTCAATGATTGAACTTGCACAAAAGAATGCGAAAGCCATCGCCGCAGGCCATAGCTTCATCATTTTCCTGGGCGACGGTTTCTATCCGTTGAACGTGTTGAACACCATCAAAATGGTTCCAGAGGTATGCCGTATTTTTTGTGCAACAGCCAATCCAACCGAAGTGATCCTCGCTGAAACGCAGCAAGGGCGAGCAATCCTGGGCGTAGTGGATGGCTTTTGTGCCAACGACATCGAAGGCGATGAAGACATCCTGTGGCGCAAGAACTTGCTGCGCCAGATTGGCTACAAGCAGTGAGTTGCAGAACGAACCCCACCCACGCTCAACCGGCGCATGGTATTCGGCGCATGACGCCCTGTTTGGGAGGCTGGCCTGAGCAGCCCCCTGATGTAACGAATCAAGTCAAAATGTTTACCTGCAGGGCAGATCCTTATACGATGAAGTCCGTTTCTACTGCTCTCCATCGGGCCTGAGCAGTCCGTGGTTACTATGCATGAGAATGCGACTTAACAAATTGTGCTCTAAGGCCATGCAAGATTTTGCGCGGCAAACAAGCAAAAAACGTATAAAAGTTCATTCATTCATACAGTCAAATAAAATAACATTGAGCACCTGAACGATGAACAACCCTGATTTACTGACTGAAAGCCCCAAAGCCTTCAGCATAGTTATAGTAAATTACAAAACACCAGAAATCACCAAGATATGCCTGGACTTATTACACCAGCATTTTGGCAGCAACAGCGTTCCAGTATGGGTAGTTGATAACTATTCCGCCGACGAGAGCACTGAGTATTTACGAACTCTTGACTGGATCAACTTGATCGAGCGCTCTATTTCCGAACCAGAAGCGGGACATATTGCGCATGGCAAGGCACTTGACCTTGTCTTGGAGCGAATAGACACCGATTATTTATTCCTGATGCACACCGATACATTTGTTTTCGACAAAAATGTATTTTCGATGATGCTGAATAAATGCCTGAAAAATCCAAACGTCGTGGCCGTCGGTTGTGTCGAGCAAATAAACCGCGGAACCATGAGAACTGCGTGGCGCTTTAGCTCACGACTATTCAAGCATCACTTCAGACGCCTGAAAATCTCCATGGGATTGCGTTCAAGAGAACCAAAGCCGTACAAAGAAGTCTATTTGAAAAGCTTCTGCACATTGTGGAATTGCAAACTTGTAAAACAGCACAACATGCACTTTTCGATGGATGATCGCGTGCCTGGCTATACTCTTCAGGACCGCATGACCGCGCTGGGTTATATCGTAGAGATGATATCGCCGCGTAAAATCTTCAGTTATCTGGATCACATTCAGGCCGGCACTGTTGCAGCGGCTGGTGGCTATGATAAAACTCATAGACGAACCAAAATGTACAACAACATCCTTAAGCGTCTGAACAAGGATGACAGAACAAATTAAGCTACGAACAGACGCAACGAGCAGTGCATTCAACATTGCTCCAAGTCACCCACAAGTCTTTATATCAAGTTACTGGAGCGGTAATGGCACCCATCACTCAAGCACTACCTATCACCCTGTCCCCGGAGCTTGATTTCGACCAAAATGCCGCCAGCGCCCTTGGTGCCTCGTTGACCGACCGCTATGTTCAGGCTACGCCATTTCCGCACATAGTCATCGATAACTTCTTGCACGAAGACCTGATTGCGAGCATCTGCTCGCACTTCCCGGTCGAACCAACCAACAATGAAATGCTCTACGAGCGCGGCTATAAAGGTCAACGCAAACGTCAAATCAGTCCCAACGAATGTGACCCTTTTTTGAAGACTGTTTTCAATGCGTTTAACTCGGCCCCCATGTTGCAGTTTCTTGAAAAGCTCACAGGCATCGAAGGACTGATACCTGACCCCTACTTTAGCGGTGGTGGCCTGCACGAAACGAAAAGCGGTGGTTTCCTGGGGGTACACTCGGACTTCCGGCTCAACAAAAAACTTAATGTCGAGCGCAGACTGAATATCATCATTTATCTGAATGAAGACTGGCAGGAGGAATACGGCGGCAACCTGGAACTTTGGGATGTCGGCATGAAGAACTGCCTTAAAAAAGTACTGCCCATTTACAATCGCTGCGTCATTTTCAACACAGACAAAGACAGCAATCATGGGCACCCGGAGCCTTTAACGACTCCAGAGCACATTACCCGCAGGTCTATCGCGCTTTATTACTATACCGCGGGAACCATGGCGATCGATCCGACACAAAGAAACAAGACCCACTACAAACCAAGGCCCAAGGATCGTTTAAGCCTGAAGTACTACATTAATAAACTGATCAGGAAGAAAAACTGAACTGCAAAATGCCCGGGAGCGGACAATGACGTCATACCGCTGACCATCAGGAACTGTCCCGGTATGCCGGTACGGCGGATAACGGGCAGGAATCAGAAAGCGTGGCTGAGCAACAGTCCGGCCTCGCCGTCCGGGCTGGCGTCGGAAAAACCCTTGACGGCATACAACTGAAACTTCCACTCCTGATTGAGCTTGTGCGTAAGGAAGAGTGTGAGTTCCTTGATTTCGTCGCCGGTGGAAACAACTTTTTGCCGCCAGTCGTAGGACACACCCGCCGTGGTGCGCGCGAACACGGGCATGGCGAAGCCCAGGCCGGCGAATATCGGGTTGTCGAAGTCGGAGCCCGACGGGTCGCCGAACTTTTTCCAGCCCAGGGTCGCGAACCCGGTCACGGGACCGAAGGCTTTGGCGACATCGACCTGGGCGGAATAGTCGGTTTTGCCGGTGCCCAGGCACTCGTCTTCATCGGCGGTGGGCAACTTGACCTTGCCGATCAGGTCCACGAACAGCCCGCCAACGCTGCCGTCAAGCACGGCATAGTCGGCACCGGCAACGGTGTCGCCCAGACCGCTTTCCACCTTGCCGCAACCGCCGGGCAGCGGTTCGCCGCCAGGGCCGACCGAAGGATTGGTGATGCGTAGCCAGGGCACGGTGAGCTTGTAGGTCATGGGACCGGTTTCGTATCTGCCCACCAGCGGGACGTACCAGGTTTCGGACGTAGTACCGGTGCCATAGTCGCCCCGGGAGTAGTCGGTTCCGATCGAGGTCGTGAAGGTATCGGCCAAGGCCGGCAAGGCCAGGCTGGCAAGCCAACCGACGAGCAGGATGCGCTTGGGATCCATGTTCACCTCGTGTCTGGCGTCATCGAAGTTCACACGCATGTTTTGTTGCGTGACTTACCCAGACTAGTTACTTATGACGAAAGTGCATCATGGCTGCGCTGCTTAACCCGACCTGCCGGAGTGATCGATTTTTTCAGCTGGCTCCACTTTCTCGACTTTTTCTGGCCGATCAACTTTTTCGATCTTCTCAACTTTTTCCGGCCGATCGACTTTCTCAACCTTCTCTGGCCGATCAACCTTCTCGACTTTCTCCGGACGTTCTACCTTCTCTACTTTCTCTACCCGCTCTACCCTCTCCACTTTCTCGACTTTACCGGATTGATCGACCTTCTCGACTCGCTCTGACTTGCCAGACTTGTCCACATCAACGCGCTCTATCTTGTCGCCACCGCCATGACTGTCACCGCCCCCGTGGCGGGTATCGTCGATGACACTGCCTGTACTCTCGGAGCGGCCGCTCCTGTCACTACCCGAGTTCCCCGAACCCCGCGAACTGCCGGAATTGCCGGAGTCTCCTGAGCCACTTGAGCCACTTGAGCCACTTGAGCCGTTCGAGTTGCCCGAGCCACTTGAGTCGTCGGTGTCTTGCTCGCTGGAACCGAGTCGTCCGTGCCGGTTGCTGGCGGGCGAATCGGAGCGCTCGCGAGGCAATTCGATCCGCGTTGCCTGCACCTCCCGCGCGCCGGTGAACACGCCGTTGATCCGCACGCGTCGATCCAGACCCAGCTGCGAAGCCTGCACACCGACAAACACGGTGTCGTGCGCCAGCGTCACATTAAAGCCGCCCACCACCAGATGGCGGTCCTGCCGGCCCTGTACCAGCCCCTCGATCACCGCATTGTGTGCCCGGCCAATGAAAGGCAGGCTCGGATCGGGGCGGCTTTGGTTCACGTCCAGCTCGCGACCGGACCAGTGGCCGCGCACCAGCATTTCCTGCGCCGGGCCTGGGTGATTGCTGAGCTTGAGCCCCTGGAGATAGCCGCTGCGATCCACCGGGCCGATGGCACTGGCCTCCTTGAGGCCGGGCGCCCGATCGATGCGACTAGCCACCACTTCGCCACGAGCATCGCGCAGCCCGCTGACCCGTACGGGATCACCCGGGCGCAGACCGGCAGCGACCTGGGCACCCTTGGCCAGGCGTACCGGCTGCCCCATGACACGCATGGGCATGGAATCGCGCGGCAGCGCTGTCAAAGGACCTTCGTAGGCGTGCAGGATAGAAATGCGTCCGGCCTCCAGACCGCGCCGGGAGTTGAACGCTTGCACGGCAACCACTTGGCCTATCGCCAGGCGGGTACTGGAACTGGCGATACCGTTCTCGCTGACAGGAACGTTGTTGTTGAAGTGCACTTCCACGCCATTGACGCAGATCGAGGCGAACCCGGTGATGGTGCCGACAATGCCGGTGCCACCGACTCCTCCGTTATCGTCGCTGATGCCTGTCCCCCCCACGCCGCCTGCAACGGCCCCGGTGCCGCCAATGCCGCCAGGGCGTTTTTTCAACGGTGCGCCGGTACCACCGACTCCACCGTTGTCGGCGTCGATCCCGGTACCGCCCATGCCGCCAGGCGCTGCGCCCGTACCGCCGGTGCCCCCTGGTGCCTGGATAACCGGCACTTCGCTGGTGCCCGCGTCATTCTGGCTGACACAGGCTGGGGCGGCTTGCAGCACAATCGCAAACCCGAGGCCCAGAACGAGGGCGATTGCACGAATCAGGCGCAATTTGACGGTCATGATTCAGGAGCTTTTGGTGAATTGGGATCGGAAGCTTCAGTGTAGAAGTACAGGCCGACCGTGATGCGCTGGCGCGGCTCAAGGCTGGGCAGGTCCCGGAATTCCAGTTCGGCGGCGAGTCGGTTGAAGCTCAACAGGGCCTGCATTCCCTCGCTGGCCACGGCCTCGCGCAACGCCTCGACGCTCATCGGGGCCAATGCATCATAGTGGACACTGCGTTCAAAAAAGGCCGGGCCTTCGCTGCTCAGGTTGTGTACCGCAGCGCAGGCATGATCATGCAGATTATGCCCCAGGTAAGCCGCTTTCTCATCGAAGCCCTTTTGTGGCACGAAGGCCTGGGCTTCAAGGTGCACGCGCTCTCTTTCGTCGAGGCGCACGATCCCCAGGCGCAGCCACTCGTCCAACACCACCCGTGCCCTGATATCCGTGCTGACCTTCGCCACCAGGGCGTCAAAGGAACGGTCGCCACCGACACTGGCCAATCGAGGCAGTGGCTGTGGCTGGCCGGCGTCGTTGCAAAAGGGCGCGCTGGCCCAGGCGTTGACCAGTTGCGCACCGAACGTGATGTTTTCCGGAAGCGTGGAAGCAGCCGGATCGCCGGTATTGCGCAGGCGCCGTACATCCTTGCGATGCACACCGGTGAGCAGGCTGATGCGGCTGTCGCTCGGCGCCTTCTCGCCCAGGCGAAACTCACGGTCCGCCACTTCGACGAAAACCTCCTTGAGCAGGTCGGCAAACACCAGGTAGGTGACGCCTTTGCGCAGCATCAGGCGCACCAGCGGCTGCATGACATGCCGCAAGGCTTTGAGGAGCGAGGTGGGCAGCGTGGATGATTGCATTCAGCGAATTCCTGGGTAGATAACCCCAGTATAGCCGCGTGGGAAATAATCCCATGAATTTACAAAGCGCGGTGCCAACGCAATACCCGTTGCAATCCGGGAACATCTTGGGAGAAGCCTGAATTTCATGCGCGGGAATTATTCCCGCGCAATGAAGCTAGCCCGAGTTTACAGGGATGAAATACGCTCTGTCGGGCGCTACCCCGGTACCGAGGATTTTTGCGCACCGACACTGCCCGCCCTGCCGGCGACTGCCAGTGCCACACAACAAGCCAGTAACGAGAATGCGGCGAATGCGCCCATCACATGCAGGTAAGGCAACACGTGATTCCAGGCTCGAGCCACCCCCAGGAAAGCGGCGAACAGCCAACCGCTCATGGAAAGCGCCCCCAACAGGGCGAGTCGCGTGCGGCCTGCACTGCGCAGTGCGACGAAGGGAGCCTTTTGCAGCAGTGGGAAGCCGACTCGATGCAACAGTGCACCGTTGAGGCTCAACAGTGCGACGACCGTCACCTTGGCCCAGAGTTTCTGATTGAGCAGATACGCCTCGCCTTCATAGAGATAACCCTGAAGCACCAGCAACAGCCCGCTTGCCCATAGAGCCAGCAATGCGAGGCTGACAATTTTCTGGGTTTCATCGAGGTATTCAAGCCTCGCCTGGTCCAGTAATTCCTTGCGCCAACTCCAAAGCTTGTGATCCGCCTGCAACACCCTCCCCAGGGCAATACACGTAGCGAGCAGATGACCGTACACGAGAAGCATTTTGAGCATTGCCTTGACCTTATTATTGTTTTGGCGCGGCGTTCCCTGCTTCGCTGACTTGAAAACGAATGATACAAATTTGCAATTGCGCTTTCAAGACAAAAGCCAAATAACATTTGGCAGCACCAACCGCCATACGACTTTCGTCGAACATGAAGCCGGTCATTCCCGTGGCGGATAATCGCCCGCTACACCCGCAGCGGCGAGGTGCGCACGGGCTCGTTCGAGGCGTCAGGCAGCGATAGCCAGCGTCTGTGTCGTGCAGGTGAAATTAAGCTTGGGCTAAGGTTGTCTCGTTAGTCTTCGACACTTTCGGGTAGTCGAGCATTTCGAAGATGGGCAGTGTCGATACAAGCGCCAAACCTCCGTTCAGCATCGTTCTGGTTAATTACAAAACCCCCGAGCTCACCAGGATCTGCCTGGAGCTGTTGCAGGAGCCTGCACAAAAATCAGGTATTGCGGTCTGGGTGGTCGATAACGGTTCGGCGGACGCCAGCGTCGAGTATTTGCGCTCACTGGACTGGATCAACCTGATCGAGCGCGATGCCCCCGCCAAAGAACCGGGGCACATCGCCCATGGCAAAGCGCTGGACATGGCGCTGGCCAGAATCAATACCGACTACCTGTTCCTGATGCACACCGACACGTTCATCTTCGATGCAAACGTCTTTGCGATGATGATGGACTACTGCACCAAGGATCAAAACGTCATCGCGGTCGGTTGCACCGAGCAACTCAACCGCGGACTGCCAAGGACCGTGTGGCGCTTCACTTCACGCCTGTTCAAGCACCACTACCGACGCCTGAAGCAATCGCTGGGCCTGCGCTCGAAAGACCCGAAGCCCTACCGGGAAACCCACTTGAAAAGCTTTTGCACGTTATGGAATGGCAGGCTGATCAAGCAGCGCGGTTTGCATTTTCAGATCGATGACCGTGTGCCCGGTTATGAGCTGCAAGACCGCGTGATCGGGCTTGGCTACAAAGTCGTGTTTCTTTCGCCCGGCAAAATATTCAAGTACCTGGACCACGTCCAGGCCGGCACCGTCGCCGCTGCTGGCGGCTATGGCCAGAATCACCGGCGGACCAAGATGTACCAGGACATTCTCAAGCGCTTCGGTACAACCAACTCCTCAATGCCTTGAACAAGCCCGCGCCTACAAAAAAGCCCACTGACCGTCGCCGGTTCAGTGGGCTTTTCGCATCAGGCTTAGACTGACTTACTGTTGCAGGATAAAGGTCGCCAGGCTTTTCAGGTCGTCCGGGCTCAACTGCGCGTAAGGCGGCATGGGGACATCTCCCCACTTCCCGCTACCGCCGTGCTGGATGCTCGACATAATCCGGTCCATTGCCTGCGGGTCCCTGGCATATTTGGCCGCCACATCGCGGTAGGCGGGGCCCAGCACTTTGTGATCGATCGCGTGGCAGGACAGGCAGGCGTTGTTCTGCAGCAAGGCCTTGGCGTCGACTTTTGCCACGGACACCGCCGGGGTTTGGGGCGCCGGGGCGTTCGAGGCCGCCAGAACATCGGCATCATTGGCCTTCGCACTGCCGTAGGTCACCGCCAGGTAAGCGCCAATAACACTCACATCCTGGTCGCTGATCGGAGCGCCATACACGTGCTGCATCTTGCCCGCTTCGGCGGTCCATTGCGCCAGGCTCAGGCCCGGCGGCTGGAAATTGATGTAATCGGCCGAATGGCAGACGGAACACTTCTGCTGCGCCAACGGGTAGCCAGGCATCGAGCTGGGCTTGAACGCAGCCGTTTCAGGCGGCAGCGTGATCGATAGCGGCGCGGCGCCTGCCAGGGTCGTCAGGCAAACCTGAGCGGCGCACAGCAAGGCGGTCATGCATTTCACAAATTTCATGCGGTCCTCCTCAGGCGACGGTCACGTGGGTGGTTTCGATGACGTGGCGGCGGTAGCCCGCGGGGTTCCAGTCGGCTTGTAACGGCTGTGTCTCGCCAGCGCTGTTGCTCGCTCGCACCATCAACTGCGTGGCGCCCTTGCCGGTAAAGGTGATCGGCAGTGTCCACTCACGAAAGGAGAAACGACCAAGGTCTTGCCCGAGCGTGGATTCACGCCAGGTTTTTCCGCCGTCGATCGACACCTCCACCTTGTTGACCCCAACGCCCCCGTCGAACGCAATGCCCTTGAGCACCATGCTTTTATTCAGCGGCAATACATCGCCGTGTTTAACGCTGGTGATGAAACTGCGCACCGGCAATTTGGAAATCGGCAGGGTTTTCGCCGCCGTGGTGCCGGGGGCAATGCACAAGCATTCGTTATCCGGAAGCCGGTACCCCTTGGCCATGAAGAATCCGTCGTAGGTATGGTCGAGGACTTCGATCTCACTCAGGTGCTTGACCCAGTACGTACCGAAGTAGCCTGGCACCACCAGACGAATCGGGTAACCGTTGAGAAACGGCAGGTCGGTGCCATTCATCGACCAGGCGATCATCGGCTCGCCGTCCATGGCATGGCTGATGTCCAGCGCCTTGATAAACTCCGGCGTGCTCGGCAGCACAGGTTTATCGAGCCCACGGAAAGTCACTTGCCGGGCCTCGGCTTTTACCCCCGCCTTTTCCAGCACAGCCTTGAGCGGTACCCCCACCCACCGCGCATTACCCATGGAGCCATTACCCAACTGAGCACCGAACACGCGAGGCATCGAGAAGCCACGGCTGTTACCCGAACACTGATTGACGGCCACCACCTCTACCGGTGTGGCGAGGGCCTTGAGCTCGGCAAGGGAAAGCGACAGCGGCGTGTCGACCGAACCCTTGATCGTCAGGCGGTAGCTGTCCGGATCGATGCTGGTCGGGAAATTGGCCAGGTGGTAACGCACGAAAAAAGCGTCATTGGGCGTGATCGGCCCTTCATTGAAGACGGGGAATGGCGTCTCCAGATGCGGCGGCCGAGTGGTCACCAGGGTCAACGGACGTTTTTGCGGGTATTGCACCAGCGGCCGTGGGCCGGCGGCAAAGGTCACTTCCTCGGCGGATTCGCTGGCCGCTGCGGACTCGTCGGCTGCCCTGGCCAGGCTTGCCAACGGCGAGGCCGCCAAAGCCAGGGTGAAAGCATCGCGCAAGACCCGTCGGCGGGTCGGCTGGCTATTGTCTACAAAACTGAACTTCATTCTGCGCTCTCTATGATTGTTTTATTGAGATGCAACTGACAGTCCCTCGTCAGGGTGAAGAGGCATCGGCCTGAAGGTGCCAGTGCGGTTTCGCTTTACGGTTCGACTTCGGAAAACAAACCAGTATCGTCACGTGCAAGCGGGCTGCTTCACATTGAGCGTCAGGGACTTTGCAATTGATGACAGGGGGTGGCGAAACGTTCGGCATAGAGAGGTTTTGTTTGAAACGATGTCTTTGTTGTCGCCCACAAAAAAACCCACTGACCGTTACCGGTTCAGTGGGCTTTTTTTGATCCGGCAGTCTAATTAGAGAGCCATATCACTCGCAGCACTAGCCTTCGGAGCCTTCGCATCCGTATCGACAGTCACTGGTTTCACAGCCGGCGCGATCACCGCGGGTGGCGGAGTCAGTTCCAGCACCTTGGCGGTGTAGGCCCACTCCTCAGCGACTTTCTCAGGGCTGGCGTTCAGCTGGGTGCCGTAGCTCGGTACGATCTGGTGCAGTTTTGCCTGCCAGTCAGGGGTCGCGACCTTGTCCTTGAACACTTTCTGCAGCACGGTCAGCATGATCGGTGCGGCGGTCGATGCGCCTGGGGAGGCGCCCAGCAGGCCGGCGATGCTGCCGTCCTGGGAAGCGACGATTTCGGTGCCCAGTTTCAGCACGCCACCGGCGGCTTCGTCACGCTTGATGATCTGCACGCGCTGGCCGGCTTGCCACAGGCGCCAGTCTTCAGCCTTGGCGTTCGGGAAGTATTCCTTCAGGGCGTTGAGGCGGTCTTCGTCAGACAGCATCAGCTGGCCTGCCAGGTACTCCACCAGCGGGTATTCCTTGATGCCGACCTTGGTCATTGGCCACACGTTGTGGGTGGTCGTGGTGGTCAGCAGGTCCAGGTACGAACCTTCTTTGAGGAACTTGGTGCTGAAGGTCGCGAACGGGCCAAACAGGATCACGCGCTTGCCGTCCAGCACGCGGGTGTCCAGGTGCGGAACCGACATCGGCGGTGCGCCAACGGAGGCTTTGCCGTAGGCCTTGGCCAGGTGTTGCTCGGCGATGGTCGGGTTCTCGGTCACCAGGAACGAGCCGCCTACCGGGAAGCCAGCGTATTCCTTGGCTTCAGGAATGCCGGACTTCTGCAGCAGGTGCAGGGCACCGCCGCCGGCGCCGATGAACACGAACCTGGCGTCGGTTTCGGTCTTGCTGCCGTCTTTGAGGTTCTTGTAGCTGACGCGCCAGCTGCCGTCTTCGTTCCTGGTGATGTCCTGTACTTCGCTGGACAGCTTCAAGTCGAACTTCGGCGTGGTTTGCAGGTGTGCAACGAACTGGCGGGTGATTTCGCCGAAGTTTACGTCGGTACCCAGCGGGCTCCAGGTGGCCGCGATTTTCTGGCTCGGGTCACGCCCTTCCATCATCAGCGGTACCCACTGCTTGATCACGGCCGGGTCTTCGGAGTACTGCATGCCGGCGAACAGTGGGCTCGCTTGCAGGGCTTCGTAGCGTTTTTTCAGGAACTTGATGTTGTCATCGCCCCACACGAAGCTCATGTGCGGCGTGGAGTTGATGAACGAACGCGGGTTCTTCAGCACGCCTTGCTGAACCTGCCAGGCCCAGAACTGACGGGAGATCTGGAACGCTTCGTTGATTTCAACGGCCTTCGGGATCGAAACCTTGCCGTTCTCGTCTTCCGGGGTGTAGTTCAGCTCGGCCAGGGCGGAGTGACCGGTACCGGCGTTGTTCCAGCCGTTGGAGCTTTCCTGGGCGACGCCGTCGAGGCGCTCGATCATTTGCATCGAGGTGCCGGGTTCCAGCTCGTTGAGCCACACACCCAGGGTCGCGCTCATGATGCCGCCACCGATCAGCAGCACATCGACTTTCTTGGCTTCTTCCGCGTGGACGGCAGACATCCCCATCGACAAAGCCAGCCCCAGCAGGGCCGTGTTCACTTTTTTAAACATCTGTAGCACCTATGATAAAACGCCATCCGCCCTTCCATCCTCATGCGCACTGCCCCGTATTTCACGGCAGTCACGGGTGCGGCACTCAAGGATTGCAGGGTGGGCACACAAGGCCGATGAACCGCATCGACCCCACTTTAATGTCCCTTCTGAACTGACTTCTTATCTTTATTGGCTTCAGCTACTTGAGCGACAGTGATTCCGTCGGCACGTCTCAAGGACACGCAAACTGAACAGGTCAAACCAAGTTGTCGCCAAGAATATCACGACAAGGCTTACCCGCGCGTCTGTTCCCGACCGGTTAGTCCGGGCCCGGGCGCCCGGCCTTCTATACTCATCCTGTTTTTTCCCAACGCGTGTGTGAGCAACAGCCATCAGCGACAGGAGCCAGTCATGAGCGACAAAGACGATCTGCGCAAGTACTCCTCTCAAGTGATCGACGGCGTGGAGGCCGCACCGGCACGCGCCATGTTGCGGGCCGTGGGCTTTACCGATGCAGACTTCACCAAGCCGCAGATCGGCATCGCCTCGACCTGGGCCATGGTCACGCCCTGCAACATGCACATCGACAAGCTGGCGCTCGAAGCCGAAAAAGGCGCGAATGCCGCCGGGGCCAAGGGCGTGATCTTCAACACCATCACCATTTCCGATGGCATCGCCAACGGCACCGAAGGCATGAAGTATTCCCTGGTGTCCCGCGAGGTGATCGCCGACTCCATCGAAGTGGTCACCGGTTGCGAGGGTTTCGATGGCCTGGTGACCATCGGCGGCTGCGACAAGAACATGCCGGGCTGCCTGATCGGCATGGCGCGACTCAATCGCCCGTCGATCTTTGTCTATGGCGGCACCATCCAGCCGGGTGCCGGCCACACCGACATCATTTCCGTGTTCGAGGCCGTGGGCCAGCACGCGCGGGGCGACATCAGCGAGATCCAGGTCAAGCAGATCGAGGAAGTGGCGATTCCCGGCCCCGGTTCCTGTGGCGGCATGTACACCGCCAACACCATGGCCTCAGCCATTGAAGCCTTGGGCATGAGCCTGCCCGGTTCCAGCTCCCAGGACGCCATCGGCGGCGACAAGGCTTCGGACAGCTTCCGCGCCGGCCAGCAGGTGATGGAGCTGCTCAAGCTCGACCTCAAGCCTCGCGACATCATGACCCGCAAAGCCTTCGAGAACGCCATTCGCGTGGTGATCGCCCTCGCCGGCTCGACCAACGCCGTGCTGCATCTGCTGGCCATGGCCAATGCGGTGGACGTCGAGCTGACCCTGGATGACTTCGTTGAGTTGGGCAAGGTTTCCCCGGTGGTCGCCGACCTGCGCCCCAGCGGTCAATACATGATGAGCGAACTGGTGGCCATCGGCGGCATTCAACCGCTGATGAAGCGCATGCTCGACGCCGGCATGCTGCACGGCGATGTGCTGACCGTCACCGGCCAGACCCTGGCGCAAAACCTGGCCAGCGTGCCCGACTACCCCGCCGGCCAGGACGTGATCCGGCCTTTCGACCAGCCGATCAAGAAGGACTCTCACCTGGTCATTCTGCGCGGCAACCTCTCGCCCACCGGCGCCGTGGCCAAGATCACCGGCAAGGAAGGCCTGCGTTTCGAAGGCACGGCCCGGGTCTATCACGGCGAGGAAGGTGCGCTGGCCGGCATTCTCAATGGCGAAGTGCAGCCCGGCGATGTCATCGTGATCCGCTACGAAGGGCCCAAGGGCGGCCCGGGCATGCGCGAAATGCTCTCGCCGACCTCCGCGGTCATGGGCAAGGGCCTCGGCAAGGAGGTGGCGCTGATCACCGACGGGCGTTTTTCCGGTGGTTCCCACGGTTTCGTGGTCGGGCATATCACGCCGGAAGCCTTTGAAGGCGGGCCGATTGCGCTGGTCGAGAATGGCGACAGGATCATCATCGATGCGCAAACCCGGCAGATCACGGTGGATGTCTCCGATGCCGTGCTGGCCGAGCGCAAGTCGCGTTGGGTGCGGCCGCCATCCAAGTACACGCGCGGGGTGTTGGCCAAGTATGCGAAGACGGTGTCCAGTGCTTCGGAGGGGGCTGTGACGGATAAGTACCTGTAAGGTTTGAGTCTGGCGCTGTTTGGTCTAATGCCATCGCGAGCAGGCGGCCTGTCAGGCAACCTCTACTTCAAAGCCTGAACCGATCACCTTGCAGTCGTCATTGCTTGCTTTTGCACCCTGTCGCGCAAGGACACCGGCAACAGGCTGACAAACGCCCCGGCAACCGCGATGGCCATGTCCTTTTGCGAATCCCACGGATCGTTTTGCGCGCCGACGAAGGCCTTCGCCGTGTCATTGCCCAGGAAGGCACCGCCAACCCACTCCACCAGTTCATACAAGGCGGATGTCGACAGCATGATGTTCAGGGTCACGAAAAACAGCCAGAACCCGCGCAGCGGCGTCAGTCGCCGCAGCACTTCGCGCACCGGATAAGCCAGCAGCAACCCGTAGCTCAGATGCACCAGGCGGTCGTAGTGATTGCGGTGTGTACCTGCCGCCCGGTCAAAACTGAAGCCCAACCACGCCGAAGACCAGTGATCGTAAGGCACCAGGGAATAGGTGTAATGGGCGCCCAATTCATGCACGCACAGAAACGCAAACACCAGCGTGATGGACATCGCCGACAAGCGGAACCGACGAGATACCGCCACCAAAGTCCCCACCAGCAACAGCACCAGCAGGTTCTCCAGCGCCCAGTCCACCCGACTGCGGGGAGAAAAACCCGACGCCACGACCACCAGCACAAACACCATGAGCAACGTCAGGTCGAACCGTATACGCGGATCAGGCTGCATGGCGCACTACCTCGAAGTCAGGGCATCGCCCTTTTAACTTCGAGGCAAGGGCACCAGGCAAGTTCGCTTTTTTCCTCTGCCTCATGATAAGTTGTACGATGACTGATGAGTGCTCATCCAGTCATCGCGCTATCCCTACAACAACAAGGAAACACCCATGAAAAAAGCAAAAGTGCTGATCGGTTTTCTGTGCCTGTTCAGCGGCTACGTCGCCGCCACCCCGGCCGCCGCGGACAAGGATGTGGCCCAGGCGGTCGACCACCTGACCCAGGCCATGCTGCACAAAGACATCCCGGAACTGAACGCCTTGACCGCCGAGAACCTGACCTACGGGCATTCCAGCGGCAAGATCCAGGACAAGCAGGCCTTCATCGCCGACATCGAAACCGGCAAAAGCGCGTTCAAGACCCTTGAGATGCAGAACCAGACCATAACCGTCTCCGGCGATGTCGCGCTGGTTCGTCACCACTTCTCGGCGCAAGCGCTCAAAGGCACCGAAGTGGTGCCGACGGAAATCGAAAACTTCCAGATCTGGCAAAAGCAGGACGGTAAATGGCTGTTGGTGGGACGGCAGGCGTTCAAGTTCTGATGCCCGCGTAAAGAAGCCGCACCGCCGGACCTGTGGGAGCGAGCTTGCTCGCGATGAGGGCGTATCAGTCGACATCATGGTGTCTGACACACCGCTATCGCGAGCAAGCTCGCTCCCACAAGGTTTTCAGGTGAATCAACTACCTTTCCACTCCCTGGGACTGAGCCCGGTTTTACGCCGAAACGCCCGGGCCAGCGCCGAGGGGCTCTCATAACCAACTTCCTCGGCAATCAGCGCAATCGGCCGGCCCTCGCGCAGGCGTTTCTGGGCCAGGCTGATGCGCCAGCTCACCAGGTAATCCACCGGCGTCTGCCCGACGACCCGGCGAAAATGCTCGGCGAAACTGGCCCGCGACATGTTGGCGGCAACCGAGAGTTCGGCCACGCTCCAGGCCTTGGCCGGGGCTTGATGCATCAGGCTCAGGGGCCGCGCCAGGCGCGCATCGGCGAGGCCGGCCAGCATGCCCGGTTGCTGGCCTGTGGTGCTCAGGATGTGCCGCAGCAACAGAATCACCAGCAGCTCGAACAGACGATCCATCACCGCTTCGCGCCCGCAAGTACCGTCGAACGCCTCGTTGAACAGCCATTCCAGGGTCCCGGCCAGGGTCGGGATTTCATCGAGCCTGAGCACCAGATAATCCGGCAGCGCCGCCGCCAGGGCATTGCCCGCACCGCCGTCGAAATCCAGGGTCGCGCACACCAGCTGCGTGCCGGACGACTCAGACGCAAACAGGCGATGTCGATAGGGCCGGGGGAAAAAGATCAGGCTCGGTTCGGTCAGTTGCAGGTCCGGCTGATCGCCCATCTTGAGCAGTAACTCGCCCGCTTGAAGCAGGTGCAAATGACCGCTGGCCTGTTGTCCGTCGTAGGCGGCGGTGCCGCAGAACGTACCGCTATGGAAAGTGCCGGCAGTGACGCCGAAGTGTGTGAGCAACGTAGACAAGCGATCCATGACAGGCTCCCGGAAGCAGTTCTGGACGATCTGTCGCATATCCTCGACGATTCGCACCCAAAACACCAGGCACTCTCCCTAACATCAGCTCCGTAGCCAGCGCATACCGCGCTTCACACCACGGAGTATCACCATGACCCGCATTACCCCGATCAGCCTGGAACACGCCACCGACGCCACCCGCCCGCTGCTGGAAGGCGTGCAGAAGAAAATCGGTTTTCTGCCCAATCTCTTCAAAGTACTGGCCCATGCCCCAGCGGTGCTAGCCTCGTATCTGCAAAACTCAGCCGCACTGAGCAAGACATCCCTGAGCGCCACGGAAAAGGAAGCGGTGTTCCTTGCCACCTCGCAGGTCAACGGTTGCGACTACTGCCTGGCGGCTCACACGCTGTTCGGCGGCAAGGCCGGGCTGTCGAAGCAGGACATCCTCAGCGCACGACACGGCGAGCTCAACGCCATTGCCGCCCTCGCCCGCCAGATCACCGAAAGCCGTGGTCACCTGACCGTCGAGCAGCTCGCCGCTGCCCGTAGCGCCGGTATCGACGACAGCAAGATCATCGAAGTGATCGCCCATGTGGCTTCGCAGACATTGACCAACTACCTGAACAATGCTGTGCTGACCGACATCGACTTCCCGGCCATCGACGCCTGAATGAATCGTTGACTCAGGCAAACGAGTAACCGTGGCGAGGGAGCTTGCTCCCTCGCCACAGGTGCAGTGTCACATCTGATTGACCGGAATCACCAATCGGTCAGGTATTGGTTTTCAGCTTGGTCCACAACCGCGTGCTCAACCGTGCAATGGCCGCGGGCAAGTCCTCGACGGTAAACAGCTTGTCCATCACGCTCTTGGGCGGATAGATCGCCAGGTCCTGCTTCACCGCCGGGTCGACGAAGGCATCCGCCGCACTGTTGGGGTTGGCGTAGTGGATGCTGTTGCTGATGTTGGCAATCACCTTCGGCTCCAGCAGGTAGTTCATGTAGGCGTAGCCGTTCTTCTCGTGTGGCGCGCTCTTGGGCATGACCACCATGTCCAGCCACAAGGTGGAACCCTCGTCCGGGATCGAGTAGGCAATGTCGATCCCGTTTTTCGCCTCCCTGGCACTCGCGGCGGCCTGCACGATGTCGCCGTTGAAACCGATCACCGCGCAGACGTTGCCGTTGGCCAGGTCGCTGATGTACTTGGACGCGTGGAAATACTGGACGTAAGGCCGGATTTTCAGCAGCGCCTGCTCGGCTTTCTTGTAGTCGGCCGGCTCATGGCTGTGGGGTGGCAGGCCCAGGTAATTGAGGGTGATCGGCAGGATCTGCGTCGGGTTGTCAATGATCGCCACCCCACACTCGCTGAGCTTCTTGATGTTGTTTTCGTCGAAGAACAGGCTCCAGGACCGGGTGACGTCGGTATTGCCGAAGATCGCCTTGATCTTCTCGACGTTGTAGCCGATGCCCGCCGTGCCCCACATGTAGGGGTAGCCGTACTGGTTGCCCGGATCGTTGACCTCAAGCTTTTTCATCAGCGCCGGGTCGAGGTTTTTCCAGTTGGGCAACTGGCTCCTGTCGAGTTTCTGGATGGCCCCGGCCTTGATCAGGCGTGACAGGAAGTGGTTCGACGGGCTGACCACGTCATACCCGGTGTTGCCGGTCATCAGCTTCGATTCCAGCACTTCGTTGCTGTCGTGGATGTCGTAGGTCGCCTTGATCCCGGTGTCCCGGGTGAAATTGGCCAGGGTGTCATCGGCGATGTAGCCGTTCCAGTTGGAAATGTTGACGGTTTCGTCGGCATGGGTGACGGCGGAAAATGTCGAGATCAGGGCCACAAGGGAAAGCGTATTGACGCGCATGTTGAATCACCTTCGATGGGAAGTGCTTTTGTTCTTGTTGTGAAACGGGTGTTTTCAGATTTCGCTTCTGGCCCGGACCGCTTCCACGCGCATACGCAGCATGGCACCGATGTCGAGCAAGGGTTTGGGCGGCAGCCAGCCGGGTTGTGCCCGTTGCATGACCGACCGCATCAGCGGCGACTCACGACCCGAGGCCAGCTCCGCCAGCAAGCGGCCCCACAGCGTGCCCCGCGCCACGCCGGAACCATTGCACCCGGCCACGGCAAACACGCCCTCCTCGACTTTGCCGAAATACGGTTGCCCGGAACGCGAAGCGCTGAGATGTCCGGTCCAGGTGTATTCGATGTCCTGCTCGCCGAGCATCGGGAAACGTCGTTGCAACCCCAGCACATGGTGCTGGCGGCGAGTCGACAATTCGCTCAATGACAAATCCCTCGAGCGGTACTCCGCGGTGTTGCGGATCATCACCCGGCGATCCGGGGTCAGGCGCACCGTGGCCCCGAGCGGACGGGTCGACAGCACGCCCCAGGACGCTGGCGCACCCAGGGTTTGAAACTCTTGATCGCTGAGGGGGCGCGTGAGGCTGGCACTGAGTTCCATCGCGAATGTGCCACTGTCCTCGATGCCTGCGCGGGGGATAAAGGCGTTAAGGCAGACCAATACCTGTTTGGCCTCGACACAGCCGTTTTGGCCCCTGGCGCGAATCCGGCCGTTACCCAGGCGCTCAAGGCCTGTGATATCGGTGTTCTCGTAGACCGTCACTTTCGGCGGCAGGGCATCGAGCAAGCCCCTCACGTACTTCGCAGGTTGCAGCAGCGCATTGCCGTTGCCGCACCAGATCGCGGCGCGGTAGTGCCGGCTGCCGAGTTTCTCGAGCAACGACTCGCCTTGCAGAAACTGCGCACTGGCGCCCACGGCACGCAGGGTCTGCAGCTTGACCTCGACCTGGGTCAGTTTGCGTGGATCGCTGACGGCGAAGAAATAGCCCGACTCCCTGAAGTCGCATTCGATGCCATGGCGGGCTATCTGCTTACGGACCTCGTCGGCAGCCGCGCGGCCGATGGACGTATCTACCTGATACCCGGCGAATCCGTCACTGCCCACCAACTCGCCAGCGGCAGGATGCTCATGGGCCACCACAAAACCGGAATTGCGCGCCGATGCCCCCTGCGCAGCCCGCTGCCGGTCCACGACCACGATGCGTGCCTGGGGGTGCATTTGCGCCAGGGCGTGCGCGGCACTGAGGCCGGTGATGCCGGCACCGATTACCAGCCAGTCGGCCTGCTGCGTGCCTTTGAGCGGCTCGCGCAGGGGTGAACTCCCCGCTTGCGCAATCCAGCCACAGATATTTTCCATGCGTCACCTCGTTTTCTTGTTCTGCGAACCGTCTCGATCCAAAGCATTGCATGCAGGATTTGCATAAATGGTTTTCGAGGACGGCGGCGATGACTAGAATCTAGAGGCTCAAAACCCGGGCAACCAACGTTATTAAATCATCGAGGCATTCTGAAAACGCATGGACAAAATTCGCCACGTGCCCTCACTGCAGGGCTTGCAAGCCCTGGTCGAGGTCGCCGGGTCGGGCAGCTTCACCCAGGCGGCGCAAAAGCTCTGCCTGACCCAAAGCGCCGTGAGCCGACAGATCCAGCAACTGGAGGGCCACTTTGGCGTGGCGCTGTTTGTCAGGAGCAGCCGCAGCCTTCAGCTGACCGCCGAGGGCGAACAGGTACTGGCCAGCGCGCGCAGCATCCTCGAACAGTTGCGCACCCTCGAAGACCGGCTCGCGCCGCAAAAGCGCCCGTTCCGCATTCGCATGCACGTGTCACTGGCGGTGCGCTGGTTGTTGCCCAGGTTGAGCGAGTTCTACCGGCATCACCCGGACGTATCCCTGGCAATCGAAACCGTGGCCACTGAAGTGGTCGAGCCGGCCAGTGACAGCGACGCCTACATTCTCTATCTGCCCGAGCCGGCCACAGCGCCCGATTGCCTGACCTTGTTCGAAGAAGCGTTGGTGCCCGTATGTGCACCAGGGCTGGGCACCACCGATCGGCCATTGGCTTCGCTGGAGGATCTGTCGGGGTTCGCGTTGCTGCACCGTTCCTCCGATCAACATGACTGGCAGGTCTGGCTGTCAGCCCATGGCGGCAAGGCGCTGCATGACTATCGGCACATCCCCTTCAATCTCGACGAACTGGCGCTCGATGCCGCCGCCCGGGGCCTTGGCGTGGCGATGACCGACATGACCCTGGCGGGCGAGTCGATTCAACGGGGAGAACTGGTGATTCCGTTTGGTGAGCCGTTGAAGACCCAAGGGATTTACTCACTGTGCCTGCAACCATCGGCGGCATCGCATCCAGCCTGCGCACCCGTCATGCAATGGTTCACCGCGCAAACCACAACGCAGTCCGCCAAGTAGGCCCCAGAACCTGTGGGAGCGAGCTTGCTCGCGATGAGGGCGTGACAGTCGACATCACAGGTGTCTGACACTCCGCCATCGCGAGCAAGCTCGCTCCCACAGGAGTTGCGCATCGCAGGACTCAATCATCCTCATGCAACTTGATGCCGCGTTTATGCAGCACATGGGGCACCACCAGCACCAGCAGCGTCAGGGCGAGGAAGAACGCCGAGATCGGTTGCGTGAGGAACACCGTCCAGTCGCCCTCGCTGATGGACAAGGCGTTACGCAATTGTTTCTCCGCCATCGGCCCCAGCAGCATGCCGACGATCACCGGGGCGACGGGGAAGTCGAAACGGCGCATCAGCACCCCGCCCCAGCCAATGGCCAACATCAGGATCAGGTCGAAGGATGAGTGGCGCATGCCATACACGCCAATGGTGGCGAAGACCAGGATGCCGGCGTTCAGGTACGGCCGGGGGATTTGCAGCAGTTTGACCCACAGCCCCACCAGCGGCAGGTTCAACACCAGCAGGATCACGTTGCCGATGTACAGCGAGGCCACCAGCGTCCAGACCAGTTCCGCGGAGGTTTCGAACAGCATCGGCCCCGGTTGCAGGTTGTAGTTCTGGAATGCCGCCAGCAGGATCGCCGCGGTGGCGGACGTCGGGATGCCCAGGGTCAGCAACGGCACCAGAGACCCGGTCGCGCTGGCGTTGTTGGCCGCTTCCGGGCCGGCCACGCCTTCGATGGCGCCTTCGCCCTTGTTGGCGGAAAACTCCTTGGGATACTTGCTGAGTTTGCGTTCGGCGGAATAGGACAGGAAGGTCGGAATCTCGGCGCCACCGGCCGGAATCGAGCCAAACGGAAAACCGATCAGCGTGCCCCGAAGCCACGCAGGCACCGAGCGTTTCCAGTCGGCGCGGGTCATCCACAACGAGGTCAGGCGGTGCCGGCCTTCGTTTGATTCCGTTTGATAGAGCAGGCTGTACAAGGCCTCTCCCACCGCGAACAAACCGACCGCCACCAGCACCACTTCGATGCCGTCCACCAGTTCGGGAACACCCAATGTGTAGCGGGCAATGCCCGAGGTCGAGTCCAGGCCGATCAAACCGATGGTCAGCCCGACGCCCAGTGAGGCAAACCCGCGCAGCATGGAGGCGCCGAGCACCGCCGACACGGTGGTGAACGACAGCACCAGGATCGCGAAATACTCGGTCGGGCCGAAGTTCAGGGCCAGCCTGGCCACAATGGGCGCAAACAGAGTCAGCAAAATCGTGGCGATGGTGCCGGCGACGAACGAGCCGATCGCCGCCGTTGCCAGCGCGGGACCGGCCCGGCCGTTGCGCGCCATCAGGTTGCCTTCCAGGGCCGTGACCATGGAAGACGATTCGCCGGGTGTGTTGAGCAGGATCGAGGTGGTGGAGCCACCGAACTGCGCGCCGTAATAGATACCGGCGAACATGATCAGCGCGCCGGTGGGGTCGACCTTGGCGGTGATCGGCAACAGCAGGGCCACCGTCAGCGCCGGACCGATCCCCGGCAACACGCCGATGGCAGTGCCGAGCAGGCAGCCGATGAACCCCCACATCAGATTGATCGGCGTCAGCGCCGAGGAAAAACCCATCGCCAGGCTTGAAAGAATGTCCACGGTGTCGAGCTCCTTTCAAAGCCAGATGTTGATCAGCGACGGCAGGGAAACCCCCAGCCCGGCGTTGAACAGCCAGTAGATCGGCAGGGTCAAGGCAATGCCGATGGCCAGGTCCCGCACGGGATGACGGCTGCCGAACCCCCGCGCCGAACAGGCGAACAGCAACCCGGCTGCCAGCACAAACCCGATCAGGTTGATCAGCAGCGCCACCCCGACAAGCCCCGCCGTCACCCAGGCCGCACCGGCTTTTCCACCGGGCACCGTGGTGGCGTCATTATCCAGCTCGCGAAAACCGCCACTGACCGCCTGATACCCCAGCAGCAGTCCCACTGCACCGAGAAACGCCGCCACGACATAGGGATAGACGTACGCCGGGAGGATCACGAAGCCCATTTCCGGCGGAAACCTGTAGGCGCCGATCGCCAATACGACGCTGATGGCGATCAGGCCGATGCCGACCGCCAATTGCGTCGGTACCACTGCGCGCTGTGTGGCCATCTCAAAGCAGCCCGACCTTGACCAGCATGGCGCGCAACCGCACGTGTTCTTCCTCGACGAATTTGCCGAAGTCATCGCCAGTCAGCACGCTGGGCGTCCAGGCATTGGCCTGGATATTGTCCTGCCAGACCTTGCTGTTGGTGGCGGCCACGACCGCGTCTATCACCTCTTTACGCTGCTGCGGGGTAAGGCCCGCTGCACCATAAACGCCGCGCCAGTTGCCGATCGTCACGTCATAGCCGCTTTCCTTGAGGGTCGGTGCATCAATGCCGGGAACCCGCTCCGGCGCGCCGATGGCCAGGACACGAAACTGACCAGTCTTGATGTATTGGCCCAGCTCGGCATAACCGCCGGTGATCACCTTGAGCTGGCCGCCCAGCGCCTGGGCAACCACCTCGCCACCACCGCCAAAGGCCACGTAGTTGACCTTGTTGACCGGCACGTCCAGCTTGCCGGCCAGCTCGGCAATGCCAATGTGATCCACCGAGCCCTTGGAGCCGCCGCCCCAGGTGATGCTCGTTGGACTGGCCTTGAAGGCCTTGACCAGGTCATCGAGGGTCTTGTATTCAGACTCCTTGCGCACGGCGATCACGTTGTACTCGGTGAACAGCCGGGCAATGGGCGTCACATCCTTCAGGCTGATCTGCGGTTTATTCTGTTCGATGCCCGCGACCATGATCGCGCCGACCACCAGCAATGCGTTCGGGTCACCCTTGGTGCTGTTGGCAAATTGCGCCAGTCCCAGGGTCCCGCCCGCCCCACCCTTGTTCTCGAAAGTCACGGCCTTGGCCGTATTGGCCTCGACCATGGCCTTGCCCAGCACCCGGGCGGTCTGGTCGTAACCACCGCCCACGGAACCCGGGGCCATGAATTTCACGGTATCCAGCGCAAAGGCTGGTGCGACAAGCACGGCAGCGGTCAAGCCGGCGGCCATGCAGCGACTGAAACGACGGATCAAGGCGGACATGGGTATCTCCTGATTGCATTGTTTTTATAGGTGCCGCTTGCCCATCGAGGTGCACGATAAGCAGGGGCCTGCAAACAAGCTTAGGCCATGGTTCCGTGGGTTGATCTGTTTTGCTCAAACCACCCGCCAACGGCGCCGCAACCCGCTCAGGGATCGCCTCGCTAACCTGAACGCTGTCAGGCCAGCCACCGGCTACATGAGTCACACCCAGGCAAAAACCAGCCGGGGCCCTTCCGACAAAACAATGCTCTAGGGTGCGTGTCTTGACCTAACCTCATTGGCTAAGTGACTAACAACCCGTCGAGCTCGCCGATGCGCAATGTCTTGAAGTCAATGATTCACGTCGCCTTCGCGGTTCTGGCGGCAAGCCCGGGATGGCTGTTGGCGGGGGACATGGCCGACGCCCCGACTCCTGCACTGGCCCCCGCTCCCGCCCCCGCGGCCCCGATCATCAGCATCTCCGACGGCGAATTGCTGGGGGTGCAGAACCAGCTCAACAGCCTCAAGCAGCAGGTTTCCCAGGCCAGCAATTACACCCAATTGGAAAGCTCACAGGACCAGGTACAAGTACTGATCCAGGAGATTGAACGCCTGTCTACATCGCTGCTGCCTGGACAGGCGCAATTGCAGGCGCAACTCAACGTGCTGGGGCCAGTGCCGCTTGACGAGAACGCACAGGTGACGTCTGCCATCACCACCCAACGAGATGCCCTCGGCGAGCAAAAGGACAAGATCGACAGCCAACTCAAAACCCTGGCCGCGCTAAAAATAAGTGCCGCCGAACTGATCACCCAGATTGCCAGTATCCGGCGCAGCCTGCTGGAAGCGGAAGTGACCCAGCAGACCAGCAGCATCCTGAACCCGGGTTTCTGGTCGCCATTGTTCGCTCTGCCGATCGAGGACCGTCAGCGGTTCAGCGCCCTCATCGAGCAACTCGAGGCCACGCACCGGGCCGCCTGGCAACCCGGACAACGCGGGATCACGGCCGCCCTGCTGTTGCTGGCCCTGGTCATATGGACCGTGGGACGAAACCTCGCCGGCCGGGGCCTGGCGTGGCTGTGCTTTCATCGAATGCCTGCGGGCCGGTTGCGGCGCAGCTCCCTTGCGCTGGCGTCGGTGATCGCGACGCTACTGACCGCCGGCATCGCCCTGCAATTGCTGCACTTTGCCGGGACCCGGCAACAGCCTTACACCCCGCTGCTGGCCGACCTGGCGCAATACCTGGAAAAGCTGGCCTATACCTGCGTGCTGATCACCGGATTGAGCCGCGCGTTGTTATCCACCAAACATCCTTCATGGCGCCTGCCCGATATTGCCGACCCGGTGGCTCTGGCGATGGAGCCTTATCCGCGGTTGCTGGCCAGCCTGCTGCTGGTGCTGGTGACCCTGGTGCAGATGAGCAATGTCACCGGCATGAGCGCCGAAGTGGTGTTGTTCGGTCGGGGCATCGTGGCACTGGTCGCGGCACTGGTGATCGGTGCGCTGCTGTTGCGCGTCAGCAAGACACGCAGAGACCTGATCGTTGCCGGAGAAGCCCCCGAAGGCGTCACCACCTTCGCCGGTCTGATTTACACCTTCACCGGCGCGGCCGTGGTGGTGTCCCTGTTCGCCCTGCTGATCGGCTATGTGACGATGGCCCGGTTCATCACCTATGAACTGGTCTGGATATTCATCATCTTCGCCGGTTTCTACCTGCTGACACAGGTCTACCAGGACACCTGCGACTACCTTTTCTCGCCCCGGCAAGCCTCCGGCAAGGCGATCAAGCAGCTGTTGGGCATCGGCAATCCGCGCCTGGAGCAGATCTGCACCGTCATGTCCGGGGCTGGCCGCGCCATCCTGATGCTGATCGGCGTCATTGCCCTGTTCGTCGGCGGCGTGGGGACGACGCTCGGGCAACTGGTCACCGGCACCGTGGCCATTCTCGGTGGTGAGGGGCTGCGCAAGCTGAACATCGTCCCGGACAACCTGCTCAATGCCGTCCTCGCCCTGGTGATCGGCATCTACCTGATTCGCGCCTTCCGACGCTGGCTGGATAACGAGTTCCTGCCAAAAACCGAGATGGACCCGGGCATGTGCGCCTCGCTCAGCACCCTGTTTGCCAACATCGGTTACGCATCCGTGGTGCTACTCACACTGTCGTCGCTGGGGGTCAAGTGGACCAACCTGGCCTGGATTGTCAGTGCATTGTCGGTGGGCATCGGCTTCGGTCTCCAGGAGATCGTGAAGAACTTCATCTCCGGCCTGATCCTGCTCACCGAGCGTCCGGTGAAGGTCGGCGACCTGATCAGCATCAGCGGAGTCGAAGGCGATATACGACGGATCAACGTGCGGGCCACGGAAATCCAACTGGCCGACCGTTCGATCATGATCGTGCCCAACTCCCACCTGATTTCGCAGAACCTGCGCAACGTCACCCTCGGCGGCAGCGCCCAGGGCGTGGTGATACTCGAACTGATGTTCCCGCTGGATATCGACCCGGAGCTGGTGCAAAACCTGCTGATGGACACCTACACCGAGCATGAATCCATTCTGGATAAACCCGCGCCGTTTTTGCGTTTCAGTCAGCTGAAGCCTGAAGGCATCACCTTGACCATCACCGGTTATGTCGGCAGCCCACGCACGGTCGGCGCGATCAAAAGCGAGCTGCTGTTTGAAATACTCAAGCGGCTGGGGGCCGCCGGGATTGAACTGGCGAAATCGCCACCTGGCGCGTAACACCAATCCGTAGGAGCTGCCGAAGGCTGCGATCTTTTGATCTGATTTTTAAACCAGGATCAACAGATCGCAGCCTCGTGGCACTCGACAGCTCCTACAGGTATATCAATGGGCGATACACACCGACTTGAGCTCGGTGTAAGCCTCGATCACCGCACGCCCGAACTCACGGCCCATACCCGATTGCTTGACGCCACCGAACGGCATCGCCGGGTCGAGCAGCACGTGGGCGTTGACCCAGACCGTACCGGCTTCGATGCGTGGCACCAGGTTCATGGCTTTGCCCAGGTCGTTGGTCCACAGGCTGGCGGCCAAGCCGTAGCGGTTGTCGTTGGCCAGTTCGATCACGGCGTCTTCGTCGTCGAACGGCATCACGCCCAATACCGGGCCGAACACTTCTTCACGGGCCACGGCCATGCTGTGGTCGATGTCCGCCAGGATGGTCGGCTGCACGAAGAAGCCGTCGCCTTCCAGCAGCTCGCCGCCAGTCACCACCCGCGCACCTTGCTGGCGGGCCAGTTCGATGTGCTTGAGTACGCTTTGCTGTTGCTTGCGCGACACCAGCGGGTTGATGGCCGCGTCGCAATTCATGCCGGCGCCAATCGGCATCGAGGAGACGGCGGTGGCCAGGGCTTCGACGAATGGGTCGTGGATCGAGCGGTGCACGTAGAAGCGCGAGGCCGCCGCGCAGACCTGGCCGTTGTTCAGCAAGCCGCCGAGGATCGCACCCTGCACGGCTTTTTCGATGTCGGCATCGGCGAGCACGATCATCGGGTTCTTGCCGCCCAGTTCCAGGGAGAAGCGCGTCATGTTTTCCATGCACGCCGCGCCGACGCTCTTGCCCACGGCGGTGGAACCGGTGAACGACACTTTGCTCACCAACGGATGCGCGGTCAGCACGCCGCCAACGGAGGCGCCGCCACCGGTGACCACGTTGAATACGCCGGCCGGGATGCCGGCTTCCACAGCCAGTTCAGCCAGGCGCATGGCGGTCAGCGGGGTTTCCATGGCCGGCTTGATGATCACCGTGCAACCGGTGGCCAGGGCTGGCATCAGTTTCCAGGCGGCGATCAGCAGCGGGAAGTTCCACGGCACGATGCCGACCACCACGCCCACGGGCTCGCGCTTGGTGAACGCGGTGAACTTGGCGCCCGGTGGCAGCGGGATCGACACATCGAAAGTCTGGCCTTCGATCTTGGTCGCCCAGCCGGACATGTAGCGCATGAATTCCACGGTGGCGTTGAGGTCCAGCGCGCGGGCCATGTTGATCGACTTGCCCTGGCTCAGGGTTTCCAGCTGGGCCAGTTCTTCGGCGTGTTCTTCGACCAGGCGGGTGAAGTTCAGCAGGATGCGTTCACGGTCCGCCGGGCGCAGGCTCGACCACACACCGGACTTGAACGCCTTGTGGGACGACTGCACGGCGCGCTCGACGAGCTCCAGCGGTGCATCCAGGGTTTCGCACAGGGTTTGCCCGGTGGCCGGGTTGACCACGGCGATGCTGTCGCCCTCGGCAAGCACCCACTGGCCATCGATGAAGCAGCCGTGGCGACGTGCAAGGAATGCAGCAACCTGGGGCAGGATTTCAACGTTGCTCATAATTCACCTTTCATTCAGACGAGTTGTTCAGGCGCCAATCCGGCCTGATCAGTGTTGTTCTTTGAGGAAGCACGCGACCGCCTGGCGGTCGGCGGCGGAAGCCAGGCCCATGTAGGGCATGTAGGTACCCGGCACGAAGGCCTGGGGCTGGGTGATCAGTTGCGTGATGTTCTCGGCCTGCCAGTCGACGTCTTTGTCGCGCATGGCCTGTGAGTAGCTGAAGCCGGCCAGCGAGCCGGACTTGCGCCCGTACACACCAAACAGGTTCGGCCCCATCATGCCGGTCGTGCCCTTGCTCACCGCATGGCAGACGCTGCACTCGGTGGCAAACACTTCGCCGCCACGGCGCGTGTCCGGGGCACACTCAGCGGCAGACACCGCCTGGACCAGGGTGAAGGACAGCAAACCGATCAGGGGCACACGCAGCGAAGTGAACATAGGAAAACGACCTTGAAAATCCATGCACCCGCCAGCAGGCGAACGCCAATACTAAAAATGCCGAGGCAACGGTGCTTCGGCAGGTTGGTAGGGATTGTCGGCGGTCGTCGGCACGCAGGTTTTGCCCTGCGTGCCAGTTGTGTTGGCGGTTGTGCCAGATTGCGCGGCAGCTCCTACCGGAAGGTGCACTCAATTTATGCAGTGCAGATTTGCGAGACCAACACTTGTACTAGCCAATCAGGTGATGACTACTTGAGCTTTTTCAACTCTAAAAGCTCGTAATCCGCTTCCGGATTCAAGCCATACTCTGACAACACCTCATCAAATTCTGCCTTTGAAACATTCTTGTAGTTTTTTAGTTTGGCCAGAGCCACCGCTAAAGATGGTGAACGCATTATCGACCTGCCGCTCTTCGAAACCTCCACACTACTGGAGTCAAAATAAAGTATTTCGTAGCTTTGTATATTTAACATCATGAAGTCTCTTTGCAGGGTCAGGTATAGCATTCCTGCCACACCCACCATCACATCCTCTGCCACTTTGTGCCCCAAGGCCTTCGGCAATACGCGGAGATGAGCCATATTCAAGCTCATCGTCAAAACAAGGAACGTCCCAAAAATTTTCGCATTTCATTTTTGATTACTCGCTATTAGAGAGAACGCCACCAAAATCAAGTGACGCATTTGCTTTTAATAACTTTCAAAACAGAGCGCAAGAAACGATTTCTTTTACACGTAGGAGATTTCACTCAATATAAAAGGAGGGTTCGCACAGGACATTCGGAATATTTTTTTGCTTATCAACATCGTAAAAGCATCATTACATCGATAAGTTTTTATAAGCTTTTAAAAACAAAATAAACGTTAACCACAAAGCGAACGATGCTGGCGTCGGCCTTCTGTAGGTCGGAGTAGGAAATTTCTTTCTTTTTCCAAAGTATCTTTTTTGAATTTGCATTTTAGCTTTTTAAAAAGGCGACGGACGGCAACCTTGCTGATCGGTTGCCATTGCGTGACGGGATCCTGACCGGACCACTCAATTCGTATACCGCTTCCGATACTCACCCGGCGAAACGCCAAACCGCGCCTTGAACGCCGTAGAGAAATAGCTCGAATCGTTAAAGCCCCACTCATAGCCCAGTGCACACAGCTTGCCCTCGCCCCGGGCATGGCGCAGTTGTTCGGCGCAAAGGTCGAGGCGACGGTTTTTCACGTATTGCGCCACCACCAGGCCGTGTCGGGAAAACAGCCGGTACAGGCCGCGCACGGAGACGCCCACCTGGGTCGCCAGCCATTCGGGGCACAGCGCCTCGTCACCAATGTGCTCATCGATAACGCGCAAGGCCTTGCGGAAGGTGCGCACCTGGGGTGAGTCGTCCAACTCGCTCGCCCCCATCGCCGGACGCAGCAGGCTGATCACCGCGTCCAGCGTCGCTTCGCTTTCTGTGTGACTGAGGCCTTGTTCCGTTGAACCGAGGATCAGGCGCTGGGCCAGCCCCGCCATCGGCGCCGACGCCTGAATGCGTTGCGCGGGTTTGACCGTGGTGAAGCGCAGCTGCTGCTCCACTCGCTCCCTGGGCAGTATCAATGACAACTGACGGGCGTTGTTGCGGTAGACAAAGTTGCTTGGGCGCGTGGAGTCGATCAGCGTGATATCCCCCGGCAACAGAGTGATGCAACTGCCCTGCTGCTCCATCACGGCTTCGCCGGCCAGCTGGAACGCCGCGTAATAATGCGAGTCTTCGCCCTGATCGATCTCATGCTGCGTGCGGAACAGTCGGGCCTGGGCCACGTCGACAAAACTCATCTTGAGCTCACCGCTGCGGTACTCATCGATCGAGCCCGCAAACTGCGTCCCCAACACATTGGCACCAAAGCGCCCGCACACCTGATTGACCTTGTCGAGCCATTGATCAAAGCGCTCGACCTGTTGTGCATTGCTCATCGCAGCCTCATCCATTGCATTAGTCGCTGCGAGGCGTCCTGCACTTTTCGTTCCTGTCGCTGGCCACCGCGAAATACCGCGGCGGCCATGCCCATCCGTGCGCGATTACTGCGCAGCGCCTGTTTTCGCGCACCAGGAACCGGCGTCGTGGCAACGCGCCATGCAATCTGGCATGCACAACCAACTAATTGGCAAACAGGGAAAAGGGCAAACAATGGCCGCGTCTTAGTATCCGGACAGACCGCAAACCTGCGCTCAAGAACAAGAACGGATGCCACACCATGCTCAAGTCCCCCTTGCTTCGTCTCTCGACGCTCGCGCTGATGATCAGTGCCGGCAATGCCGGTGCCTATGAACTCTACGCCGACGACGACAGCCATCTGAACGCTACCCTCGAAGCCGTGTTCGGCATTTTCCACAGCCAGGAAAACTACGCCCTGTCCGGTCGCCTGAGTGAAGGCAGCTCGTCGTGGCGCGAGGGCTACATCAAATACGGCTTGAGCTTCGATCAAGGCCTGGGCGGTGTGGGCACCGCGTACGGCGCGGGGAACATGCTCAGTTCCGGCACCTGGGGCGATGGCGATGCCGCAGGCTTCTCCGATGGTTCGGAACGCACCACCAAGTTCGAAGACGCCTACCTCGGCTGGCGCTCGGCCGATCTGTTCGGCGCGCTGGGCAGTGACGGTGTCGACCTGTCCTTCGGCCGACAGAACATTGTGGTCGGCGACGGCTTCCTGATCGACGGCGACGCGCTGAACATGGGCAAGGGCCTGGCCGACGGCGAATTCAACCGTGGCGGTGCCTACTACCTGGCGGCGCGCAAGGCCTTCGACGAAACCGCTGTATTGCGTCTGGGTGGCAAGGAAGGCTGGCGCAGCGACCTGATGTGGCTCAAATCCGACAACCGCGCCCAGGCCAAGACCGAAATGTACGTCGGCACCCTGGAGCACGTGGCCGAGGCCGGCACCGTCGGCCTGACCTTCATCAAGACCACCGATATCGATGAACAGTACGCCTCGCCGATCCAGCTCGAACGCGACGGCATGAAGACCTACAGCCTGCGTGCGGCGGGCAACGCCGGGGTGAAAGACCTGTTCCTGTCCGGTGAATACGCCAAGCAGGACAAGCCTCACACCACCAGCGAAGACGCCTGGTACCTGGAAGCCGGCTGGACCTTCTCCGACGCAGTCTGGACACCGAGCGCCAGCTACCGCTACAGCCGCTTCTCGGAAGGCTACGACACCCTGTTCTACGGTTTCAGCCGTGGCTACGGCACCTGGTTCCAGGGTGAAGTGGCGGGCAACTACGCCGGGCCGTTCAACAGCAACTCGCGCATCCAGAACGTCACGATGAAGGTCTCGCCGCTGGAGAACCTCAACATCGGCGCAATGTACTTCAACTACGACACCATCGACCGCAACCTGGGCAACACCGATGGCCACGAAGTCGACCTGTATGCCGAATGGCACGTCAACGACCACCTGACCGTGATGCCACTGGTGGGCATCTACCAGCCGGACAAGAGCGCCGAAGACGGTGGTACCCAACTGGGTAACAACGACAAGAACGTCTACGCCCAGGTGGTGTTCGCCACCGGTTTCTGATTTCGGCCGAGGGGAACTTTCGTATCTGAGATTTGCAGTGCCTGATACACCGCCTTCGCGGGCAAGCCCGCTCCCACATTTGGATTTCTGCTGCACACAAAATCCGTGTACACCGCAGATCCCCTGTGGGAGCGGGCTTGCTCGCGAAGAGGCCATCACATCCAACATCTCCACTGACTGACACTCCGCAATCGTCGGAACGCCGCCCGGAGCAAGCTCGCTCCCACAGTGTTTAGTGGTTAGCCGGGCCGATCGACCTGATCCAAAGCCCGATTCACCGCCAACTCCCCCAGCATGATCACTTGCGCGATGCCCAGCAGGGTGTTGCTGCGGTGCGTGCCTTCCAGGAATCCCGCCAGGTCATTGGCCATGACGTTCGCCGAGGCCAGCGATTCGCAGGCGTGGGCCAGCAGGGTTTCGGTGTCGATGTCGGGGTTGATGGTGAACAGCGTGGAGGGTTTGTGCGGGGTGGCCATGATGTGCAGGGCCGGGTTGGGACAAGCGTCGTTGTCCGATGGATCAGGGGTAACCTTCAACATCCTTCGGTCTCCAGGGCGCACAAGCCGGCGGATTCTGGCGTACCTGTAGGCAACGACGCAAGGCGCTGTAGCTTGCAGGAAGTGACGCCTACAGCTGTTAAACAACCCACCAATACACACCCAATCCGTAGGAGCTGCCGAAGGCTGCGATCTTTTGATCTTGCTTTTCTGTTAGATCGAGAAAAGCAAGATCAAAAGATCGCAGCCTTCGGCAGCTCCTACAAAAGAAGGTCTCAATCAAGCCGCGCTGGCATGCTCAACACGATGAAACAAGCGGTTGAAATACACCAGGCTGTCACGCGGTTCGCGCACGCCCACCTTCGTCAGTTCCACGAACATCACCGAATGCGAGCCCACTTCCTTGCACTCGCTGATCCGCCCTTCAAGCTGCACCAGGGCATCGCGCAGCACCGGCACATCGGCCGCGCCGTCGTCCCACAGGTCCCAGGCAAAACGTTCGTCCATCGGCACCTGGGTCATGCCGGCGAAATGCCGGGCCAGTTCTTCCTGCTCGCCACACAGCACGTTGACGCACAGGTGGCCATTGGTGCGGAACACGTCGTGGGTGGCGCTGTTGCGGTTGACGCACACCAGCACCGTAGGTGGCGAGTCGGTCACCGAGCACACGGCGCTGGCGGTGATGCCGCAACGACCGCCGGGGCCGTTGGTGGTGATGATGTTCACCGCGGCAGGCAGCTGCGCCATGGCGTTGCGAAAGTCGATTTGCTGCTGGCTCAGGTCGGCCATGTCGATGCCCCTTCCTTCAGGAGGGCCGCGATCTTGCGGCCCGTAGGTGATGGAACAAGACTAAGGCTGCGGGCGCGGCGCAACCATTCTGACGATCCCCATGGCAGGGTTGGGTTTCCGCTAGTCGACTAGGTGGTTTCTTTATCGCAAGGGCCGGTCACAGTGGGTATTCTGCATACTGGTTCCAGAAAGATGAGCCAATGCGTGCCGCACGCTCCCGTGCGAAAACAATAATTAGAAAACTTTCGTGGCAGCCCCGATGGAAATCCGTAAACCGATTGTTTATATCGTTGACGACGACAAGGACCTGCGAACCTCACTGGCCTGGTTGCTGGAGTCGGTGAGTGTGCAGGCGCAGTGCTTTGCCGGCGCCGAAGAGTTCCTCAGCCAATACGACCCCAAGCAGCCCGCCTGCCTGGTGCTCGACGTGCGCATGCCGGAAACCAGTGGTTTCCAGCTGCAGGAAATCCTCAACCAGCGCGGCAGCACCCTGCCGACCATTTTCGTCTCGGCCCATGGCGACATTCCGATGTCGGTCACGGCGATGAAGAACGGCGCGCTGGATTTCGTCGAAAAGCCCTACAACCCGCAGCAGATGATCGACCGCATCCAGGCCGCGCTGAAGACCGCCGTGCACGCCCAGGCCGATCAGCAGCAGCGTCAGAACCTGCAAGGCAAGTTGGCACTGTTGACCAGCCGTGAGCGGGAAGTGTTGATGCTGGTGATCGATGGCAAGGCGAGCAAGGTGATCGCCCGGGAGCTGAACATCAGCGTGAAGACCGTTGATGTGCACCGTACCAAGATCAAGGAAAAGATGGGCGTGAGCAGCATCGCCATGCTGGTGCGCGAGGTGCTGCATTTGCCGGTGGATGAGCCGGCGCGGCACTGATCATTCTGTATTCGCCGTCAGGCCGCCATCGCGGGCAAGCCCGCTCCCACATTTTGATCTCGGCCGGACACAGACTTTGTGTTCACCGCAGATTCAATGTGGGAGCGGGCTTGCTCGCGAAGGGGCCGGCACATTCAACATCAATGGCGGATTCAGATCTGGCTATACCGCTTGCGATAAGCCCCTGGTGACACGCCAAAGCGCGATTTGAAGGCCGACGAGAAGTAGCTCGAATCCGAAAACCCCCACGCATAACACAACGCCGAAAGCTTCTGCTCGACATCGGCGCGGCGCAGGTTTTCGGCGCAGAAGTCCAGGCGGCGGTGCTTGATGTATTGCGCCACCACCAGGCCGCGCTTGGAGAACATCCGGTACAGGCCGCGCACGGAAATCCCGACTTCACGGGCAATCAGCTCGGGGCACAGTTCTTCGTCGCTCAGGTGCGCGTCGATGAAGGCGATGATCTTGCGAAATTGCCGCTCATGGGCGTCCGCACCGCAGTCGCGGGCGCTGATGCCCGGCAGCAACAGGCTGGCCAGGGCATCGAGCACGGCTTCGCTTTCCTGCATCTCCAGCCCGTCCTGCTGGCGGGTGTCCAGCACCAGCTTGCTGGCCATCGCCGCCAGGGGGCTGCCGGCCGCGATGCGCGTGGCGCAGTTGACGGCATTGAAGTGCGAACCGCGCTCGACCACCTGGCGCGGCAAAATCAGCGACAGCTGTCGGCAATCGTCGTTGTAGATCATGTCGCTCGGACGGCTGGCGTCGATCAGGGCGATGTCGCCACAGCCCAGTTGCGCGCGGTTGTCGCCCTGCTCCAGTTGCGAGCTGCCACGCAGCTGGAACACCGCGTAGTAGTGGCCGTCGCTGCTGGTGCTGACGTCCTTGCTGGTGCGGTACAAATGCACGTGCGCCATGTCGACCACACTCAGGTTGATCGCGCCGCTGCGAAATTCCGTCAGTTCGCCATAGAAATCGGAGTCCAGCGCCCGGGCATCGAAACGCCCACAGGCCTGGTTCACCTGGCTCAACCAACTTTCGAACGCCTCGTTGCGCACCGTCGATGCTGTAATCATGTCCGCAAAGCCTCACGTTTTTGTTGTTATTTTTCGACCGCTTCATCGAGCGGTTCGTCAAAACGGTTGTATCTGTAGCCATCTCCTCCTTCGACGGCCGCCGGGCGCCCATTCAACAGGCTCCGGCCCAAGCTTTCCAGTGAACTTTCGGTTTAAAGGTCCAGTACCAGACGAGCGGAAAGCGCCCGTGATACACAGGCACAAATCTGCTTGTTGGAGGCCTTTTCCTTGTTCGACAGGCAGTTGTCGCGGTGCTCCGGCAAGCCGTCCAGCACTTCGACGATGCAGGTGCCGCAGATGCCTTCGCGGCACTCGGTGTCGATGTCGCAACCATGGGCCTGCAACACGTCGACCAGGCTGGCATTGGCCGGCACTTGCAGCACCACGCCGGAACTGGCCAGTTCCACTTCGAAGGTGCCCGCCGGGGCGCTGTTGGCGGCCGGGTCTGCGGCGAAGTGTTCCAGGTGAATGGCATCGTCCGAGCGACTGCGGGACGCCACTTCCACCACTTTGTTCATGAAAGGCGCCGGGCCGCAGGTGTAGACGTGGGCCGCAGCATTGGCGCGGTTCAGGCATTCGCTCAATGCGCCGTCCAGATCCGCAGGTTCAACGCCGTAGTGGAACTCCACGCTATCAGCAAAATTGGTCGCCAACAGCTCGGTAAACGCCGCGTACTGCGCCGAGCGGGCAAAATAATGCAGGCGATACGGCTGGCCGCTTTCCGCCAGTTTGTAGGCCATGCTCAGCAGCGGCGTGACGCCGATACCGGCGGCGAACAGCACGTGTTCGCTGGCCGTTTCATCGAGGCGAAACAGGTTGCGCGGCGCACCCATTTCCAGCTCCATGCCCTCTTCCACTTGCTCGTGCAGCGCCAGTGAACCGCCGCGCGACTGCGCTTCTTTCTTCACCGCCACCAGATACGCACGGCGATCCTGTGGCGGGCTGCACAGCGAATACTGGCGGGTCACCCCGGTCGGCCCGGTCAGGTCGACGTGGGCACCCGGTTCATAGGTGTCGAGCGGCTGGCCGTCACTGCGCACGAGGCGAAAGGAACGGATATCCAGCGCTTCGTCGACGATCCTTTCGATCTTCACCTTCATCATTGCATCACCTGAATACTGTTGTTTGTGTTAAACACGCTTGCTACCCCTGTAGGAGCTGCCGAAGGCTGCGATCTTTTAGAAGCAAGATCAAAAGATCGCAGCCTTCGGCAGCTCCTACGGGTTCATTTGTCCGGCCAAGAAATCCATGGTCAGCGCTCAGCGCATGAACAAGCCGCCGTTGACGTCCAGGCACGCGCCAGTCACGGAGGTCGCGTTATCGGCGATCAGCAGTAACACGTTGTCGGCGATGAACTCGGGATTACCGAGGGTGCCGGCCGGGATCATTTTCAGGATCTGTTCCAGTCGCTCCGGGGCCACGGTCTCGCGCACCACGGGCAAGTCCAGCGGGCCTGGCGAGATGCTGTTGACCGTCACGCCCTGGGGCGCCAGCTCGCGGGCGAAGACCTTGGTCAGGGTCGCCACGCCGCCCTTGGCCGCCGCGTAATGCGCGCCGGTGGCGGTGCCGCCGTTCTGTCCGGCCAGGGACGCGATGTTGACGATGCGCCCGAAGCCGCGCTCGGCGAAGTGCGCGCCGAACACCTGGCAGGCAACAAAGGTGCCGCGCAGGTTGATCGCCATCGACTCGTCGAACTCTTCCGGCGTGATGTCCATCAGCGCCGCGACTTTCGACACGCCGGCGTTGTTCACCAGAATGTCGGTGCCGCCCCACTGCTCAGTGAGCAGGTCGCGAGCACGCTGGAAGTCGGCTTTGCTGCGCACATCCAGCTCGATTGCCACGGCAGTAACGCCGCTGCCATCCAGCTCGGCAGCCAGTTGCTGCACGCCATCAAGACGCACATCGGCCAGGCCGACGCGATAACCCGCCGCGTGCAGACGGCGGGCGATGCACTCGCCCAGTCCGCGCGAGGCACCCGTTACAAGGGCTACTCGACTCATGATATTGCCCTCACAAAAGGAAGCCGAGCGCGCTCAGGCTGTCGGTGGAGTTGATCAGGCGCACCACTTTGCGCTCCAGGGTCGGCACGCCGTCGGTGAGTCGAATGCGGTGGTTCAGGTCGGCCACGAACGGCGTGTGCACGCCGCGCTTGTAGGCGTACAGCAACTGCGCCGAATTGACTTCGACGATGTCGCCGGCCGCTTCCACCAGACGGAAACGCGAGATCGTGCGGATGGTTTTCGCCGCGTCCACCGCCGACGGCGAGTAGCCGGCGGTCAGGCGTTCGATGCGCAGGTCACGCATGCGCGCATCGTCGTAGGCGTAGTTCAGGGTCGCTTCGAAGTCTTCGGTGTCCGGGTCGATCGGCACGATGTACTTGCCGCTTTCGCTCCACAAGGTCGCCCACTCGGCGTAGTTCTTGTGGTCGAGCAGTTCGGCTTCGCGCCAGATGAATTCGATGGCCTGGGCCAGGGGACCGGAAAAACCGTTCAGGGTGTCTTGATTGCTCATTGGCTCATCATCCTTTTCCACATGTCGTAGGCACCGCGCATGCCGCCTTCGTCGGTGGCGTGGCTGACCTTGTCGCCGTTTTCAGCGGTGATTTCGCGGTTCAGGCCGCGGTTGACCAGGATTGGCGCATCGACGCCGGCATACGAGCCGCGCTGCACGCGGTCCCAGGCTTCGGCATCGTCAGGGCTGCCGAAACCGAACGGGCCCTGGAAGTGTTCGTGGATGCGCATGCGTTCGCGGTTGGCAATTTCCGGGCCGCCGTCCATGCCAAGGGCCACGTGGCGGATCTCGGTTTCGCTGACCGACACCGGGCGCAGCACACGCAAGAACGACATCGACATCGCCACGTTGGGGAACAGGTTCAGGTTGAAACCGGCGCCGTGCAGCGAGCGCACGATGCGACGCACCTGATCGGCCGGCAGGGTTTTCGACAGTTCTTCAGTGACGTGAGCGAAGCGTTCCTGCAACTGTTCGGTGCCGTCGTCATGATCGAGATCGACGTGCTCCGGCACCATCACCATCACGCTGTGGCCGTTGCCCAGCGAATGGGTCACGGCTTGTTCGTCGGTCATGAACGAGAGCATTTCCGAGGTTTCTTCATCGACCGACGACATGAACGACTTGTGCACGATCGGGAAATGGTAACCGTCGGTGGTGTTTTCCAGCTGGATCTTCCAGTTGCCCTTGAAGCTGAACTTGTGTTCGCCCTGAGTCTTTATCGGGTAACCGGCGCCCTGTTTCATGAACAGGTCCATCCAGTGTTTCGCGCCGCCAAGGAAGTCTTCCAGCGGTTCGATCTCGTCGTTGTAGCTGGCGAAGACCATGCCGGCGTAGCTTTCGACGCGCAGGCTGGTCAGCGGCAATTCGGATTTCTCCAGGATGCCTTCGTAGCCATCCGGATACGGCAGCGCACGCAACTTGCCGTCCAGGCCGTAGGACCAGCTGTGGTACGGGCAGGTGAAACCGGTGGCGTTGCCCTTGTGCTTCTCGCACACGGTGGCGCCACGGTGGCGGCAACGATTTTCCAGCACGTTGATGTTGTTCTTCTTGTCGCGCACGACAATCACCGGGCGACGGCCGATGGTGGCGGTCTTGAAGTCGCCGCTGTTGCGCACTTCGCTTTCGTGGGCAACCCACACCCAGGTGCGGTAGAAAATCTTGTCCAGCTCGGCTTCGAACAGCGCCGGGTCGTTGTACAGCGAGACGTCGACGCGGTCGTGCCGGACCAGGTCTTCCGGGCTTTTCGACGATGCGATCAGCTGATATTCATGAGTGCTCATGCGGTTCTCCTCATGGCTTCTTTTTATGATTTTGATTTAGAGCCAGGCCGCTCACCGGCCATGCTCTGTTGCAGTTGCGCACCAAAGGCGCAGACCAGTTCGTCCTGACCCTTGCGGCCGACGATTTGCAGGCCGACCTTCAGCCCGCCGCAGTCGAGTTCCACCGGCACCGTCAGGGCCGGGTGGCCGCTGAGGTTGAAAGGCCGAACCAGCGGGGTCATGCCGGCCACGGCTTTGCTGCCGGCGCGGGCTTCGCTGAGGGTCGGCGGCAAGCTCGGCATTGTCGGCAGCAGCAATACGGCAAAGTCTTCCAGCGCCGCGTCCACCTGTTGGGTGAACGCTGTGCGCACGGCTTCGGCCTCAGCCAGTTCCTGGCGCGTGGTGCGGCTGGCCGCCAGCAAACGTGTTTCCACATCGGCGCCGATCAGGCCCTTGCCGGTCAGGTGACCGAACGCCGCCCAGTTTTCGAAATTGATCACGGTCAGGCCGGCGGCGAACGCCGCTTCGAATTCACTCAGGTGCAGGTTGCTGCGACGCCATCCGGCGCGGTCGGCGGCGGCTCCGAGACTTGCTTGCAGATGCGCATCGCAGGCCACCTCGAGAAAGCCGACCCTGGCGCCGTCACCTGGCAACCCTTGAGCGGTAAAGCCCGGGCAGATCACCTGCATCGCAGCGATTAGGTCCTCCATGCTTTTGGCGAACGGCCCGACGCAATCGAGGCTCGATTCCAGCGGATGGGCGCCGACACGGCTGACACGGCCATAAGTCGGCTTGAGCCCAGCAATCCCGCAGCAGGCTGCCGGCACACGCACCGAACCACCGGTATCAGTGCCGATGGCGATGTCCGCCAGGCCTGCCGCGACCGCCGAAGCCGAACCGCTGGACGAGCCGCCAGGAACGCGATCCGGCGCTTGCGGATTGATCGGTGTGCCAGTCCAGTCGTTGATGCCGGTCACGCCGAACGCCAGTTCATGCAAGTTGGTCTTGCCGACGATCTGCCAGCCAGCGTCGAGGATCGCATCGACCACTTCGGCGTTTTTCGTCGCCGCCGGTGCATCGGCGAAGGCGCGGCTGCCCGAGCGGGTCGGATGGCCGGCGATGTCGATGGAATCCTTGATGGCGACGCGCTTGCCGTTGCCACCGAGGAGGAATTCGCTGATGAAAGTACTCATGCATTCAGCTCCGTGTTGAACAGCCGTTGCGTACGGAAATGCGCGATCAGCCAGACGCCGTCGACACAACGAAAATCGATGTTCAGGCGCGTGCCGAACAACTCGTTGCGGCCATCGGCGTACGTCGAGATCTGCTGCATGATCCACTGCCCCTGCGCCGCCTTGCCGTCGACCACGATCGACTCGCTGGTGAGGTAATGCAGGTTCAGCTTGAAGTGGTCGGACGGCGGCAGATAACCGCCGACAAACGCCGCCACCGCTTCACGCCCCTGGTGCTGACCGAAGGTCTGTGCGGTCTGGGTGCCGAGGCCTTCCCAGATCGCATCCTCGGTGAACAGTTGCGCCAACTGACTCAGATGAATCGCCGCCCGCGGCACGTCGCACAGGTCCATGTAGCGCGCCATCAGGCGACGCACTGCGCTTTCCCCTTCGAGCGTCGCCAGACGCTGCAGCAAGGCCTCGTTCATGGCTTACACCTTGGCCGCATCAGGAATGGTCAGCGGGCGACCGATGCGCGCTTCGATCCTGGCGTAGCGCCACAGGCTGTACTGGCCGACCGGCGTGGTGCGGAACAGGTTGCAGGCGTCGATTACCGACTGGTGGCAGTCGACGTCGGCCATGATGTACACGGTCCAGGGCGAGGTGGTGGATGGGCCGACCATCAGGCGGTCGTCATCCATCGCGCCGAGCACGGTGATGCCGGGCATGGCGCCGAGGTCACCCATCATCTGGCTGAAGCCTTTCCACACGCTCAGGCCTTCGCCGGTGGGCAGGTCGAAAAAATTCTGGGTGATGCCGATGCAGAAGACGACGCGCAATGGTTCTTGGGTGGTTTGCGACATGGGTGCGATTCCTTGAAAAAGTAATGGGGATTCAGATGTAGCCCGGGAACGGCGGCACGCCGAGGAACACCGAGCCGGCGCCGTCGTACAGGCCTTCGCTGAGGAAGGCGTGCTGGGTCACCACCATCGAGTCGCGCAGGTAGCGTTGCAGCGGATGGCGCAGGTAAATGGCGGTGGTGCCGGCCAGGCTGTAGGCGCTCTGCACCACCTCGGCACCGGCCTGGGACACGTGAATCGCCGACAGGCGCAACAGGCTGGTCTGCTCCGGGGTGACCGGGTTGCCGGCCAGGATCGAGTTCCACACCTGTTCGGTGGCGTTGTAGAAGAAACCGCGGGCGGCGCTGAGCTTGGCTTCAGCCTTGGCGATCTCGATGCGCACGTAGGCGCGGTCGGACAATTTCGGCGCGCCGGTGATGCCGCTGCCGCCAGCCATGCGGCTGATTTCGTCCAGCGCTGCACGGGCCAGGCCGAGGTTGACCACCGCCAGTACTTGCGCGGCATAGGCGATCGACGGGTAGCGGAACAGCGGTTCGTCGATGGTCGCGGCTCCGCCACGGATGAACGTCCAGCGCTCATCAACGCGTTTATCGCTCACTCGCAGGTCATGGCTGCCGGTGCCCTTGAGACCGACCACTTCCCAGTTCTCGACGATGTCGACCTGCTCCGGGCGGAACACAGCGGTGCGCGGCTTGCCGCCGGCAGCGCCGATGCCAACGCCCAACAGGTCTGCGCCTTTACAGCCGCTGGCGAATTTCCAGGTGCCGTTGACCTGATACCCGCCTTCCACGGTCTCGGCCGGTTGCAAGGGGAACAGGCCGCCGGCGAATACCAGGTCAGGGCTTTCGGCGTAGAGCTCAGCCAGGGTTTCCCGTGGCAAGGCTGCCAGGTAGACACCGGCGCTGCCGAAGCTGGCCACCCAGCCCGCCGAGCCGTCGGCTTCGGAGATGCGCTCGATCATTTCCAGGAACAGCACCGGTGCCAGGGCGTCACCACCGAAGCATTTCGGCGTGGCGGCGCGAAAAATGCCCACCTGCTTGAAGCGCTCGATCATGTCCCGAGGCACGTGGGAGCCGGCGTCGAATTCTTCGCGACGCTGGCGAACCTCATCCAGCACTTGCTGGAATAGCTGACTCTCGACCATTGGCACGACCGGGGCGGACACAGGGTCTTGTTGCGCGACAGCTGAACGCAGCATGGGCTAGTTCTCCGTTTTGATTATTGTTAGTAGGCTCCGCTGCTCCCCTGCCTGTAGGAGCTGCCGCAGGCTGCGATCTTTTGATCCCGACAAATCAACATCAAAAGATCGCAGCCTTCGGCAGCTCCTACAGAGAAGATGTGTGGATGCCTTTGCATTGAGGTCCAGTGTAAAAACCGCGTCCTGGCACAACTATTGGTGCGTGCAACCCCCCCGCTAAAGAAAACCCCTAGCCCGCCACCGATTACCTCTGAGCGCATCCCGCTGTGCGAGCAGGTATAAAACGCCATACTGCAAATCTCTGCCGCCAGGGGCCGTGCGATGTACCAGCCAAAACCGAACGACTTTTATGCGCTGATCGAAGCCATGCCGCTGTGCATCATTCTTCATGACGCGCACACCAAGGAAATTCTCTGGGCCAACGCCGCTGCCCTGGCGGCGTTGGGCTTTACCCTGGATGAACTGACGCCGCTCAAGGCCCCGGACATGACCCGCGACGCCCCGAAGTACCGACGCTCGGTGGGCTTGCGCTGGCTGGAAGGCGCCGCGCGCACCGGGCAACGGGCCATCGAGTGGTGCTATCGCTCCAAGCAAGGGGTGGAGATTCTTTCCGAGGCGGTGGCGACCCTGGTGCACCTGGACGGTCGCGATGTGCTGATGGTGCAGTTCCGCGACATTTCCAAGGAAGACAAGGTCAAGCGCGACCTCAAGCGTTTCGAGAGCCGGCTCAAGGCCTTCATGCAGGACCTGGCCGAAGGCGTGGCGGTGCTCGGCCCCGAGGGTGATATCGGTTTTATCAGCGACTCCGGCGCGCACCTGCTCAACAGCGAAGTGCACCAGCTGATGGGCAAGAACTTCCTGGCCTGGTGCGACGACGCATCCGGCCAGCGCCTGCTGCACCAGCTTGCCCAGGAGAGACCGAAGCACGCGCCGTTCAACGTGCATTACAAAGTGCAGCGCCGCGATGGCGAGTGGCGCTGGCATGACGCAACGTGCCGCTACATCGAGATCGAGGACGATCTGGTCGGCCACCTGCTGCTGTTCCGCGACGTGACCGAACAGGTGCAGGCCGAAGAGGCGCGGCGGGTCAGCGAGCAGAAACTCGAATACCTGGCGCGCTACAACGCCATGGGTGAAATGGCCGTGGCGATTGCCCACGAGTTGAGCCAGCCATTGGCGGCGACCCGCAACTTTATTGAAGGCGCGGTGATTCGCCTGGGCAACGCCGGCGAAACCGATCAAGGCGTCGCCTGGGGCTTGCAGAGCGCCGTGCGGCAGATCGAACACGCCTCGGTGATCATCAAGAGCGTGCGCGATTACGTGGTCAAGCTGGAGCAGAGCGAAGAGCTGCTCGACCTTAATGAGCTACTGCGCGAAACCCGCTACTTCATCAGCCTGCGGGCCGATCCGAGCCGGGTGCGCGTGGAAATCGTCACCGCGCCCGAACCGCTGCGGGTGAGTTGCGAGAAGGTGCTGATCGGCCAGGTGATCCTCAACCTGGCCTTCAACGCCATCGAAGAAATGGCCGACCTGCCTACCGAACGACGCCTGTTGCGTATCCATGCCAGCCGCGAGAACGATGTGGCCCTGGTGCGCATTGAAGACAGCGGGCGCGGCATCCAGGCCCAGGCACAAGAGAAGCTGTTCGACGGCTTCTTCTCGTCCAAGGTCAGCGGCAACGGCATCGGCCTGGCGCTGTGCAAGAACATCATCGGCCGCCACCGTGGCGATATCTGGGCGCAAAACCTCGAGCCGTGCGGCGCTGTTTTCAGCTTCTCCCTTCCCCTCGCTTCCCTCGTCTAAAGCAAAAGATCGCAGCCTGCGGCAGCTCCTACGGGGACCTCATTGCCCTGTAGGAGCTGCCGCAGGCTGCGATCTTTTCGCTCTTCCATACGACTGGCACAGACACACAAACACTTGGCAGGCAGGGCAATTCTCGCGATCGCGGGGCACGGCAGAATCAAAGGGTAAAAATCTGCCAAAGCACCCGCGATCCGCGTTACCAACAATTCAGGAAGTTCCCCTTATGCGAACAAACAGGATCTCCGTACAGTCAGCGCTAGGCCTGAGCCTGCTTGTACTCGGTTTGAACAGTGCCCGCGCGGACTTGCCCGCCGGTACGATTGGCCAGACCGTTCTGGCGTTTCCACCCGAAGCTCACCGCGCGTTTGTCATCGACGTCGAGTTCGACAGCTTCGTGGCGGGCCGCGTGACCGTGGTCGATCCGGACCAGAAGCGCATCCTCGGCATGGTGCCGACCGGTTTCGCGGCGCCGTCGACCCTCAGTCACGACAAGAAAACCCTCTACAGTGCGGACATCTGGTATTCCCGTGGCACCCGCGGCACCCGCACCGACGTGCTCACCGCGTGGGACAGCTCGACCCTGTCGCCCGCCTGGGAAGTGCTGATTCCGAACAAGCGCGCCGAGTCGCTGACCCAGCGTTACTCGCTCAAGCCAAGCGGCGACGACAAGTTCGTCTACGTCTACAACTTCACCCCGTCGACGTCGGTGACCGTGGTCGATACCCAGGCCAGGGCCGTTGCCACGGAAATCGCCATCCCCGGTTGCGTGCTCAACTACCCGATCGGCAACCGCCGCTTCGCCTCGCTGTGCGGCGACGGCAGCCTGCAGGTGGTGACCCTCAACGATCAGGGCCAGGAAACCGCGCGCAGCCGCACGCCGTTCTTTGATCCGAACGCGGAAAAACTGGTAGAGCGCGCGGTCAACGTCGGCGATACCTACTACTTCACCACCACGACCGGCACCGTACGCCCGGTGGATTTCGCTGGAGATGCGCCGAAAGTCCTGCCGTCCTGGTCGCTGGTTTCCGACGAGGAAAAGAAAGCCGGTTGGGCGCCGGGGGGCTGGCAGTTGATGGCCGTGGCACCAAAGCTGGACCGCCTGTACGTGCTGATGCACGACGCCCACGAACCGTTGAAGTGGGAAGACCCGAGCCCGTTGATCTGGGCGTTTGACCTCAAGACCCACAAGAAGGTGGCGACCCTGGAAGCCCCGGTTCCGGTGTGGAGTATGCAGGCCACTGGCGACGACAAGCCGTTGTTGCTTGGCACCGACGTGGAAGGCGGTTTGCAGATTTTCGATCTGAAGACCAACAAGCTCACCGGCAGCATGCCGAAAGTCGCCAAAACCGCGACTCAGGTCCTGAGCTACTAAGAGGTTCGGCCATGCACACAGATCCGATCTTCATCATTGCCAGCGCCATCGCCATCGCGGTGTTGCTGGCCAGCGCCGCGACCCACAAGTTGCGCGCGCCGGCCCGCTTCGTCCGGCAACTGGCGGACTATCAACTGCTACCCGAGGCGCTGGTGCGCCCGACGGCACGGCTGGTGCCGCTGCTGGAACTGGTCATCGCCTTTGCCCTGCTGGTGCCGGTCAGCCGTGATTATGCCGCGTTGAGCGCCGCCAGCCTGTTGGCGCTGTACGCCGCTGCCATCGGCATCAACCTGTGGCGCGGTCGCGCCGACATCGATTGCGGTTGTGCCGGCCCCGACCAGGCACAGCCGCTGCGCCCGGTGTTGCTGGCACGTAACAGCGCGCTGGTGCTACTGGCGCTGGTGGCCAGCGTGGCGCCGGTTGCCCGCGACCTCAACCTGTTCGATGGCTTCGTGACCCTGGCTGCGGCCGCCGTTGCGCTGCTCATCTACGCCGCGGCCGATGGCCTGCTGGCGAACTCCCCTCTTCTGCTCAAATTGATTGGTAGGTAATCGAAATGGAAGGCTTGATTGTTTCCAACGTTCTGCTCTGGGTGCTGCTGGTGGCCGTGGCATTTGTCGTCATGGGCCTGGTGCGGCAGATTGGCGTGCTGCACGGTCGCCTGGCGCCGGCCGGCGCGTTGATGGTCGACAAAGGCGTGGCGGTCAATGAACCCGCGCCGCAAGTCACTGCCAGCGACCGTCACGGTCGTCCGGTGAACTTCGGTTATGCCGGCGAGAAATCGCAACTGCTGTTCTTCCTCTCGCCGACCTGCCCGATCTGCAAGTCGCTGCTGCCGGCGATCAAGTCCATCGCCAAGGAACAGGCCGGCACGCTCGACGTGGTGTTCGTCAGCGACGGCGACATGGATGCCCAGCAAGCGCTGATCCGCGAACATAAACTCGAAGACACCACCTATGTGGTCGGCCCGGAAGTGGGTATGACCTACCAGATCGGCAAGCTGCCGTACGCCGCGTTGATCGACAAGGCCGGCACCCTGCGCGCCAAAGGTCTGGTCAACTCCCGCGAGCACCTGGACAGCCTGTTTGAAGTCGAGCACTTGAAGCACGCCACGCTGCAGCAGTACCTCAATGCCCAACCGCACACCCACGATCACGACCACAGCCACGGCCATAGCCACTGATAAGGCAGGGAGACCTTTATGAAACTGCTGGATCTGTTGTTTGAGCGTTCGTCCCGCCGTGTCGCCGACACCACGTCGCGTCGTAAATTGCTGGCACGCATGGGTTCGCTGATGGTGGCCGGTGCCGCCCTGCCCCTGCTGCTGCCGCTGGACCGCACCAGCAAGGCCCTGGCCGCGGAACCCGCGCAGGCCGGCGACCCGGGTGATCCAAACAGTTGCGACTACTGGCGCTACTGTTCCATCGATGGCTTTCTGTGCAGTTGCTGCGGCGGGTCGGTGACGTCCTGCCCACCGGGCACCGAAGCCTCGCAAGTGACCTGGATCGGCACCTGCCGCAACCCGGCCGACGGCAAGGACTACATCATTTCGTACAACGACTGCTGCGGTAAGCAAAGCTGCGCCCAATGCGCCTGCACCCGCAACGACAGTGAAGAACCGGCCTACCGCCCGTTCAACAACAACGATGTGAACTGGTGCCTGGCCGCCAAATCCCACATCTATCACTGCACCGTTTCGGTCATCCGCGGCGTCGCCGTTTAAAACAAACGCGCTTTCCGCCGGTTGTTCGCGCAATCGGCGGCTTTTTTATTTTGTCCGGCTGTTTTTTTAACTTTCGCCCGCAACAAGCAAAAGGTGCTCAGTCATGCGCAAGTTGCTACTCCTCGGTCTCGTCTGCGCCCTTGGCGCCCCGCTCGCCTATGCCCGGGCCATTCCCGACCCGAACCAGCATCACGCGCCGGGCAATGAATCACTGCAAACCCCGATTGCCCAGGCCGGTTACAGCGTCGGCGTGAACTACCAGCTGCAATGCGCCGGTTGCCACCTGGGCGACGGCACGGGTTCGGCCGCCAACGACACGCCACGGATGAAAGGCTTTGTCGGCAACTTCCTGAAAGTCCCCGGTGGCCGAGAATTCCTCGTGCGGGTGCCGGGCATGTCGCAGTCGGCGCTGAACAACGCGCAACTGGCGGACTTGCTCAACTGGCTGATGCGCAAAGACGGCATGGCGGGCGACAGTCTGCCGGCCGACTATCAGCCCTACACCACCGAAGAAGTCACAGAGTTACGGGCCAAGACCATGCTCAACCTGCCCGGCACCCGTAGCGAGTTGATCAAGGCCATGCGCGCCAAGGGCATCGCGATCGATGACGGGATGAACTACTGAGGACAGTCGGTCGTTGGTGCCGGGTAAAACCGGCTGAAAACAAACCAGCACAATGGACGATCGAAACCCTTGCCCTATCCTTTCATCCAACCCATCACGCCGGACATCGACCATGTCAGCCCCCGAAACCACCCTCCTCGACAGTTGGCACCACAACGCCCGGGCCTGGATCGACGCCATACGCTCGGGCACCATCGAAAGCCGCCAAAAGGTCACCGACCAGGCCATCGTGTTGGCGGTGCTGGGTCGCCAGCCCGAGCGTGTGCTCGACCTGGGTTGCGGCGAAGGCTGGTTGTTGCGTGCGCTGACAGCCCGGGGTATCGAGGCGGTCGGCGTGGATGGCGATGGGACGCTGGTGGCGGCGGCGCGGGCGGCGGGCGCTGCGCCGGTGCATTTGGCGAGTTATGAACAGTTGTTGGAAGCGAAAGTCGACATCGGCCGCGACTACAACCTGATCTGCGCCAACTTCGCCCTGCTGCACCAGGACATCATCCCCCTGCTCGCCGCCATGAACACCCTGCTCGCCCCTGGCGGCGCGCTGGTGATCCAGACGCTGCACCCGTGGGCGGCTGCGGCGGGCGATTATCAGGATGGCTGGCGGGAAGAGACATTCTCCACGTTCAAGGGGCAGTGGCAGCCCATGCCGTGGTATTTCCGTACCTTGTCCAGTTGGCACAATGCACTGGACATGGCGGGATTTACTCTTGCCAGCCTGCAGGAGCCACAGCACCCGCAAAGCCCCGTGCCGCAGTCATTACTGTTGGTGGCCGAGCCACGGCGCTGAGTGGTTTTAACAACGCACACAGTTATTGTGCCCGCCGAAAATCCCTGTGGGAGCGGCGGTGCGGCGATCCGACTTGCCCGCGAAGAGACCGGCACATTCGACATCGATGTCGCCTGACACACCGCCTTCGCGAGCAGGGCTCAGTGGTACACCCAATACAGCGTCAGGCCCATTCTTTACGTAGGTGGCGCGCAGCGTTGACCATGTGCACCAGCGCCGCTTCGGTTTCCGGCCAGCCGCGGGTCTTCAGGCCGCAGTCCGGGTTGACCCACAGGCGGTCGGCGGGAATGCGCTTGGCGGCCTTGCGCAGCAGGTTGGCCATTTCCGAGGAGTCCGGCACCCTTGGCGAGTGGATGTCGTAGACGCCCGGGCCGATTTCGTTGGGGTAGGCAAAGGCTTCGAACGCGTCCAGCAGTTCCATGTCCGAACGCGAGGTTTCGATGGTGATCACGTCGGCATCCATGGCGGCAATGGACTCGATCACATCGTTGAATTCGCTGTAGCACATGTGGGTGTGGATCTGGGTTTCGTCACGCACGCCGCAGGCGCACAGGCGGAACACTTCGGTCGCCCAGTCCAGGTAGTGCTGCCACTGCGCCTGGCGCAACGGCAGGCCTTCGCGGAACGCGGCCTCGTCGATCTGCACGATCTTGATCCCGGCGGTTTCAAGGTCCAGCACCTCGTCGCGAATGGCCAAAGCCAGTTGACGAGCCTGCACTTCGCGGCTCACGTCTTCACGGGGGAACGACCACATCAGCATGGTCACGGGACCGGTCAGCATGCCCTTCATCACCTTATCGGTGAGGCCCTGGGCGTAGCGGATCCACTCCACGGTCATGGCTTTCGGGCGGCTCAGGTCACCGTAGATCACCGCCGGTTTCACGCAGCGCGAACCGTAGCTCTGGACCCAACCGAAACGGGTGAACACGTAGCCGTCGATTTGCTCGGCGAAGTATTCGACCATGTCGTTGCGCTCGGCTTCACCGTGCACCAGCACGTCCAGGCCTAGCTGCTCCTGCACTTGCACGGCGTGACGAATCTCGCTGTGCATCGCCTCGGTATATTCGGCTTCGGTCAGCTTGCCTTGCTTGAACGACTGGCGAGCCAGACGGATCGACGCGGTTTGCGGGAACGAACCGATGGTGGTGGTCGGGAACAGGGGCAGGTTAAGGCCAGCGCGCTGTTTCTCGATACGCAGGGCAAACGGCGAATGACGCTGGCTGTCCTGGGCGGTGATGGCAGCAACCCGCGCCTGCACGGCCGGTTTATGAATGCGTGGCGATGCCGCACGGCTGGCCTGCACGGCGCGGCTGTGAGTCAGCGCTTGCAGCACCTTCGGCGCTTCCGGTTCGCTGACAGCCTGAGCCAGCACCGCGACTTCTTCACACTTCTGCACGGCAAACGCCAGCCAGCTTTTCAGTTCGGCATCGAGCTTGTCTTCACGCTCCAGATCAACCGGGCTGTGCAGCAGCGAACAGGATGGCGCGACCCACAGGCGATCACCCAGACGCTCGTGAGCATGTTGCAAGGTAGCCAACGTGTTTTCCAGATCGCAGCGCCAGACGTTACGGCCGTTGACCACGCCCAGCGACAGAACTTTGTAGGCCGGCAGGCGATCGAGGATGGTCGGGTACTGCTCAGGCGCACGCACCAGATCGATGTGCAGGCCATCCACCGGCAGGTTGGCGGCCAGGCCCAGGTTCTCTTCCAGCCCACCGAAGTAAGTGGCAACCAGCTTCTTCAATGGGTCACGCTGAATCAGGTTGTAGGCCCGCTCAAAGGCGTTCTTCCAGGCCTGTGGCAGGTCGAGCGCCAGGATCGGCTCGTCGATTTGCACCCATTCGACACCCTGTGCCGCCAGGCGCTGGAAGATCTGGCCGTACAGCGGCAGCAGGCGATCCAGCAGTTCCAGCTTGTCGAATTCGGCGCCCTTGGCCTTGCCCAGCCACAGGTAAGTCAGCGGGCCGATGATCACCGGCTTGACGTTATGCCCCAGTGCACGGGCTTCTTCGACTTCTTCGAACAACTGGTCCCAACCGAGCTGGAACTGCTGATCGGCGCTGAATTCAGGGACGAGGTAGTGATAGTTGGTGTCGAACCACTTGGTCATTTCCTGGGCGTGCGCGCCGCCGCAGCAGCTGTCGCTCACACCACGGGCCATGCCGAACAGGGTTTGCAGGCTGGCCTTGCCATCGTGCGGGCGGAAACGCTCCGGGATCACACCGAACATCAACGAATGGGTCAGGACCTGGTCGTACCAGGCGAAGTCGCCAACCGGCAGCAGCTCGATACCGGCGTTTTTCTGCAAGTCCCAGTGGGTCTTGCGCAGGTCGCGGCCCACGGTGCGCAGACCGGCTTCGTCGAGTTCGCCCTTCCAGAACGCCTCTTGAGCCTTTTTCAGTTCACGGTCGCGACCAATGCGCGGAAATCCAAGGGAATGGGCCACAGCCATGTCAAATAACTCCAATGCGTTCAATGGGGCCATTGTCGACAGTGCCAGCGAGTGAGACAAACTCATTTTAATCTTGATGATCACAAGTTCTCCTCATGATCGAAAACGCCATACATAAACACCTGATCTGGCGTGACCGAACCGTGGCGTGTGCGTAAGCCGGGCGTCGATGGCATCATCACCCGCTACGAACCCCTCTGATCGGCCAAGGAATAGTCCCGATGCGTATCAAGACACCGCCGGCCCGTGCCACGGCGTTCTACCCGGACGCCAAAGCGCGGACCGCCGGGATCAGCCCATGACGGCCATTTTTCGGCCGCGTCCGACGTTGATCTTTTTGCTGTTGTTGCTGGTTCTGGTGTTCTGGCTGTCCCTGGCCCTCGGGCCGGTCAGCCTGCCGCCGGGAGATACCTTGCTGGCCGGGATGCGTCTGCTGGGGTTGCCGCTCGAAGGTGGCGACACGCAGCAGGCGGAGTTGATCCTCGGGCAGATTCGTCTGCCGCGCAGCTTGCTCGGTATTGCCGTGGGTTCGGTCCTGGCGCTGTCCGGCGTGGCGATGCAGGGGTTGTTCCGCAATCCCTTGGCCGATCCGGGTCTGGTCGGTGTCTCCGGTGGTGCGGCGTTGGGTGCCGCCATCGCCATCGTCGGCGGCAGCCTGCTCGGTGGCTTGCCGCCGGCCATCGAACCTTATCTGCTGTCGGTGAGCGCCTTCGCCGGCGGCTTGATTGTCACGGCGCTGGTGTACCGCTTCGGTCGCCGCAACGGGCAGACCGACGTCGCCACCCTGCTCTTGGCGGGTGTGGCGATGACGGCCATGGCCGGTGCCGGGGTCGGGCTGTTCACCTACCTGGCCGACGACGCCACTTTGCGTACCCTGACGTTCTGGAACCTGGGCAGCCTCAACGGTGCCAGTTACCCACGCTTGTGGCCCCTGTTGATTGTCACCGTAGGCGTGGCGTTGTGGTTGCCCCGTCGCGCGGCGGCGCTCAATGCCATGCTGCTGGGTGAATCGGAAGCGCGTCACCTGGGTTTTGACATCGAGCGGATCAAGCTTGAGCTGGTGTTGTGCACGGCGCTCGGCGTCGGCGCGGCCGTCGCGGCGGCCGGGCTGATCGGTTTTATCGGTCTGGTGGTGCCGCATCTGATGCGCCTGCTGGTGGGTCCGGATCACCGGGTGTTGCTGCCCGCCTCGTTGCTGGCCGGTGCCAGCCTGTTGTTGCTGGCCGATCTGGCGGCGCGCCTGTTGTTGGCGCCGGCCGAACTGCCCATCGGCATCGTGACTGCACTGATCGGCGCTCCGTTCTTTCTATATCTGCTTGTGCGAGGGCGTTCCTGATGCTGCGGGCAAACAACTTGCTGGTACGTCGTGGCAACCGCACGGTACTGGCAAACATCGATATCGAGTTGCGCCCCGGTGAAGTGCTAGGCGTGCTGGGGCCGAACGGTGCCGGCAAAAGCACCCTGCTCGGGGCTTTGTGTGGTGAACTGGCGACCAGTGAAGGCAGGGTCAGCCTCGACGAACGTCCACTCGCCGACTGGCCGGGTCAGGAACGGGCCAAACGCCTGGCCGTGCTGCCGCAGAGTTCGAGCCTGAACTTTGCGTTTTCGGTCAATGAAGTCGTCGGCATGGGGCGCTTGCCCCACGCCAGCGGCCGCGTGCGTGATACCGAAATCGTCGCCGAGGCGCTCAAGACCGCCGATGCCCTTCATCTGGCCGGACGCAGCTACCTGGCCCTGTCGGGCGGTGAACGCCAGCGCGTGCATCTGGCGCGGGTGCTCGCTCAGCTCTGGCCAGGTGCCGAAGGGCAAACCCTGCTGCTCGATGAGCCGACATCGATGCTCGATCCACTGCACCAGCACACTATTTTGCAAGCCGTGCGCGACTTCGCCGAGCGTGGTGCCGCGGTGCTGGTGATCCTGCACGACCTCAACCTGGCCGCACGTTACTGCGATCAACTACTGTTGTTGCAACAGGGCCTGCCCCACGCCTACGGTCCACCGGCAGAGGTGCTGACCACCGAGGCGCTGGCGGCGGTGTATGGTCTGGAAGTGCTGATTCAGCAACACCCGGAACGTGGCCACCCGTTGATCATCGCGCGCTGAGACCCATAAGGAAAACCGATGCGCTTTGTGTTGCTCTGTGCATTCAGCCTGCTGGCTGCCTGCCAAACCCATCAGGTCACCCCACTGCCGGCGCCGATCGCCCCGCAAGGCCGTGATCACACCGACCTCGGGGTCATTCGCGAACTCGCCACGGGCCGTACGCTGACGCCACAACAACTGGTCGAACGCCTGGCCGCTGCGCCGCGTGTTCTGGTCGGCGAACAGCACGACAACCCGGACCACCACGCCCTGCAATTGTGGCTGCTGCGCGAACTGGCGGCGCAACGCCCACAAGGCAGTTTGTTGATGGAAATGCTCAATCCAGATCAACAGGCCAGGGTCGATGCCGCGCAAGCTGCGACCCGCGCGGGCCAGCCACCGATCGATGCGTTCAAGGCGCTGGCCTGGCAGGCCAATTGGGACTGGAGTGTTTATGGCGCACTCGTCACCTACGCGCTGCGGCAACCGTATCCGCTGCTGGCGGCGAACCTGGACCGCGCGCAGATCATGCAGATCTACAAACAGCGCCCGCTACTCACGGGGCAAGCATCCACCACTCAACAGGTGCAGGCGACCTTGCTGGAGGACATCCGCGAATCCCATTGCGGCCTGCTGCCCGAAGCGCAGATGCCGGCCATGCTCGCCGTGCAGCAGCAACGTGACCGGCGCATGGCCGAGCGCCTGATGGCCGCGCCGAAGCCTGCGTTGCTGCTGGCCGGTGCCTTCCACGTGCGCAAGGACCTGGGGGTGCCGCTGCACCTGAAGGACCTCGGTGCCGATGAAGGGAATGCAGTGCTGATCCTGGCCGAAGCGGGCAAGACCGTGACCGCCGAGAGTGCGGATTATGTCTGGTACACAGCCGCACAGCCGGAACAGGATCATTGCGCGAAGCTGCGTCGTTAAAACGACCCGACAGATTGCCCTGAACCTTTGTGGCGAGGGAGCACTTTTGCCCTGACGACGCGACACTATGTCACGCCTGTGCGCCGGTCCAATGGTCGTATCCGCACCTCCGGCACCGGCACAGTTTGTTAACATCCCCGCGATTTTTTCGTCTGTACAGTCATCACGCTGTCATTTCAGCCTGTTCAACAGGATGCTTTTTTTCATGAGTACTTTGTATACCCGCCGGACTGTCCTGCAAGGCATGGGCCTGTTGAGCCTGGGCCTGCTCGCCGGTTGCGACGACAGCAGCAAGCTGTCGTTCAACTACGGCAAGGACCTCAGCGACAAGATCATGGGGCGTAACTTCAAGCTCAAGAACCCAGAGGGCGAAACCCGGATGCTGGGCAGCTATCGCGGCCTGATGCCGATGGTGTTCTTCGGTTTCACCCAGTGCCCGGCCGTGTGCCCGACCACCCTGGCCCGCGCCGCACAGGCCAAGAAACTGATGGGCCGCGATGGCGAAAGGCTGCAGGTGGTCTTCATCACCCTCGACCCTGAACGCGACACGCCAGAGTTGCTCGACAAGTACGTCAAGGCTTTCGACCCGAGTTTCGAAGCCCTGTACGGCACGCTGGAAGAAACCGCCGCCACCGCCAAGGAATTCGGCGTGTTCTTTGAGAAAGTCCCAAGCGGCGATACCTATACCCTCTCCCATACCGCGACCAGCTATGTCTTCGACTCCCGGGGCAATCTGCGCCTGGGACTGTCCGCGTCCCTGACGGCCAAAGAGTGCGCAGAAGACCTGCTCACCGTGATGGAGGTTTGCTGAAATGAATGCCCCGCAGGCTAAAAACCGCTTCGTGCAACGCTGCAAGCAACTGGCACTGGGCCTGTCCCTGGTCGGCCTGGCCCTTCAGGTCTCGGCACAAACCCGGGTCGACGACGCCTGGGTCCGCGCCACCGTGGCCGGCCAGCCGTCGAGCGGCGCCTTCATGACCGTCACCGCCAGCAGCGACAGCAAGTTGCTGAGCGTGCAAACGCCGGTCGCCAAGCTGGTGCAGATTCATGAAATGAGCATGAAAGACGACGTGATGAAGATGCAGCAGGTGGACTCCGTGGCTCTGCCGGCCGGCAAGCCGGTGAGCTTCGATCCCAACGGCTATCACATCATGCTGATGAACCTCACAGGCCAGATCAAGGACGGCGACAAGGTGCCACTGACCCTGACCGTCGAAAACGCCAAGGGCGAGAAAGAGTCGATTCAGGTAGAAGCCGTTGCCAAAGCGATTAACACCATGGATCACGGCACGATGATGCATGATCACAGCAAGATGCATTGATTTTCTCGCAGTATCGCAACACAAAAAAGATCGCAGCCTGCGGCAGCTCCTACACCGATTCCGTAGGAGCTGCCGCAGGCTGCGATCTTTTTTTGATCAGGACCTTTTCACGTCAACTTAAACAAGCTTGAGCACCACATTGATGTTGTTGCGCGTGGCTTTCGAGTACGGGCAGTACTGGTGCCCGGTGTCGACGATTTTCTGTGCGGTTTCACGGTCCAGCCCCGGCAGGCTGACATTGAGCCGCGCCTGCAGCAGGTAGCCGCCTTCATTGGTGCCCAAGTCAACCTCGGCATCGACCGCCACATCCTTGGGCAGCGCCACTTTCATTTCCCTGGCTGCAACCTGCATGGCGCCGATGAAACAGGCTGACCACCCGGCAGCGAACAGTTGCTCGGGGTTGGTTCCGCCACCGCCCGCACCCGGCGACGACAGCTTCACGTCGAGGATCCCGTCGGAGCTGCGGGACGCGCCGTCACGCCCGCCCGTGGTGTGGGTTTGGGCGGTGTACAACACTTTATCGATCTGGCTCATGATGACCTCCTGATTGAGTTGTAAAAAACCGGTTTCACCCCATCGGGTCGCTGGGATGGTCAATCAATATAGTCGTCACAGCCCCGCACGGCGGTCGATCCGACCGACGCCCGCTTCTTCTTTATTTACGCGCCAACTTGTACCTGACGCAGTCCTCATAAAAGCTCTGGCGTACAGCAGCCGGTTTGAATCGCGACGGACTGTCATAAGTTTGCTCTGTAATGCCAAGAGCCATCATGCGCATCCAGCTTTTAGCGAACTTGTAGACCTGGATTTTCTGCCGGGCGGCATACAAGGAAACCCCTGAGAGCTTGAGTTCCTGCGCCCTTGCAGCGGTACCCGCCCCCCAACTGCACATGTACTGATCTTTGGCGGCCAGTTCTTTTGCTTGAACCGAAGTGGCTATGCCCGCAACTACTAGCGGGACTAATGCGATCCATATCTTGCGCATTTCGACCTATCTAACCAATTGAAAACCAAGTAATTTTGCAGATAACTTTGAAACTTGGGGGCCAGCATCCTGCCTTTTTTGCAAATAAATGAAAAAGCCGGATGGGGGGTCGTCAATTTCTTGCGGGATTTCAAACCTTTGCTATAGCTAAGGTTCTCAATCGCCAACTAAGTGAGGCAACGGAATGTCAGTCGCAAAGAAAATGAGTGTGGGGCAACTGACAATGTTGACCGCCGTCAACATGTTGGGCTCAGGAATTATCCTGCTACCGACTAAACTCGCCGAAGTCGGTGCGATTTCTATCCTCTCCTGGCTGATAACGGCCACCGGCTCCCTCGCTCTGGCCTACGCCTTTGCGCGATGCGGGATGCTCAGCCGCAAGACCGGCGGCATGGGCGGTTATGCCGAATACACCTTCGGTAAAGCAGGTAACTACATCACCAACTACACCTACGGTCTCTCGCTGTTGATTGCCAATGTGGCGATCAGTATTACCGCCGTCGGCTACATCCAGGTGTTGTTCGGGATAAAGCTTGATTCGCTGCAAGTAGGCCTGGCCACTATTGCCCTGTTGTGGATCACCACTTTCGCCAACTTTGGCGGTGCCCGCATTACCGGCCGGATCGGCGCGGTCACGGTCTGGGGTGTGATTGCACCGGTGGTACTGGTATCCACGGTGGGCTGGTTCTGGTTCGACAGCAGCGTTTACGCCGCTGGCTGGAACCCCCACGACAAGGGCTGGTTCGAAGCGGCAGGCGCCTCGGTGGCCATTACCCTGTGGGCCTTCCTTGGCCTGGAATCGGCTTGCGCCAACACCGACGCGGTGGAAAACCCTGAGCGCAACGTACCGATTGCCGTGCTGGGTGGCACCCTGGGGGCGGCGGTGATCTACATCGTCTCCACCAACGTCATCTTCGGCATCGTCGGCAACGAAGAACTGGTCACGTCCACCGCGCCGTTCGGCCTGGTGTTCGCCAAGATGTTCACCCCAATGGTCGGCGACATCGTGATGGCGGCCATGGTGCTCGCCTGCATCGGTTCGCTGCTGGGTTGGCAGTTCACCATCGCCCAGGTGTACAAAAGCTCGGCCGACACCGGCTACTTCCTGCCGATCTTTGCCAAGGGCAACAAAGCGGGAACGCCGATTGTCGGCATGCTGGTGCTGCTGGCGGCACAGACCGCGCTGGCCCTGCTCACCATCAGCCCCGACCTGAGCAAGCAGTTCGACACCCTGGTCAACCTCGCGGTGGTCACCAACCTGGTGCCGTACATCCTGTCCATGGCCGCACTGATGACCATGCAGAAAGTCTCCAACGTGCCGGAAGGCAAGGCACTGGCCACCAACGTCATCGCCCTGATCGCGGCGGCCTACAGTTACCTGGCACTGTACAGTTCCGGTGAACAGGCACTGATGCTGGGCGGCGTGGCCACGATCGTTGGCTACACCCTGTTCGGCTTCGTCAACAACCGCCTGATCCGCCTCGAAGCACTCAACAACAGCGTACCGACGCAAACCGTCAGCGCGCAGCACCTCACTGCCGAGCCAGTGCCGGTGAACAATCTGAATACAGCCACTATGGAGGTTCAAGCATGACGGAATATAAACACTCGCTGGGCATGCTGGCGCTACTGGTCAGCAGTCCGCCGGACAAGCGAACGGTGTTTGGCCGCGCCCTGGACCAACTGGTCCAGGACGTAGAGGGACGTGGTGTCAGCGTACTGGCCTCGGAAAGCCTCACCGATGCCGCCTCGATCCTGCGCTCGGACCCTGCCATTCAATGCGTGCTGATCCGTTGGGAAATGGACACCAGCGAAGGCCACGCCGACTGCACCAAATTGCTGGTCAAGCTGCGCGAGCGCAACACCCGCGTGCCGGTGTTCCTGATCAGCGACCGTACCACCGCGTCGAGCATTCCGTTATTGGTCATGCAGCACGCCGACGACTTCATCTGGCTGCCCGAGGACACCTCCCGCTTCCTCAGCGGGCGCATCCTGGCGGCCATCGAGCGCTATCGCCAGGCCGCCCTGCCGCCGATGTTCGGCGCGCTGGTGAAGTTTGCCCGCAGCTATGAATACTCCTGGCACACCCCAGGCCATGCCGGCGGCACCGCGTTCCTGAAAAGCACAGCGGGTCGGGCCTTCTACGAGTTCTTCGGGGAAAACCTGCTGCGCTCCGACCTGTCGATCTCGGTGGGCGAACTCGGTTCGCTGCTCGATCACAGCGGCCCTATCGGCCAGGGCGAACGCTATGCCGCCAAGGTCTTTGGCGCCCACCGCACGTACTACGTGACCAACGGCTCGTCGATGTCCAACCGCGTCATCCTCATGGCCAGCGTCACGCGCAACCAGATCGCCCTGTGCGACCGCAATTGCCACAAGTCCGCCGAGCATGCGATGACCCTGTCCGGGGCGATTCCGACCTACCTGGTACCGACCCGCAACCGCTACGGCATCATCGGCCCGATCCTGCCGCAGACCCTGAGCGCCGAAGGCGTGAAAGCCGCCATCGCCGACAACCCGCTGGTCAAGCAAGGCATCGACCCGACGCCGGTGCACGCCATTGTCACCAACTCCACCTACGACGGCCTGACCTACAACGTCACCCGCGTCGAAGAACTGCTGGGTGAAAGCGTGGACCGCCTGCACTTCGACGAAGCCTGGTACGGTTATGCGCGTTTCAACCCCCTCTACAGCGGACGCCATGCCATGCACGGCGACCCGGCCGATCATGACAAGTCCGGGCCGACCGTGTTCGCCACCCAGTCGACTCACAAGCTGCTGGCCGCCCTGTCCCAGGCCTCGATGATCCACGTGCGTGACGGGCGTAACCCGATCGAACATGCGCGCTTCAACGAGTCGTACATGATGCACGCCTCGACCTCGCCGAACTACGCGATCATGGCGTCCTGCGACGTCAGCTCGGCGATGATGGAGGCACCGAGCGGGCAGATCCTCACCAACGAGTCGATTGAAGAAGCCATCAGCTTCCGCCAGGTGCTCTCGCGCATGCATAACGAGATGCTGAGCAAGGACGACTGGTTCTTCACCTGCTGGCAGCCGCCGACCGTACAGGTTGGCGCAGCGACCGTGCCGTTCCATGAGGTCGACCCGGCCACGCTGAAAACCGACCCGAACTGCTGGGTCCTGCACCCGAACGCGGTCTGGCACGGCTTCGGCGACATCGAAGACGGCTACTGCATGCTCGACCCGATCAAGGTCTCGGTGCTCAGCCCGGGCATGGGTGACGACGGCAACCTGCTCGCCTCCGGGATCCCCGCTTGCGTGGTCACGGCGTACCTGGGCCGTCAGGGTATCGTGGTCGAGAAAACCACCGACTTCACCATCCTGTTCCTGTTCTCCATCGGCATCACCAAAGGCAAGTGGGGCACGCTGCTCAACGCCCTGCTCGACTTCAAGCGTGACTACGACGACAACGCCGAGCTCGAGCTGTGCCTGCCCGACCTGTACAACGCCAACCAGCATCGTTATGCCGGCATGGGCCTGAAGGATCTGGCCAACGAAATCTTCGCCGCAATGAAGAAACACAAGACCACCGCCAACATGTCCCAGGCCTTCGGCACCTTGCCAAAAGCCGAGTTCAGCCCGGTGGAGGCCTACGAAAAACTGGTGCGCAACGACATCGAGCTGGTGACGCTCAACGAAGCCGCCGGGCGTCTTGCCGCGACCGGTATCGTGCCGTATCCACCCGGCATCCCGCTGCTGATGCCGGGTGAGAACGCAGGGCCGGCGGACGGTCCGCTGCTGGCGTATCTCAAGGCACTGGAAGCCTTCGACAAATCCTTCCCCGGCTTTACCCATGACACCCACGGGATCGAAGTCGAAGATGGCGTTTATCGGATGCTGGTCTTGAAGTGAGGTAAGCGAGACTTTCATTAAACGCAGTACCCATGTGGGAGCAAGCTTGCTCCCACATTTTTAGATCGCCTTCACGTCAAATCCCTATGGGCAAACTCGATCACAGCGCTCTATGATTGATCCCCATGACCACCACCGCTGCGATCCGCTCACCCTGCCCGCCCGGCGCCTGCGACTGCGGGCGTGACCCGCTGCTGGAAACACCAGGGGCGGACCTGCGCATTCTGTTTCTGACCCGCAACGAAGAAAAACGCCTGATCGAGCGTCTGGAGAACCTGCAGAGCCTGAGCGATCTGGAGCACCTGCAACGGCGCATGCTCGAACAGTTGGGTATTCGCGTGCACATCGCCCCCGGTTTCAACGAAGTGCGCACCATGCGCGGCATCGGCATCCAGGTTGGCGAACTGCCGGGGCTGTGCCGCAAGACCCGCGCCAACATCCCCGCCGCCATTCGCCGGGCCATGGAAAAGCGCCCGGAGATCGCCTACGACCTGCTCAATGCCAACGACCTGTTGCGTGACGCCTGATGACACCTCTTCTCGAACTCCCCCTCACCGACGAGATTCTCACTTCGTTCGCCCTGGCCATCGGGGCCGACCTTCAGGGCTACCGCAACCACATTTACCGGGTGCTGAATTTCCATGGTGCCCTGCGTGGTGCCGAAGGCCTGCCCCCGGACGCGGTACAAATCGCGGCGGCGTTTCATGACCTGGGTATCTGGACCGATGACACCCTCGACTACCTGCCCCCGTCCATCGCCCTGGCCACCGAGTACCTCGACAACCGGCAACGACCGGAACTGAAGGATGAAGTCAGCGCGCTGATACTTGAGCATCACAAGCTGCGCCGGTATCGCGGTGCCTACGCCGACAGTGTCGAACCCTTCCGCCAGGCCGACCTGGTGGACGTATCCCTGGGCCTGGTGCGTTTTGGCTTGCCCCGCAGCTTCATCAAAACCGTGCAGGCGACCTTTCCCGATCACGGTTTCCACTCGATGCTGATCAAGCTTTCCGCCCGGCAGCTCATCCGCTCGCCGCTGCGGCCGCTGCCGATGTTTCGCTGGTAACACAAACGTCAGCCTTCCCCTCTGACGGCGCCATTGCCGGAAAGCCATTTCGCGGCAATGTGCCTGAAACACTAACTTTCTGACTATTCACTACTGGATATTTCGAAATTCAAACCTACGCTCTTCGCGGGGGGTAACGCATTTCAACAATTGGGTGACACCACCTGCAAAGTTCATCTGGACGGCTATGATCAAACTCTAATGATCACCGAAAAAGGTCCGTCGAACCGGTATGAAATCCTCTATTTGGGGAGAGCGCCCTGGGTGCATTAAAGCCAAAATCGCCGCGGCTCGGGCAGAGATGGCCAAATAACAGCCGAATCCACGGGTGGCTGGTGCAGTCCACCCGTATTCGAAATGGACAATTGCTGAGGGATTTCAATGCCAATAAAAACAGCTGCCCTGCCCACTTCTGCGCTTCTTGCCCTGTGCTGCCAACAAGCCTGGGCCGGTGGCATCATGCTCTATGAAATCGGCACCGATAACGCCGGCCTGGCCAACGCCGGTGCCGCCGCCCGTGCCCAAGGCCCCTCGACCATCGCCAGCAACCCGGCGGGCATGAGTTTTCTGCCGGGCACGCAAATCACCGGTGGCTTGCAGGTGCTGTACGGCGACCTGAGCTTCGACCGCGACTCCGGCACCAACACCCCGGGCACAGGCAGTGGCAATGCCCTCGATCCGATGCCCGGCGCCAGCTTCTTCATCAGCCATGAACTCGACGAGCACTGGAGCGTCGGTTTCGGTTCCTATGGTGACTTCGGCCTGGCGCTCAATTACGACAACGACTGGTCCGGCCGCTACTTCGCACAAAACTCCAGCCTGCTCGGCTTGTCACTGGTACCGAGCGTGGCGTATCGCTTCAACGAGCAGTGGTCGGTCGGCCTCGGCGTCAAGGCCATGTACGGCATGTTGCAGGCCGACACCGCCATCGACCGCTCCCCTTTCGGCTTCACTGACCGCGCTGACGGCCAATACAAGTATCAGGACAACACCTGGGGCTATGGCGCCAACGTCGGTGTGATCTACGCCCCGCAACCCGGCACGCGCATCGGCCTGACCTACACCAGCCAGGTCGACCTGGACTTCAAGGACCGGCTTGATGTGAAGGGCGACGGACGTCTGCTCGACAGAGTCAACAACACCAACACCGAACTGGACATGAAGGTGCCGCAAACCGTCACCCTGAGCCTGTTCCAGCAACTGGACCGACAATG